>Ga0247834_1004696_pt1 | contig 16914 bp, 11 predicted proteins | sample LaCruzMarch2015__8_FD_187118 | JGI IMG/M metagenome (GOLD analysis project Ga0247834, IMG submission 187118) | Freshwater microbial communities from meromictic Lake La Cruz, Castile-La Mancha, Spain - LaCruzMarch2015_12m | ecosystem: Environmental > Aquatic > Freshwater > Lake | place: Spain...
GATTCCCTTCCTTGCGCCGCTGCCCGTTCTCGCGGGACTTTGTCTCACGTTTGCTCTCGCGCCATCCCGGACCGCCGCTGCGTTCTGCGGGGAGCCTGCGTTGCTGTTGGTGTGGGCGTCCGGTGCTGTGCTCGCGGGCATGCCGTCGTCGCGCTTTCGGTGGGGTCTCCAAGGCGCATACGTGGCGTTTTTCCTTGCGATGAGCTGGCAGCACTATGCGATCGATGCGAACAGTCAGACGTTTTCGCTTGCGGGCACCATCCCGTTTTCCGACGCCGCCGGCCACGCCAGCCAGGCAACGGATTTGCTGAAAACCGGTTGGTCGGAATGGGGATTCAACGGCCGCATGCTGTATCCCCTCACCCTCGCCCTCGCAATGGCCGTTTGCGGGGGAAATCTCCAGGCCGCAAACCTGGTTCTCCTCGCCATCGTCCTGATTGCGCTTCTCCACGCGGGCAGGATCGTCGCCAACCGGACGGGCTGGCTCGGCGCAACGGCGTTCCTCGCGCTCGTCGGAGTCTACATCCAGGTGTTCGCAAACATGACCTGCATGCATGAAACCCCGGGGGTACTCATCGGACTGCTCACTGTTGCGTTCCTGCTCGAGAATCGACCCTGGGCCGCATTGTGCGCGATGTCTTTTGGGAATGCGATTCGACCCGGAGCGCTTTTCGTGATGCTCGGACCCGCGCTCACCTTGATGGCCCGACTGTGGGGGACGAGAGAAACTCCCCGCTTTCCGCGACGTGCGTTCCTCACCCTGGCGGCCATCGGGGTGGCCGCGGTGATCGGCTTTGTCGTCAACGCCGCGAGCATCCGGCTCCTCATTCCCCACCCGGTCGCTTCCTACGGCAATGCGATGTACAGCTTTTACAGTGTCGTGACGAACACGCACTGGACCGAGGGAATGCGGGTACTTGGTCGGGACACCTCCGGGGCCCCGCGGGTGATCCTCGAACAGGCGATCGCGAGACCGGACCGGTTTGCCCAAGGGCTCCTGCGCGCCTATCAACGGATGTTCGTCGCGGCGGATCTCTTCCGATTCGGGAAACGCGGGACGACAGCGAGTCTCATCATGGTTGTGTTTCTTTTGGGAGTCGCATTTTGCGCCTGCTCTCCCGAATGGGCGAACATTCGACTCCTCTTGCTGGGATCGCTTGGCGGCTTCGTCTGTTCCGTTCCGCTCGCCCCGACTTGGGACACGGGGATGCGCAGCTATGCGGCGGCATTGCCCCTCATCGCGGTTTTTGTGGCCGCGGGCGTTGGTTGGATTTTTGCCGCGACGCACGTGCCGCGATCTCCGACGAGAACTTCGTTCGTTCTGGCAGGCTGTCTCGTCGCGATCCCTCTGGTGGGAATGGCTTGGATGCTCTGGACGCGCGCAAGCGGGCCTCCGGCTCCCGCGGGTCCGTTCAAACCGGGGACCCACCTGTTCATCGTAGCAAACACCGAGCCCGAAAAGGCGGGGTCGATAACCGAACGCACGTTTCGTCTGCGAACGGCCGATTTCCGTGAGGAGTGGAGTGACCCCGCATTCCTTGCGGACGTTCGTCCGGGGACCGTTTTGGCATGGGATTGGAGCAGCACGCCGGCGGTCGGGGTGCTCGTCTTCCCGGATTCGGCAGGCGTTCCCCGAACGCCTCGTGATGGGATTCAGGTTGGGAACGACATCCTTTCCACGGCGCCATAGGGGAAAAAGAAGGACCGGGGCAGCTTTTCCCATTCGTTTGTGTCCTTTTGTTGCATTAAATAGTTTTTTGTTGTGCAACACAACTTCTTGGGGGAATGTTCATCCGTCCGGCGGAAAGCCGGGCATCTCCAACATCTCCCCGCATGAAGGTCCGACACCTCCCCGCGCTTGCCGCAATTTCCATCGTCTCCGCGCTCTCCAGCACGGCCGCACAAACCACGCTTCACGTGGCGCCGACAGGGAACGACGCCGCCGCTGGGAAGCGGGAGACTCCTTTCGCGACCCTGGGGCGAGCACGCGATGAAATCCGGAAACTCAAATCTTCCGGAACGGATGGTCCTTTCACCATCGAACTCGCGGCCGGGGTTTATCCATTGGAGTCCACGATCCTGTTTGGTCCGGAGGATTCGGGATCCACGGGCAAGCCGGTGACGATCCGTTCGACGGAAAAGGGCGGTGCCGTGTTCCAGGGCGCGGTGACGATTCCCTTGTCGAAGTTCCGACCGGTGACAGACCCCGCGTTACGGAATCGTCTTGACGCCACGGCGCGGGATCATGTCCTTGCTTTGCCCCTTGCGGACTCTGGATGTTTGCATGGAGGGCCATTCCCTCTGAATTTCCGCGACCGCGGAGGCATCTTTGAGATCTTCGACGCGCAGGGTCGCCTCCCCCTCTCCCGCTGGCCAAACAGCGGGTACACCGCGATGGGTAAAGTCTTGGTTATTGGGGATAAAACCACGCCGGGGGTGTTTGAATTCCGCGGCGACCGCCCGCTTCGCTGGCTGGAAAATCCGAGTATCTGGTTGAAAGGGCAGTGGCGGGTCGGATGGGAGGATCCCGCCATGAAAGTGGCGACCATTGATCCCGCAGCGAGAACCATTGCGTTCGTGACGGGTCTGCCCAACGGAATCGGATCCAAGTACCACCGCCCCACCGATGGCTCACCCGCAGGCTCCGGCGAGGAACCATGGTGCGCGATAAATTTACCCGAAGAAATCGACATACCCGGAGAGTGGGCCATTGATTTTGCTTCAGGAACTCTCCTCGTGTGGCCGCGCCCCGGCACCACCCAACTCATGATCTCCCAACTCGACCAACCCATGATCGAGGTGAAGGACGCATCGCACATGTTGTTCGAGGGACTCACGCTCTCGCACTCACTCGGCGACGGAATCGTCATGGAGAATGTCGACGACTGTGTGGTGGCGGGCTGCACAATCGAGAACATCGCCGGCCGCGGAATCGTGCTAAATGGAGTCCGCTCGGGCGTGCTAAGTTGCGACATCCATGACATCGGAGCCGGTGCGGTTTATGTCAGCGGCGGCGATCGGAAATCGCTTAAGCACTCAGAGAACTATGTCATTAACAATCATCTCCACCACTACGGCATCCTAGCCCGACAATACTCGGCTGCCGTGCAGGTGGGCGTCGATGGGAACCCCGCGGGCACGAATGCCGTGCGCGACGCGGTGGGCGTTCGCGTGGCGCATAACGTCCTGCATCACGCGCCACGCGATGCGTTTCTCTATTCAGGAAACGACCACGTTTTTGAATTCAACGAGGTGTACTACTGCGCGTTCGACACGCGCGACACCGGCGCGTGGTACTCCTGGCTCGATTGGACCATGCGGGGGAACGTCATCCGCTACAACTACGTGCACGACACCGTCGGCGGCGTGAATCCGGACGATGGGGCATCGGGAAACACGGCCTATGGCAACGTGTTCGTGGGGCCGAACGTGGGCGTCTGGATTGCGTCCGGTCCCGACAACGTGATCCGTCACAACATCTTCATCAAGGAAAAGGGGGAGGTGTTTGGAATCGACGACCGGGGCGTTGGACGCGGCTACGCGAACAATCCCCGTTTGATCAATCGGGTTAAGGAACTTCATCCCACGGAAGAACCGTGGAAATCCGCATACCCCGAGGTCGCCACCATGCTTGAGAACCGACCCGAGTTGCCTTGGCGAACGGAGTTCGTGGGAAATCTCATTGTCTCCGAGACGGAGCAACCTGTGCTTAATAAAATGTCCAAGGTTGGGAAGGGAATCGATGGCTTGCTGACGGAGCGGGACAATCTCGTGGTTCGGGACGATCCCGGTTTCGTGAACGCCGTGGCCCGCGATTACCGCTTGAAGCCGGATGCACCGGTGTTGTCCGAGATCCCGGGATTCGAACCCATTCCGTTCGACAGAGTGGGTCTGTATCTCGACGCCTACCGAACTGTCCTACCGACCGAATCAGAATTTCAGCGCGGACCCGAATACAGCCCCTACGCGACGAGCGACGGACATTTCGGAACGTAAGGCCGCAAACAGACAGGTTACTTTTTTTTACCTGCCCTGTTTGGGCCCCTCTATGGCAGGCCGAGCCATGCCGAAGGCATGGACGTAGCGAGCCCAGGGTGCAGCGAAGCGCAACCCTGGGTGACGCCGTACCCGCAACGGGATTCCGCCCCAACGGGGCGGACGAATACGTTGTTCGGGGATTGGATCACACCGCCGAGGCGTATCCGTGCGCCAAATTTGGACTATGTTCCTTAGCCTCGGACAAACGTCCGCTCCGCCTGGGTTATCGGAGAAATGACGCCATGCCCTGCAGGGCCAGCATCCCAAAGCCCACTTAACTTAGCGCTATTCGCACCCGGCCCCTTTTCCGTCTTTCCGGCCCGGAGCTTGCAGAAATGGACGCACTATGGCAACGTGCTCAGATGGTTGCCGCGCTAAATGAACAACTGGACGAGGTGGTGCACCTTCGAGGTGTCGATGCTGCGGATGTCCTCGGGGAGGCATTGCGCGAGGGAATGAAGCATCTTTACTTTGATGCCGTGCTTGCGGCTTTTCTGCGGGGTGACCTCTCCCGGACCGATGCAGTCTACCGCGTTGGAGAACCGTCCGTGGCCCGTGCGGAGGCGGAGGCGTCCATCGTCCGCGAGGATGTCGAGTGGGGACTGCATGGCGGAGACTGAGATTCCCGCCGTATGCGATGCGGGGCCACTCATCCACCTGAGCGAGATTGAACGGGCAGATCTTCTCTCCCAGTTTTCTCCCCTCTTTGTTCCGGAAACAGTAAGATGCGAGGCCATATCGTTTGTGCGGCCTGTGGACTTATCCATCGAGTTTGTTCCGGTTTCCGGCGCTGACCGTCATGTGATCGTCGGCCGAATCTCAGAAAAGCTTGATGCCGGTGAGATTGACTGCCTCGCTCTCTGTCTGCGCGAAAAGCCGCCGCTTTTCCTTACCGACGATTTGAAGGCACGCAAGGAAGCGTCCAGACTCGGTATCGTGGTTCATGGTTCCGTGGGGATTGTCGTGCGGGCCTGTCGGAAAGCATTGATTACTCTCCCTCAAGCAGATGAGGCCCTTCGAAAACTCGGCGAATGTCGGAGCCTTTTCGTGAGCAGGGCGGTTATCGAATTGGGTCGTCAGCAACTCTACGGCGGCAGCGAGTCCTGAAAATCAGCGCGGCAGCTGTCAGGATGAGAAGCCCTATCTTGGCGGCCTCCGGTGGATATTGACCCTACCTCCAACTCTCCGGTCGCACGATTCCGAGTAGGCAACGGGCAATAAGCCCCCCGACCGACGAACACACTACTAATAAGCTCCAGCAGTATATCGTTCGCGTCCACGCAAATTGTACTACCCCTGAAATAACTAGTCATCAGCGGCTAGGAGAAAACACCTCCATCCCCACCCCCATCTTCCATCCTTCCTCCTTCGCGGCCTTCGCGCCTTCGCGTGCCCCCTCCGAGGACTACGGGACCCGAGTCAAAGAACGGACGGGGTGGGGCCGTCCACTTCCCATTTCCCTGAAGACTCGCCGCTAAGCCTTGGCCAGGCGAAACCGTAAATCGCCACGATCGCAAAGCATGCCATCGGCACAATGAACGCAATCGACATGCCATGAAGATCGCCGACGTGACCCATGAGCTTCGGTAGCACCGCCCCGCCCATGATTGCCATGACGATGAACGCAGACGCCTGCTTCGCCCGGCCACCCAAACCATGAATACCCAATGCGAAAATCGTGGGGAACATGATCGACATGAAAAAGTAGGTGAGAAAGACGCCGACGACCGACAACCAGCCGACCTTCATCATGACGAGAACGCACAGGAGGGTGTTAACCACCCCGTACCAACCCAGCGCGGAGTGGGCCGCGATGCGCCTCAGCACCGCAGCGCCACAGATCCGCCCCACAAGAAAGCAAATGAAACCCAACGACGCCAACTGCGCGGCTCCCTGATCACTTAGTCTCCAGTTTCCGGCCGGTGCCGTCTCGAACCAATGCCGAAGAAAACCTCCGGTCAACGCATCCGGGAGCGGTGGCGTTTGTGACGTCATGTAGTTAATGAAGAAGCTGAAGATACCCGCCTGTGCAGCCACATAAAAGAACTGCGCCGGGACCGCACAAACAAAGTGCGGACGTTTCCAAATCGAAGTGCCTTCGTTCGCAGATCCCGTTCCTTCGACCTCGCCCGAATGCGATTTAATGTCGGGGACCGGCGCGAAGAAAAAGACCACCGCCAGCAAGAGGACAACGACGCCGATCGCCGCATAGGGAATCCAAAGGGTTTCCGAGCCTGTGCTCGCGCCGGTGGCATCTTTGCCGTAGAAGAACATGCCGCCGACAATCGGTCCAAAAATCCAGCCGATTCCGTTGCAGGATGCGGCGATGTTAATGCGGACGGCAGCTTGTTTTGGATCCCCAAGGACTGTGGTGTAGGGATTCGCGATGGTTTCCAGGAAGGTCAGCCCTGGGGCGATCAGGCAGACGCCCACTAGGAATGCCCAAAACGAAGCAATTTGCGATGCGGGAATGAACCAAAATCCGCCAAGGGCGACCATGAGCAAACCGGCGATGATCCCGCCTTTATATCCCAACCGGGTGGCCAGCCAACCGGCGGGCAGCGCCATGAGGAAATACCCAAGGTAGTGCGCAAACTGAACCCAGGCGGACTGCGCAAGGGTGAGATGCAGTTCCGTTTGGAAGTGCTTGTCCATCACGTCAATCAACCCGTTGCAGAAGCCCCACAACAGAAACAGGGAACTCACTAGCACAAAGGTAAGAAACACGTTTCTGCCATCTGGCAGAATGAACAGGGAGGATTTGCGATCGGACATTTAAGCGCGAGACGAAGGAATTTCAAAAGCCCCCCCCGCCGAAGCGGATCTACAGCTTCAGGAAGGGGCAACACCGCAAAAGGTGAACTCCCGAGGGCTCGTGGTCAATCCCACGCTCGCGCCCAGACCGCGATAACGATCGGCGGTCAGGAGGAGTCACGAGACTACCGAACCGGCTCCGGAACGAGCGTCGGTTCCACCCGCATGCGTCGGGAGTTCTTGCGACGCGGACGCGATTTTCCCGTGATTCGCTCCATGTATAGAAATAGCACGGGCGTGAGAAACAACGTCACCACTTGGGAGAACAGAAGACCTCCCACCACCGCGAGCCCAAGGGACTGGCGAACGTCGCCGCCTGCGCCGAACGCGAGGGCAATCGGGAGGCTTCCCACGACGGCCGCCATCGTGGTCATCATGATCGGACGAAACCGCACGAGGCAGGCTTCGAAAATCGCCGCCGTCGGCGACTTGCCCCGTTCCTTGCGCGCCTGCAAGGCGAAATCGATCATCATGATGGCGTTCTTCTTTACAATTCCGATGAGCATGAGGAGTCCGACAAAACCGTACACGTTCAACTCCTGGCCAAACAACGCGAGGGTGAGGAGCGCACCGAAAGCGGCAGAAGGGATGCCGGAAAGGATCGTGATCGGATGAATGAAACTTTCGTACAGGATCCCAAGGACAATATAGATGACGACGATCGCCAGGAGCAGCAAGAGTCCCAAGCCGCCGAGCGACGAACGGAACGCCTCCGCAGCTCCCTGAAACTGCGTGCTAATCCCCTCATCCAACTCGCGTCCGGCGAGGTCGGTAATCAACGGCACCACATCACTCAACGACGTGCGCGGGGCGAGATCAAACGAAAGCGTTACCGATGGCAACTGACCTATGTGTTGCACGCTGAGCGGACCCACCCGCTCCTTGAAACCCGCCACCGCATTAAGTGGAACGAGTCGGCCCGATGACGCCCGCACGTAGAGGCGGGCGATGTCCGGTACTTCGCCCCGGAATCGATCCTGAGCCTCCAGGATGACGCGATATTGATCGGTCGCGGAGTAGATCGTGGACACCTGCCTCGCTCCGTAGGCCGTTCCGAGTGTGCGTTCGATCTGCGCGGCGGAGACCCCCAGGGAGGAGGCCTTGTCACGGTCGATTTCCACGACTACCTGCGGGCTGGTTAGTTGGACGTCGGAACTCACGTCCACGATGCCGGGGATTTCGCGCATGGCCTTTTCGAGCCTGGCTGCCGAGGCGTAGAGCTGCTCTTGATCGGGGCCAAAGAGCGAAAACTGGTACAGACTTCTGGTGGTGAGCCCACCGATACGGACTGTTGGAGGATTTTGGGGGAAAACCCGCAACCCGGCGATCCCGGCAAGATCGCGGCGAAACTGCTGTACCACGCGGTCGATCGGCGCGCGCTGGTGACGCGGCTTTAGTGTGACGATGAGCCGACCCGTGTTCTCGCCGCTGCTGCCACTGCCGGAACCACCGACGCGGGAGAGAAACGCGTGAACCGCGGGATTCGCGCTGACGATCGCCGCGGCTTTTTGCTGCAACTCCACCAGGCGGTCAAACGCCACCCCCTGTTCGGCCTCGGTGGCGATGATGATGCGGTTCGTGTCTTCGTTGGGCAGGAATCCCTTCGGAATTTCGAGAAAAAGCCACACCGTCGCGGCAGCGAGGAGGAGCGCGGATGTCGCGACCCACCCATGCCGCCGCAAAGCCACGCGCAGCAACCGCCGGTAGCCCGAGAGAAAGGCATCGAAGATCCTTTCAGAGAAGCGGTACAGCGCCCCGCGTGAGTGGATCGGTTTGAGTAATCGGCTGCACATCATGGGCGTCAATGACAGCGAGACCACGCCCGAGAGCAGGATGGCGACCGCGATCGTCACGGCAAACTCATTGAGCAATCGCCCGAGGATTCCGCCCATGAACAAAACAGGAATGAACACGGCCACCAGCGAGAGCGTCATCGACAGGATCGTAAAGCCGATTTCTCGCCCGCCTTTGAGCGCGGCTTCCATCGGAGACTCCCCCTGCTCCATGTGGCGAACAATGTTTTCCAGAACGACAATCGCGTCATCGACGACAAACCCGACGGCGAGAATGAGCGCCATCAGGGAAAAATTATTCACGCTGAAACCCATCAGGTACATCGCGGCGAACGTTCCGATGATCGAAAGCGGGATCGCCGCGCTCGGGATCAGCGTGGCCCGCACGTTGCGCAAGAAAAGGAAGATGACGAGGACGACGAGAACGATCGCCAGGCCGAGGGTGAACTGAACGTCGTGCAGAGATTCGCGGATGGACCGGGATCGATCGTAGAGGACATCGAGCGACACCCCTGCGGGGATCTGTGCACGAAGCGTCGGTAGCAAAGCGAGAATGTCATCGACCACCTGAACCGTATTCGCACCCGGCTGACGCTGCACCGCGAGCACAACGCCGCGATCCAGGTTAAACCACCCGAGGCTGCGATCGTCCTCCACGCTGTCGACGACTTCTGCCAACTGCCGCAACCGCACCGGCGCCCCGTTGCGGTAGGATACGATGAGTTCGCGGAACTCCCGCGCATTCCCGAGTTGACCGCTGGCCTCGATCGTTCGCGACTTGGATCCGGCCTTCAGCTGACCCGTCGCCTGGTTGGAGTTTGCCTCACGGATCGCGGTTTCCACCTCGTCGAGTCCGATTCCCCGCGCGGCGAGTTCGCGGGGATCCACTTTTACTCGCACCGCGAACTTCTGCGATCCGAACACATCCACCTGCGCGACCCCGGAGATCGTCGATAAGCGTTGAGCCAGCAGCGTTTCCGCGAGTTCGTTTACCTTGCTGAGGGAAATCGACTCTGAAGTCGCCGCGATGAGGAGCACGGGCTGCTCTGCGGGGTTCACTTTCCGGAACGAAGGCGGAGCGAACATGTCGGTCGGCAAATCGCGTTGCGCCTGCGAAATGGCGCTCTGCACATCCTGCGCCGCGGCGTCGATGTCGCGGGAGAGCTTAAACTGGATCGTCACCGAGGTCGCTCCCAGCACGCTTGTGGACGTCATGGAATCGATTCCCGGGATCGAGGAGAACTGTTTCTCGAGCGGCGCGGCCACGGAAGAGGCCATCGTCTCGGGGCTCGCCCCGGGAAGCCCTGCCGAAACACTGATGGTCGGAAAATCCACGTTGGGCAGGTCGCTGACGGGTAGCCGCGCGTATGCGAGGAACCCGGCGATCAAAATGGCGGACATCACCAGAATGGTCATGACCGGCCGTCGGACGAATGGCTCGGTCAAACTCATCCGCCCCGTTCCTCCGGTTTGGAGACGGTCACTTTCGCACCCGGAACAAGGCGGAGCTGTCCGCTGGTGACCACCGTTTCTCCGACCGCCAACCCATCAGCCACCACGCTTTCTGCACCCACGGTTCGCGCCACACGGACATTCCGCAGTGCGACCACCCCGTCGTTTACCACAAAAGCGCGGGCGCCGTCGCGGCCTTCCATAATGGCCGTACTCGGCACGACCGCGACATCGACCTCCTCCGTCAGGCGGAGTGAAACATCGACAAACTGACCCGGCCAGAAGCTTTCATCCTCGTTCTCCAGCGTCGCCCTCACGGCAACCATTCCCGACTCCCGGTCGACGGCATTGTCGATGAAGGAGAGCTTCCCCTCTCCCAACAACCGGGCGTTAGCGGGATCGGATACCGACACCTTGAGTTCGCCCCCGGCCATCCACCGGCGAACCAAACCGAGCGAATCTTCGGGAAGCGTGAATGCGACGTAGATCGGTCGGACCTGGTTGATCACGGCCAGCACCTCTGTGTTTGCCTGAACGAGGTTTCCTGTTCTGAGGAGAGCGGCACCGATCCGACCCGTGATGGGGGCGCGAATCGTGGTCCATTCCACGGAGAGGGCGGCCTCGTCGACGTCTGCCTGGCGGGCGGAAAGCTGTGAGTTTTTCGAAGCCGCGCCGAGCGCAAACTCGCCGTACTGTTCCTTTGAAGCGGATCCCTGCCCGGCGAGCGTAGTGTAGCGTTTGAGTTGGTCGTTGGCGTTGGCAGCATCCGCGCGTGCGACGTCGAGGTTGGCGCGGGCGCGCTCGAGCGCCACCGTGTAGGGTCGCGGATCAATGGTGAACAATTCCTGTCCGGCCTCCACGTTTGCGCCGTCGGCGAAGTGGACGCCAACGATCTCGCCGGAGACCCGCGGTTTCAGCTGAACGCGGGCCATGGGTTCGATGGTACCGATCGACGCGATGGTGAGCGGGATCGTCTTGCGTTCCACGAGGGCAACTTCCACGGGCACGGGCCCGGCCGCCCTGGGAGCCTTTTGCTTCGTTTTGGAACACGCTGACAGCATGATCAGCGAGACACCGACCGCGAGGAAGATGGAACCTCTCATTTCCGTGGACGGGGGTTTGCCGCGCCGTGAAGAAAGCAATCCGCCACAAAATCCGCACGATCCACCAACACCCCGTCGCCGGGATCCCGGATCCATTGTCGGATCATCTGAAGCATCATCCCCAGAAAAGCCACCGCGAACGACTTCGGGTCCCCACTCCGAATCTCTCCTTCCCCCTGCCCCTCGCGGATCCGGCGCTCGATGGCAGTCAGAATGTCCCGCTTGAGCTGCTCCCCCTGCTTCCAGTGCGCCTCGTGCAGCGGGGACGTCTGCAACTGGTGATGATGGAGGAAAATTTCGAAAAAGGGTCGATTCGCGTCGTGGAAAGCAAACTGCTCCTGCACCACATTGCGCAGACAACGCCTCGCCGATCGATGTGAGGCCAGCGCCGCGTCCACGTTTGCGCGCATGGTCTGCATTTTTTCTACGATCAGCGAGCCGTACAGATCCGATTTATCCTGGAAATACAGGTAGATGGTGCCCGTCGCGAGATCGGCGACTCCGGCGATCTCCGTGATAGAGGTCTCGTGGTAACCCTTCCGACCAAAAACGGACTCCGCCGCGTCGAGAATCGCTTTTCTTCTCGACGCCTGCTCATCCGCCCGGCGGCGGGAGATGGCAGGCGAGTGTTCGACTGAATCCGCATTCATTGAATGAATGCTCGTTCAGTTCGAGACGTTGTCAACTCCCCGATGCTCGAGTGGGGGGCGGAGGGAATGGAGGGGAAGAGGGAACAAACCTGAAAACGGATTTTGAACCATGAAGCAGAGGAAGGGCATGAAGGAAATGGCTCCGAAACGGGCTGAAAAGATCCACTCACGTGTGCACACGTTCGGTGAACGAGATCAGACCAGGTCAGAACATAGCCATCATTCGTCTTCATGCTCTTCATGCCCTTCGTGGTAAATTCCAATCGCGGCGTTCGGGATAGACGGGTTGGAAAACCCGTTCTCCGTTCGCGACATTACCGTGCGAAGGCGGGAGCGTGATTAGCGCTCGTGACTTTAGTCCGGGAGAATACGGATCGTGCCGGCGGCGAGGTCGTAGACCATCCCGACGACGCGCAGCCAACCGGATCGGATTCCGGTGCTCAGAATGGGTTCGGACGCGGTGATCTTCCGCATGGAGAGACGGACATTTTCTTCGATCGCCGTATCCGACAAATCCCCGGGGCGTCCTGCGGCGATTTCAACGGCAGGGCGGATGCGGTGGATGAGGTCGGGAATATGTCCCGGGGCCTCCTTTGCTCCGTTGTGCGCGGCCACTGCCGCTGCCACGCCCCCGCAATGCGTGTGCCCCAAGACCACGATGAGCCTCGTTCCACACATGGTCACCGTGTACTCAATGCTCGCGATGCCGTCCGTATCCGCCACGTTCCCGGCCACCCGAATGTCAAAAAGATCCCCAATTCCCGTGTCGAAAATCTCAACCGGTGCGAATCGCGAGTCTGAACAACTCAGGATCGCCGCGAAGGGATGCTGCTCGGATACGAGTTGCTTGCGGATCGCCGCATCGTCGCGCTTGATGAGGTTTCCTGAGAGGTAGCGCGCGTTGCCGGCGAGCAGACGCTCCATGGCTTCATCGGGGGAAACGGAGGGGACGGCCGGGCTGGCGGAGGTGGTTGCAGAGGACATGGAGTAAAGGTTTGGCAAATTGATTCTGCATTCCGCGGCGGAAGTCAGGGAGAATTTGGCAACATTACCGAAGGAATCGTGCGCAAACCCATCGCGCTCAAACGATCCGCAGCGATCGCGCTGAACTTCCCGGTGGTGATGATCGTTGCGCTGGGAGCATTCCGCGATTTGGCAAGCGTCTGAAGCTCCGTGGCTGACGCGAACGCGTCGGGTGTCCAGATGGCGTAGTCGAACCACAGGGGGACCAGGAGGGATCCGTCTTTCTGAACGCAGGCGACGGTGTGAGTAAGCGGAACCAGCTCTTGGATCCCCGCGCCGCGGCTTTGCAGGAAGGCCATGATCTGCGCGACGCGCACGAAGTAAAAGGCATCGAGATCGCTGGAAGCGCCTGCGGCCATGTCCACGAATACTGTCGTTTTGACCGACCCCATCGCGGCGAGGCAGTTCCACAGGGAGGTTAGCGACCACGGATTGTAGCAAACGTTCCGGTTGAGGGCATCGATTGAACTTGCCGGGATGCCGGCAGCCAGCGCGCGGGTCTTGTTTGCCTCGGCCAACTCCTTGGGATCCGCCGCGATCTGCTCCTTCGTCAGCGTACTGGCGATGTTCGTCCCGGTGAGGACGTGACCGATCGTTACCGGGATGACGACCATGGAGCCGATATCCACCGTCAGTTTGCCTAAGGCACGAACGGTTGCCACTTGATTGAGGGCCCGCTGAAGTGCCGGATTGTGGGAAAAGGGGTTGACCCCGAGGTCGGCGGCGATGAGGCGCTTCGCCTTTTCGACCCCAAAGATCTCCCGGGCGGTTTCGGCCGGGGTCGCGTTAGTATCGATGTCGAGAGTGCCTTGAACGGTATGCTTCACCGTGTTGCCGATGCGGCCGAGGAAGCGGCTCGCGCCTTCGGGGAGCTTCTTCACCGTTTCGACAGGAGCGGTGGCCACCCCCATGACCGCATCCCATTGCGCCTTTCCGGCGTCGCCCAACCCGCGCGCGAATTCCCGACCCTTGCTGATCTCTTGCAGGCGAATGGTTGCCTCAATCTCCACCAACAGTTCAAAGAGACGCTCGTCGCCGGTGATCTGATATGGCCCCACCTCGGACGAAACGCCCCAGGTGTTATAGATGCCGTCGTTGGAAACGGTGGGTTCGATTTCCCAACCCTCCCCGGCCAGCTCGGCACCCGGGAGGAACTTCGCCGCGGGCCAGAGCTGCGGAGTTTCATATGCAGGAGCAGGAACGGCCGCAGGCACCTGGGCAACGGATGTCCCTGGGTCGAGCGCGACGATCGCGGCAAGCATTAAAGAGAGGGGGTACTTCATCAATTAGGAAACGTCATCGCGCCTTCGCGTGCCCCCTTTAAACGGGGAAAGCGACTGCTTTCATCCGCATCGGCTACCGGGAAACGGGTGCCGTTACAAGTCTGGGAACACCATTCGAGCGGGAAAAACCGTCCGGCGTTTGTCGGTGAGCGCCTTTCTTTGGGTGTCGACGCAGAAAGAACTCGCGATTCAGCCGTTGCACGATACATCCCGTCGTTAATGGAGTGGCTCGCGACCCAAACATTTCATCATCGGGAGTTTGCCGATTTTTCCGCGCTCGCGATGGAAAAGCGGGCGCAAGGCCTGCGGATCGCGGTTTGCATTCCGACCTTGAATGAAGAGGCAACGATTGGCGACGTAGTTTCCGTCCTGGCCAGCTCACTGGGCGGACCCGGCGGTTTGGTGGATGAACTGCTCGTCATCGACTCCGGATCGCAGGATCGAACACTCGACATCGCCCGCAGTGCGGGGGCCCGTGTTCTTGAAGCGGATGAGATCCTGCCGGAACTCGGTCGACGGCGGGGAAAAGGCGAAAATCTTTGGAAGGCGCTGTTTGCCTCGTCTGCGGACATCCTGTGCTATATCGACGCCGATATCCGCAATATCCACCCGCGATTTGTTGCTGGCCTTGTCGGACCACTGCTGCGGCATCCGCATGTGGGGTACGTGAAGGGATTTTATCGGCGCGCAGGGGTCGAAACGGAGAGCGGCCAGCCCATCGGGGGCGGGAGGGTGACGGAGATTCTGGTGCGGCCGCTGTTTTCGCTCTTCGCCCCCGAGCTCTGCGCCGTAATTCAGCCGCTGGCGGGAGAGTACGCCGCACGTCGCGGAGTTCTGGAACACCTGGCTTTCCCGGTGGGCTATGGAGTCGAAACCGCGCATCTGATTGATGTCGTGAATCGTTTTGGGTTGAATGTTCTTGCGCAATGCGATCTCGAGGAGCGTGTTCACCGGCACCGGAGCAATGCGGACTTGGGGCGTGCGGCGTTTGGGATTCTTCAGGTGTTTTTCTCGCGTATTGGAGGGGAGGAAATTCGTCAGATCCTCGATCGCAACGCGCGACTCCACCGGCTGGTGCTTGCGGATGAGGGGGGGCTTCGACTCGAGGAGAGCACCAGTCACGAGGAGGAACGCCCGCCGATGATTTCCATTGCAGCGTATCGGGAAAGGGAGCGGGACCGGAAGGAGCACGGGGTTACGACTCCAACGTCACCCGCGTGAACGTCGTCATCGTCCACTATCACCTCCGGCGGGGCGGCGTGACCCGGGTGATTGAAACGGCTTGCCAATCGCTGACGCCGCGCGGCGTACGCCCGCTCGTCCTTGTGGGCGAGTACGAGGCGGCGACCGGACTGAACTTCGGCGAAGCAACGGTTCGGGTGATTCCGGGGTTGCGGTACGCGGATCGAATGGACCGCGGGGTGGCTTCGCAACTGGCGCACGAGATCGAGGCGGAGGCGCGGCATCATTTCGGGACCCTTCCGGACGTGATTCACCTGCACAATCCTACCCTGGGGAAAAGCCCCGCTGTCGCGCTTCTTCCGGGAATCCTTGCCGCGCGGGGGGCGGCGTTGCTCATCCAGGTTCATGATTTTGCAGAAAACGGGCGCCCGGAAAACTACCGGCGTCTGGTCCGCGAGTGTGGCGGCGGCGACGCCCGGGAACTGGAGGCGCGGCTGTATCCGTCCGGAGGCCGGATTCGCTACGCCGCCCTCAATCGGCGGGATCTGAGCATCCTTCAGGCGGCGGGTGCGGACGCGGAATGGCTCCCGAACGCTGTGGCCGCGCATCCGCCGGCCCGGACGTGCTTCGATCCCCCACAGATTCCCTGGGACGCCTTTGCTTTTTTCCCTTCACGGGCGATTCGCCGCAAGAACCTCGGCGAGGCGCTCCTGTGGCTGACCGCCGCGCCCGCGTCGTGCGGGATGGTCGTGCCGATGGGGCCGGAGCAATCGGCGGATTTGGAATTCTACGAGGAATGGAAGCACTTCGCCCGCCAGCGGAAGCTCCCGGTCGCTTTCGATGCGCTCACCTTCCCGGGAGCAACCATGGGTGCGCTTTACGCGGCGTGCGAGTTCGCGGTCACCACGAGCCGCGCAGAGGGGTTCGGGATGGCATTTGTCGAACCCTGGCTCGCGGGCCGCGGGATCATCGGTCGCGATCTCCCGGAAATCACCGTCGATTTCCTCGGGGTCGGCCTCGATCTTCGACACCTCTATCCGCGACTCCCCATCCCGAGCGGATGGTTTAACGTCGAGCAGTACCGCCGCGAACGGGAGGCGGTTCGCCGGGAGCAATTCCTGGCTTATGGCTTCGATCCTCCGCACGAGGAAGCAGCCGCCCAATCCGTGGATTTTGCCGAGCTTTCGGAAGGCATCCAGCGGGAGATCATCGAGCGTGCGAGGGATTCAAGCGATGCCCGGGCGGAGCTTCAACTCCCGGAATGGCGCACCCCACCGCCGGAGCTGATCCGCTCCAATGCCCGGGTGGCGAGGGAACAGTTTTCCGTGACCGCATACGGCGAGCGACTCGCGGCGCTCTATCGATCGGTCGTGGAATGCCCACCACAGCCGCCGGGCACGCTGCGGGCCGCGGAAATCCTTCGGGCGTTTATCCTAAATGGGAAAACAAGAACTGTTTTTCGGAGTTAGGTTACTCAGTGTGAGGATATTACACAAAAAACGCCTGCCACCTATTTGGTGAACACATCCTCGTCGACTTCCCAAAGCGAAGTTCCTCCAGTCCAATGCTTTATCTG
>Ga0247834_1004703_pt1 | contig 16865 bp, 15 predicted proteins | sample LaCruzMarch2015__8_FD_187118 | JGI IMG/M metagenome (GOLD analysis project Ga0247834, IMG submission 187118) | Freshwater microbial communities from meromictic Lake La Cruz, Castile-La Mancha, Spain - LaCruzMarch2015_12m | ecosystem: Environmental > Aquatic > Freshwater > Lake | place: Spain...
GCTGATATAAAAGTTGAAAAAACTGCTGTTGGTGATCGATATGTATTAGAGAAGATGCTTGAAAATGATTACACCCTTGGTGGTGAGCAATCAGGACATATTATTATGCGCCAATTCTCAAATACTGGAGATGGCTTGTTAACTGCCCTACAGGTAATGCAAGTTGTTGTTAAATCAAAGAAATCACTTTTAGAGTTAGCCTCAGCGATGCAGAAATACCCACAAATTTTGATAAATGTTAAAGATGTAGCAAAAGAAAAACTTGCATCCTCAGCAGAAATTAAGGATGCAATTTTAAAATTAGAGAAAGAATTAGCAGGTAGTGGGCGAGTACTACTACGTGCATCTGGCACAGAATCACTGGTACGGGTAATGGTTGAAGCAAATGATTTAGAATTAGCTCAAAAGGTCGCAGATTCATTGGCTCAACTAGTAAGATCAGAACTTAAGCAATAAAGGGAGTTACTAAATGTGCGGGATAGTTGGCTATACCGGAAAAAACTCCGCACTTACCCCAGTACTTGATGGTCTTCGCCGACTTGAATACCGAGGCTATGACTCCGCCGGAATTGCACTCACAACACAAGTTGGTAAACCTTTATATGTTGAAAAACAAGCCGGTAAATTAAAAAATCTCGAAGAGGCACTAGTTAAGAAATCAGATTCAAACAGCGGAATTGGTCATACTAGATGGGCAACACATGGTGGACCTACCGATACTAATGCACATCCGCATTTAGATAACGAAGGTAAGTTAGCGCTAATTCACAATGGAATTATTGAAAACTATGTGCAACTACGGGCCGAGCTTGAAAAACGTGGCCATAAGTTTAAATCTGAAACTGATACTGAATCAGTAGTGCACTTACTAAGTGATGCTCGTAAAGATAATAATGGAGACTTAGCCGCGGCAATGAGGCAAGTTTGTAAGCAACTTAAGGGCTCATTTACTCTTCTTGCGATCCACTCTGATAATCCATCACATATTGTTGGAGCACGCCGTAACTCACCATTAGTAGTTGGTGTTGGAGAAGGTGAAAATTTTCTTGCCTCTGATGTAGCAGCTTTTATTGCACACACAAAAATTGCCCTTGAGTTAGGTCAAGATCAGGTTGTTGAGATAACCCCAAACTCTGTTGTAGTAACAGATTTATCAGGTCAGATAGTTAAGGCAAAAGAGTATGAGATTTCCTGGGATGTAAGCGCCGCCGAACGTGGTGGATTTACTCACTTTATGCTTAAAGAAATTTATGAACAACCAAAAGCAATAGCTGACACATTAATTGGTCGATTAAATGGTCTTTACTTAAAATTTAATTTTAAGAAGTTTGAAAAAATTGTAATTATTGCCTGTGGTACTGCTTATCACGCAGGTTTGGTGGGCAAATATGCAATCGAAAAGTGGGCACAGATCCCAGTAGATGTTGAACTTGCCTCTGAGTATCGATACCGAGAGCCATCTCTTGATAAAAAGACCTTAGTAATACCGATCTCACAATCTGGTGAAACTATGGATACTTTAATGGCGCTACGTTATGCAAAATCAAAGGGTGCAACAATTCTTTCTGTTTGTAATACAAATGGCTCAACTATTGGCCGGGAATCAGATGAAGTTCTATATACACATGCCGGGCCTGAGATAGCTGTCGCATCAACTAAGGCTTTTGCAACACAATTAGTTGCAATGTATTTAATTGGTTTAGAAATAGGTCGAAAGTTAAAGAAGTTAAATAGCAATGAGATTGAAGAAATTACTGAGCAACTTACCCAGTTACCAGCAAAAGTTGAGCAAATACTTGAAACTGTTGAGCCACTTAGGGAACTGACTCGAAAATTTAAGAGTGCAGAGTCAGTATTATTTTTAGGTCGCCATGTTGGGTATCCAACTGCGCTCGAGGGAGCTCTTAAATTAAAAGAGCTTGCTTACATGCATGCTGAAGGTTTTGCAGGTGGTGAATTAAAACATGGACCGATTGCACTAATTGATAATGGAACACCAGTAATTGCAATTATGCCTACTTCCTCAGGAATATTAGCCGAGAAGATGGCAAGTAATATTCAAGAAGTGAAAGCAAGGGGCGCGGTAGTAATTGTAATTAGTGATTCTGAATTTACTGCAGCTGATCATTTAATTCGTATCCCAGAAGTTGATCAGTTACTACAACCAGTTTTATCTGTTGTACCACTACAGGTAATCGCATATGAAATGGCAGTGGCACGAGGAAATGATGTCGATCAACCTCGTAACCTAGCTAAATCAGTAACAGTTGAGTAAGTAGATGCCAGAACAAAGACGGAAGCAGAAGAACTCTGCAGTTAAGTTAACAATTCTATTTACTGGTATTTATGCGTTAATAACTCAACAAGTATTAGCAAACTCATGGATTAGAAGGCTAGATGAATTGATCTATGATCGTAGTTTTCTTTTAGTGGCACCTAATAAAACTCCAACCTTAGTAATTCTAATCGATGATCTTGGCCTGCGATGGGTAACATCAGCCATTTTATTAATTACTGCAATTCTAATTAGTAAAAGGTTTAATTCATGGCGGCCAGTAAATTTATCACTGCTTGCATTATTTTTACTTAATCTTACTGTTGGTGCATCTAAGTTATTGTTTGGTAGAACTAAACCAAGCACAGGATATGACTTATTTTTTACAGACAGTGGACTCTCTTATCCAAGTGGGCATGCTGCAAATGCTGTACTTACATGGGGAATGCTTGCTTATCTAATTTTTAGATATTCACATAAAGAACCGTTCGAAGGTATGCGCCTTACCTGGTTTGTATCTATTGTTACTATCGGAGTCTGTTTGGCATCTTTATATAGAAATACACATTGGTTTTCAGATTTATTAGGCGGCCTATTTATTGGCTCAGCACTTTTAGTTGCAATTATTGCAATTGATCGATCAATTACCTCAGATCGCCAACCCTCATAAGGGGCAGGTAGGCTAATTACATGAGTCGAGCCAGTGCTGAAATAAATCTTTCTGCAATAACACAAAATTTTAAATCAATAAAAAGTCGAACTACTGCCGATGTGTTAGCAGTTGTTAAAGCTGATGCTTATGGTCATGGCTTAATCCCAGTTTCAAAAGCCTTAGAAGATGCTGGTGTTGATTGGTTTGGCACTGCCTTACTTGAAGAAGCAATTAATCTTCGCAAAGCTGGAATACTAAAACCAATAATTAGTTGGCTTACGCCGTTGGGTGAGGATTTTAAAAGTGCAATCGAACTAGATATTGACTTAGGTATTCCTTCTATTGATCTATTAAATGAGGTTATTAAAGCCGCATCCCTAACTGGTAATGCCGCTCGCATACATCTTGAAATTGATACTGGGATGAGCCGAGGTGGTGTCTTATCAGAGTGGGATCAATTAATTAAATCTGTCTTAGCAGGAGTTAATTTAAAGCAACTAAAAGTTATTGGTATCTGGTCACATTTTGCCAGGGCGGATGAGCCAGATGAATTAATGAATCAAGAGCAATTAAGTTTATTTGAGGAAAAAGTTAATCAGGCTAAGGCGGCTGGTATAGATGCTCAATTTATTCATATAGCAAATTCTGCAGCGTTATTTACAAACAAGAGTTCACATAAAAATATCATTCGCTCAGGTATAGCATTATTTGGATTAAGTCCAGATGTAAAAACTATTGGAGATTCTTCCTCCCTTGGATTAAAACCAGCTATGAAGTTAAAAGCAAAACTAAACTTAGTTAAAGATGTTAAAGCAGGAGCAAGTGTTGGCTATGGCGGTACTGCAGTAATTAAAAGTGATACCAAACTTGGCGTGGTTGCACTTGGTTACGCAGATGGAATTCCTCGAAACACAAATAATCTAGCTGGAGTCTTTGTGGATAAAAAACGTGCGCCAATAATTGGCCGGGTCTCTATGGATCAATTTGTGGTGGATTTAGGGATCACCTCTACCGCAAAAACTGGGGATGAAGTAATTGTATTTGGCGATGGTAGTAGTGGTGAGTACACAGTAGATGAGTGGGCTAAGGCAGCTAACACAATAAATTATGAGATTATCACCCGAATCGGCCCACGTGTGCCTAGAATCTATCCCCGTGAGTGATTCAAATCTGCTTTCAATTAAGTCGTTATCAGTTTCATTTGGTGGATTAAAAGCGTTAGCAAATGTAAATTTAGATCTACGTAAAAATGAAGTAGTCGGTCTAATTGGTCCAAATGGCGCCGGGAAAACAACTTTGTTTAACGCACTCTCTGGACTAGTTGATGTTGAGTCTGGTTCACTTGAAATAAATGGAAAATCTCATAAATGGCCAAAACCTTATGAGCTAATTGATCTTAAGATCTCCCGCACCCTGCAAGGCGTAGGTTTATTTCCAGAGTTAACAGTTTTAGAAAATGTAATGATTGGTGCAAGCAAAAGCGCTAGTAGTGGCTTAATTTCATCAGCACTTGGTTTAAGTGGACGTGATGAAGAAAGACTTAAACAGCGCAGCATGACCGCACTTGAGCGTGTTTATGCTTCAGGAATTGCAGATATGCGCGCAGATTCTCTGCCTTATCCCGTCACAAAACGAGTTGCAATAGCTAGAGCTTTAGTTAGTGAACCAAAAATACTTTTACTTGATGAACCTGCCGGAGGACTTGGAGCCTCAGACATAGAGTGGATGAATTCATTAATTCATAATCTAGCTTCACAATGCTCAGTAATTTTAGTTGAGCATCACATGGATGTTGTTATGTCAGTTTGTGATCGATTGTATGTATTAAATTTTGGTGAAGTTATTGCCTCAGGAGATGTTGAAACAGTTCGCAGAGATGAAGCGGTAGTTGCTGCATATTTAGGGGTGAACAATTGAGCCTTGTTGTCGAGAATTTAACTATTGATCATGGCGCAATAAGAGCAATAAGTAATGTCTCTTTTAAAGTTCCCGAGGGTCAATTAGCTGCAATCATTGGCGCAAATGGTGCGGGTAAGACCACATTACTTCGAACTTTATCTGGTTTAAAAGAAGCAGTATCAGGTGGTGCTACTTGGAACGGTGAATCAATCTTAGATAAAAAGCCAGAAGATCTAGCCAGGTCAGGCATCATGCATGTATCTGATGGTAAATCAGTAATTGCTGAATTAAGTGTTAAAGAAAACTTAGCTTTAACTGGTTTATGGCGGAAAGATAAAAAAGATGTGGCAGCTGCAACTGCGGAGGTAGTTGAACTTTTTCCAATTCTTGGCCAGCGCATGGCGCAAACAGCTGGATCTTTATCAGGGGGTGAGCGACAAATGCTAGCCATCGGTCGTTCTTTAATTGCTCGGCCAAAATTATTGCTTTTAGATGAACCATCCCTTGGCCTAGCGCCTTTAATTGTTGAACAGATATTTCAATCAATAAAAGATTTAGTTAAGCGATTAAATTTAACAGTTGTATTAGTTGAACAGAATGCGATGGGTGCATTAAAAATTGCTAATGAAGGAATAGTTTTAAGTCTAGGTTCAGTTGTGGCAGTAGATTCAGCCCAAACACTTCTAAATGATCCAGCAGTTCGCGCTGCTTACTTGGGATTTTAATATGAATCAATTTATAACTGCAGTTCTAACCTCACTTTCTACTGGCGCCATCTATGCATTAATGTCTATCGCACTGGTATTAGTTTGGCGATCAACTCGGGTAATCAACTTTGCCCAAGCTGGTCAAGCAATTCTGACAACTTATATTGGCTATGAAGTGGTAACTAGAAGTGGTTCATATTGGATTGGATTAATCTGCGCAGTTATCAGTGGCGCATTACTAGGCGCTGGTATTGATAGATTCTTTATGAGGCCAATCTTTAAACGAGTTAATTCAGGCCCGATAGTGATGATTGCACCGGTTGTTGCCACATTAGCATTGTTAGGAATTATTCAAGCAATAATTGGATTTATCTGGGGATTAAGTTATCAAACTATTGAGGCACCAATTTCAACTGGTGGACTTACTATCTTTGGTTCAATTGTTGCCTTTAGCCCATTTAATTTAATGGTATTAATAGCGGTCACATTAAGCATGATTTCATTAACAATTCTGTTTCAAAAAACTAATATTGGATTAGCACTTCGTGCTTCAGCCTATGCACCTGAGATTGCAAAACTATCTGGCATAAGAGTTGATGCGGTTAGAACTTTAGGTTGGGCACTAGCAGGAGCAGCAGGTGGATTAGCAGGAATGCTCTATATCCCTGGCTCTAACTTATATCCAAATGCTATGGATGTTTTATTAGTTTTTGGTTTTATTGCTGCCGTAATCGGAGGCTTAGACAGTTTATTTGGCGCAGTAGCTGGTGCGATGATTTTAGGTTTTGCTGTTAATTTCTCAGCTTCATACATTAGTTATAAATTAGTATTTCCAACAGCCTTCTTAATTCTAATTGTAGTTTTGTTAATTAAGCCAAAAGGCGTCTTCTCAAGTGGTAAGTCAAGGAGTGCCTGATGTTAAAACTTTCTGCGCCTAGAAAAAGATTATTTGGTTTTATTCTTTTGGGTTGGGCTTTACTATTAATTAGTGATCGAATTGATGAGCTGCGCCAATACCAAGGCGCATTTGTTGCTATGTATACACTTGCAATTGCCTCAATAATTTTACTTACAGGCTACTCCGGTCAGTTATCACTTGGTCACAGTGCGTTAATGGCAGTGGGTGCATACGCTGGTGCATTATCTGTAAATAATTTTAAATTACATCCAGTAATTGCATTAATAATGGCAGCTTTAGTTGCCGGAATTTTTGGCTTACTTCTTGGTTATGCAGCAGCTCGCCTGAGTGGACCATATTTAGCTGGTACTACCTTGGCACTTGCGGTATCTCTTCCAACAATTGCAAATCAATTTCCAGTTTTAGGCGGAGAGCAAGGATTAGCATTTGATATTGGAACTGCACCGACCAGATTGGGTGAAGATTTCTCCCAGTACCAATGGTTTTTTTGGATAAGTTGTTTATCTGCGCTAATCATGATTTGGTTTTTAGTTAATTTACTTAACTCAAGATATGGCAGGCAGTTTCGAGCTTTAAGAGATAATCCAACAGCTGCTCAATTAGCAGGCATAAATATTGGACGCCAAAAAGCATTGGCTTTTTCCCTAAGCGCCGGAATCGCCGGTCTGTCTGGGGGTTTGCTGGTAATGCTCATTAGTGGGGTTTCACCTAGTGCTTTCCCGCTCAGTCTCTCCTTTTTATTGCTGGCAGGCGCCGTTGTTACTGGCGTGTACAGCCTAAAAGGTGTGATTATTGGGGCTCTGGTTTTGGTTGCTATACCTGAAATAGCAGAATCAGTAGTATCGCGCATAGGAGGTTCTGAAGGATTCACCACAAGTTTACCTGGGTTCATGGTCAGTTCACTATTGATACTGGCGGTGCTCTTCGCACCAAATGGGCCAGGACACTTACTTCATAAGAAAAAGCACCTTAAACATTAAAGACAACTCTAGGGAAGGAAATAAATGATCAGAAATACTCGCATGAAACGATTTTCAATCGTTTCGGTGGTAGCCACAGTTGGAGCGCTTGTTTTTAGCACTCTTCCTGCACAAGCTGCTGAACCAGGCCTTAGCGCAAAAGAAATTAAGCTGGGTTACTCCGGTCCACTTACTGGCTCAGCTGGTCAAGTTTACGGAAAATTACCAGGAGCCATGAAGGCTTACTTCGATCACATCAACGCTAATGGCGGAGTTAATGGTCGCAAAATTAAGTTAGTTGTAAGAGATGATAAGTACCTACCTACTCTTGCTGCTACTCAAACTACAAATTTAGTTTTAAATGACAAAGTTTTTGCGCTAGTTGGCGCCCTAGGCACTGCAACTCATAGCAAGGCTTACGTTGCAGCCCAACTGGCAAAAAATAACGTCCCTGATCTATTTGTGAACACTGGATTTAGTGGTTTTGCTAATGCAACCAAATATCCAACTGCCTTCACAATTCTTCCAAGCTATGCGATGGAAGCAAAGATTATGGCCAAGTTTATTAAAGACACACCAACACTTGCTCCACAAGCATCATTCTTGATCGCTCAAGATGATGAATTTGGTGTAGATGGTGTTAACGGATTTAAGTTAGCCGGACATTCATTTGCAGCTGCTCCAACACTTTACCCACAGGGTGGATTAAGCGCAGCACTTGCTGAAGGTGCACTTACTAAGTTAAGTGCAGTTCCTGGCAAGCCAGTTCTAGTTCTATTTGGAACAACTGACTCAACAGCTGTAATTCTAAAAGCTGCTGAGAAATTATCACTTGTTTCTAAATTCACTTGGATCGCAGGATCTGTCGGTGGAGATGCCAACACATTGTTAGCACTGGGTGTTAAGCCAGCAACAATTAATGGCGCACTCGCTGCATCATTTTTCCCAGACGCAAAGGATGCAACTGATCCTTACGTAAGTGAATTTATGAAGATCAATACCAAGTACAACAAAGGTGTCTCATTCGACAACGTTGTTCTACAAGGTATGAACTCAGCAATGCTAACTGTGCAATCACTTCGCGCCGCTGGTAAGAATCTAACTCGTGCCGGTTTAATTAAGGCGATTGAAAGCAAGGGTGCAAGTTTTGCTAGCGCAGGACTAGTCCCACTTAACTACTCAGCTAGTAGCCGAGTTGGTTACAACGGATATTGGTTTGGTCAGTTAAATGAAAAGGGAGAGCTAAAGCCATTTGGTGGCAAGCTATCTGTTTACACCACTGACTCATCTTCAACTTCAGCACCAACTGCTTCCTCATACGAGCGTAAGCCAGTTCCTAAGAATGGGGTACCAACAAACTCATGAAAAATATAAACCTTAAAAAGAGCCTGGTAGCTCTTACAACTGCAGCACTTGTTGCAGCACTAGCAGTAGTTATTCCAACAACTGCAAGAGCTGCTGGACCAGACTGCTCTGGCACTGCGCTACCAAAATATCCTGTGTATGACGTTCAGTTATGCAAAGGAACAGACCAATTTGGCGCAAAGTATGAAATTGCAATGCCAAAGAAGTTCAACGGAACATTATTGGTTTGGTCTCACGGTATTCGATACAACACCAATTTACCTCCAATCCCAGTTGTATCACCCAAGGGATATCTTGTTGATTACTCAGCTGATATAGCTCCATCTCCTGCAATTGCTGCCTCACTACTTAAGCAAGGTTTTGCACTTGCTGGTTCAGGGGTTCAAGTACAGGGTTGGAACCTTGCAGAGCAAGTTCTTGCTACAACTATTGTTATTGATCAAGCCATTGCAACTTTTCCAGCAATTGATCGAGTAGCTGCTTGGGGTAATTCCCTTGGCGGACTTTCATCACAAATCCTTGCTGAATCAAATCCAGGACTAGTTGAAGCTGTTGCGCCATTGTGCTTAGCAGAATCAGCTCTTTCTGAGATAACAATGGCTGGTGACTTCCTTTGGGGTGTTAAGACTTTATTTGACCCAACAATTAAGTTATCTAATTACTCTTCAGGCACTACTGGATACATGGAGATGGTCGGAGATATCGGTAAAGTACTAACAGTATTTGGTACATTATCTGCTGCCATTGCGGCAAATCCAACAGCACCAGCATGGCCTGCTACATCAACTGCTCCAGCAACACTAAAAGGAATTCCAGTACGAAGTGCTGTTTTACTTCTTGGTTTAATTTCTGGGGTTTCAACTCAGTCAAGTACTTTTGATTCATCAAGTGGACCAAAGGGACCTCTTGAGACATCATTTGGATTAGTAATTAGTCCAGCACTTGCAGTTCTTGAAAATGGAGCTCAGGCTGCAATTCTTGCCGTAGTTGCTAATTATGATATGGAGCTTCGCGCTGGTGGAGTTGTTTTTGATAACTCAAAGACTAATTACGCAGCTCGCTTAGGCGATGATGGCGATGTTTATGCTGCTGGATTATCTGGTAAAACTGCAACCGCAGGAATGCTAGGTTATTTAAGTGCACTAAATCCTGCTGCTCCACGCGTTACTGCTAATCCTTCAGCAGTTACAGCCATGAAAGCACTGGGTGAGATTTCAGGAAAGATCACAGTTCCTACAATCACACTTACAGCAACTGCAGATCACATCACACCTCCAGGTGCTACTCAATATCTGATCAACCAATATAACAGTGCCATTGCAAGTGGAGACAGTAAGAAAGGTTTACTTGTAAACATTTGGAATAAGCCTGCTGATGAGTACACAAAGTTTGATGCTGCTGGAAGTCCAATAACCCCAGCAAAACCAACTAATGGAACTCAACACTGCAACTTCACAGAGAGTCAGTACTTGATGATTGCAAAGATGCTTACTGATTCAGCTAAATCAGGAAAAGCTCCTACCGCTAAGACAGTGGCAGCTGCAATAAGAAAAGATAAGAACTTATTTGTGGATCCTAATTACACGGCTCCATTATTTAAGTATCGTCAATAACGCTTAGTAATTTAAGCTAAAAGGGCCTCAGGAAACTGGGGCCCTTTTTATATCTATAAACTACTCAATGCTATGAAACTTCAAATTAATTCGGTTGACCAAATGCATCAGTTTGGCGCAAAAATTGGCGCCCAACTAGAGCCAAGTGATGTAGTTGTATTAAGTGGTGATTTAGGTTCTGGCAAAACAGTTTTAACGCAGGGAATAGCCTCCGCTTTAGGATTCTTAGATATTACTTCACCAACATTTGTGATTAGTAGAATTCATAAAGGAAAACCAAACTTCATTCATATCGATGCGTATAGATTGTTAGATTCTGACATAAGTAATTTCACTGATTTAGATTTTGAAAGTTATCTACCAAATAGCGTATTTGTTATTGAATGGGGAGCCCCATTTGTTAAAACCCTGACTGATCAATACTTAGATATAAATATCATGCCAGGAGAAAATGAGAATACTCGCAACCTTGTGATCACCGCAGTTGGAGATCGTTGGCAAGGATTTAATCTATGAGCACCGTCTTAGCAATTGATACCTCAACCTCGCAGACCTGCGTAGCTTTAGTTGAAAATGGAAAAGTATTATTCAATAAATCTCATCTAGATCCACTCGCTCATGGTGAAGTATTGCCAAAGTTAGTAGCACAAGCACTAAAGGTAAACTCAAAGATTGATTTAGTTGCTGTTGGAATGGGGCCTGGTCCATTTACAGGTTTGCGCGTTGGAATTACATTTGCACAAAGCTACGCTCTCGCCGCTGGTATTTATTGGGTAGGGGTTTGTTCACTAGATGCTATGGCTGCAAATATAAAGGAAGAAGAATTCATTGTTTCAACAGATGCCCGTCGCAAAGAGAGATTTTGGGCAAGATATAAAAACGGTGTTCAAATATCAGAGCCTGCTGTAAGCAAGGCAAGTGAATTAGAGAAGTTTGGTGTACAGATTTTCCAAGAAGGCGATTATTTTCCAGAGGCAGTAGCAATAGCTAATCTTTCATTAACAACTAACTCAGTAACTCAACCAATTTATATTAGAAAACCTGATGCATACCCACTTCCAGATGGGGTGAAATTTAGAGCAATGAGCGCTCTTGATTTAGTTTCAGCTGTTGGAATTGAAAAGGATGTTTATGGAAAAGCTGCTTGGTCTAGTGCGCAGTTCAAAGAGGAGTTTGCTAAGGCTCCAAAAAATGCTAATTACTTAGCCGCTGAAGTAGATGGTCAATTAGTTGGCTATGCAGGTATTTTCTTTGCAGCAGATGTGGCTGATATTCACACAATCACAGTTACCGATAAGCACCGCCGTAAGGGGATTGGCCGAGAATTGTTAAAAAGAATGATTGATTGGGCAAGAGTTAAAAAAGCTGACGCAATCATGCTTGAGATGCGTCTTGGTAATGATCAAGCCCGCCCGCTTTATGAACACTATGGTTTTGTAGAGATTTCAAAGCGGGAAAATTATTATGGTCCTGGCCTTACCGCAGTTGTAATGCGTAAGGAGCTTAAGTGATGGCTTTAGTCCTTGGTATTGAGACCTCATGTGATGAAACGGCGGTAGGTATTGTTGATGATCGTAAATTATTAGCTAATGTAATTTCATCAAGTGTTGATCAACATGTGCGCTTTGGTGGCGTAGTTCCAGAAGTGGCTAGCCGTGCCCATCTAGAGGCCATGCAGCAGGTAATTAAACAAGCACTTACTGATGCATCAGTTTCAATCAAAGATATTGATGCAATTGCAGTTACTGCAGGTCCTGGCTTAATTGGTGCTTTATTAGTTGGCGTTAGTAGTGCATCAGCACTTGCCCTTGCATTAGATAAGCCGCTTTATGGCGTTAATCATCTTTCAGCACATATTGCTGTTGATCAATTAGATAATTCAAATCAACTACAACCAGCTATTGCTTTACTAGTAAGTGGTGGACACTCCTCCATTTTGCAGGTTAATAATTTAGCAACTGATGTAATAGTTAAAGGTGCAACTATTGATGATGCGGCGGGTGAAGCATTTGATAAAATTGCTCGCTTAATGGGCCTAGGTTTTCCTGGTGGGCCATTAATTGATAAAGAAGCATTAGCAGGAAATAAAACTGAGATAAACTTTCCAAGAGGATTAACAGCGCCAGCTGATCTAGAAAATCATAGGTATGACTTTTCATTCTCTGGTTTAAAAACAGCGGTTGCTAGATATTTAGCACAAACTCCAAATTATAAAAAAGCAGATGTTGCAGCATCATTTCAAGAGGCAGTCGTAGATGTATTAATCACTAAATCACTTACTGCCTGCAAAGAAAGTGGAATAGATAAGTTAATAATTGCTGGCGGTGTTGCAGCCAATCACCGGCTACGTGAATTAGCTAAACAACGATGTGAAAGTGCAAAAATCCAGCTTCGAATACCACCGGCTAACCTGTGCACCGATAACGGGGCAATGGTTGCTGCGCTGGGCTCTTTGGCCATTAATGAGGGCGTAGCGGCCTCAGAGATAGGCATATCAGCTGATTCAGCAGCTCCTGTTACGCAGGTGGTCTGGAAGTAGGCGGTGATTTGCCCTGGCGCAGTACGCCCTTTAAAGTTGGCTTTAGCACTCTAAGCCCCCGTGTGCTAATTCAGCATTCGGGTTACTTCAGAGGGATTAATAAAAATACAAGAAGGAGATATCAGATGGCAATTTCAATTAAGCCACTAGAAGATCGCATAGTTGTTAAAGCAAATGAGGCAGAGCAAAAGACTGCATCTGGCCTAGTAATTCCAGATACTGCTAAGGAAAAACCACAAGAGGGAACTGTGATGGCGGTAGGTCCGGGTCGTTTTGAAAACGGAAACAGAATTCCATTAGATATTAAAGAGGGTGATGTTGTGCTTTATTCAAAGTATGGCGGCACTGAAGTTAAGTACAACAATGAGGAGTACCTAGTACTTTCCTCCCGTGATGTATTAGCAATTATTGCGAAGAAGTAAGCCGTGGGTAAATCACTTCAATTTGATGAAGCCGCAAGACGGGCGATGGAGCGCGGTGTAAATATCCTGGCTGACACTGTAAAGGTAACCCTTGGTCCTAAGGGTCGTAACGTAGTTATTGCAAAGAGCTATGGAGCGCCTTTAATCACTAATGATGGTGTAACTATTGCTAAAGAAATCGAACTATCTGATCCAGCAGAAAATATGGGTGCTCAGCTTGTTAAGCAGGTTGCAGAGAAGACTAATGATGTAGCAGGAGATGGCACAACAACTGCAACTGTACTTGCCCAAGCTATGGTTAAAGAGGGTCTACGTAATCTTGCAGCAGGTGCACAACCTATGGAGCTAAAGTATGGAATTGAGCAAGCAGTTAATGCAATTACTGAAGCACTTCGCAAAAACTCAACCGCAGTTAGCGGAAAATCTCAGATTGCAGATGTTGCAACAATTTCAGCTCAAGATAAAGCAATTGGTGATCTAATTGCTGAAGCTATGGATAAGGTCGGCAAAGATGGCGTAATTACAGTTGAAGAGTCATCTACTACTGGATTAGAGCTTGAATTTACCGAGGGTATGCAATTTGATAAGGGTTATATCTCACCTTATTTTGTGACTGATGCAGACCGCATGGAGACAATTTTAGAAGATGCATACATTCTTATCTCTGGCCAAAAGATCTCGGCATTAAGTGAAATCTTGCCAGTACTAGAAAAAGTTGCTCAGGCAAGTAAGCCTTTGTTAATTATTGCTGAAGATGTAGAGGGTGAAGCACTTTCTACCTTAGTTGTTAACCGTATGCGTGGAACTTTTGCATCAGCTGCTGTTAAAGCACCTGGCTTTGGTGACAGACGTAAGTCAATGTTGCAAGATATCGCGATATTAACCGGCGGTCAGGTTATCTCTGCTGAAGTTGGTTTAAAGCTTGAGCAAATTGATATCGCACTCCTTGGTAAGGCTCGCAGAGTTGTTATCTCAAAAGATGTCACCACAATTGTTGATGGCGCTGGAAATAAACATGATGTAGCAGCAAGGGTTACTGAAATTCGCCGCGAGATTGAAAATACTGATTCTGATTGGGATCGCGAAAAATTACAGGAGCGAGTTGCAAAACTTGCTGGTGGCGTTTGCGTAATCAAAGTTGGTGCACATACTGAGGTTGAATTAAAAGAGAAAAAGCATCGTCTCGAAGATGCTATCTCTGCAACTAGAGCTGCTGTTGAAGAGGGAATTGTTGTTGGTGGAGGTGCGGCATTAGTACATGCTGCAGCAGCACTTGATAATGATTTGGGCTTTGAAGGAGATCGCGCTGTTGGTGTTCGCCTTGTGCGCAAAGCATGTGATGAACCACTTCGTTGGATAGCAGAAAATGCTGGCCAAGAAGGCTATGTAGTTGTTTCAAAAGTTCGCGCAATGAAACCTAATGAAGGTTTTAATGCTTACTCAGGGCAGTACACAGACCTTGTTAAAGAGGGCGTAATTGATCCAGTAAAGGTAACTAGATCAGCACTTGCAAACGCTGCATCAATTGCAGCAATGTTTATTACAACAGAAGCACTTGTCTTTGAAACTCCAGAAGAGAAGAAAGAAGAGGCTGCTGGTCATGGCCACTCACATGGAGCAGGTGGGCACTCACACTAATAAAGTAAAAAATACAAGCCTTGGTTTTAATATTCTCGATAATCGACTAGCATCAACTAGTGGGAAATGTAACGCTAACAGTTGATTGCGGCGGAACTGGAATCAAGGCTTCTGTATTTGATCAGCACAGCAAAGTTCTAGTTGATTTTCCTTACCTTACAACCCCATATCCAATGTCGCCAAACTCTTTAGTTGAAATCATTTCTAATTATGTTTTAGCAGATCATCGTATTAATCGAGTTACTGTGGGATTGCCTGGCATGATTCGTAACGGGAAGATTGTATTTATTCCACATTACATTAATAAACGTGGCCCTCGTACTATGCCAGATCCCCACTTAAAAAAGTTATGGCATAGTTTTGATTTACAAAACACACTTCATAAAAAACTAAAGATGCCAATATTAGTTTTAAATGATGCAGAGGTTCATGCCGCCGCAGTGATTACTGGGGTAGGTCTTGAAACAGTATTAACATTTGGTACTGGATTAGGGTGCGCCATGTTTGATAATGGAAAATTAGCTCCCCACATAGAGCTATCTCATGCAACAGTCAGATATGGAAAAACTATTGATGCTTGGATTGGTGAGATATCAAGACGGCGTATGGGAAATCAACTCTGGTCTCGCAGAGTTAAGGCTTTAATTGGTGAGTTATACCCAATGATTATCTGGGATAAGTTATATATCGGTGGAGGCAACGCACAACGTATTAGTAAATCAGCACTTAAAAGCTTTGACTATAAAGTGAAAATAATTCCAAATTCAGCTGGGGTTTCAGGTGGCGTAAAAGCCTGGGATCTTAGAGCGTAAGTTTCACAGATAACTCACAACAGATACGCTTAGTTATTATGTCCGATATTGAGTTAGGTCCAGGCAAGCGTGCACGAGCAGCTTATTCTTTTGATGAGATTGCAATTGTGCCATCAAGGAGAACTCGCGACCTTGAAGAAGTTTCAATTAGTTGGCAAATTGATGCATATAAGTTTGAATTACCTTTTATTTCAGCTCCAATGGATTCAGTAGTCTCTCCTGAAACTGCAATCGCAATTGGTGAAGCAGGTGGACTTGGCGTTTTAAATCTTGAAGGTATTTGGACAAGGTATGAAGATGCGCAGAAACAATTATCGGACATGGCAAAACTTTCTGAAGACAAAGCAATAAAGAAAATGCAAGAAATTTATACAGCACCTATTCAACCAACATTAATTAAAGAGCGAATAGCACAGATAAGAGCAGCTGGTGTGACGGTTGCTGGAGCGCTTTCACCACAACGGACTGCAGAGTTTCATAAGGCAGTTATTGATGCAGGCGTTGATATTTTTGTTATTCGAGGAACCACAGTTTCTGCTGAGCATGTTTCAGAAAAAACTGCTCCACTTAATTTAAAGAAATTTATTTATGAATTAGATGTACCGGTAATTGTTGGTGGTTGCGCTACCGCCCAGGGCGCACTGCATTTAATGCGATCAGGTGCTGCAGGTGTATTAGTTGGTTTTGGCGGCGGCTCTGCTCACACTACGAAAACAGTTCTAGGAATTTCAGTTCCGATGGCATCAGCAGTTGCAGAGGTGGCATCTGCACGCCGTGATTATTTGGATGAATCTGGTGGCCGATATGTTCATGTAATTGCCGATGGTTCAGTTGGCAGCAGTGGTGAGATTGCAAAAGCTGTTGCATGTGGAGCGGATGCAGTAATGATGGGATCCCCTCTTGCAAAAGCATCTGAAGCACCTGGTAAAGGTTGGCACTGGGGACTTGAAGCACATCATGGACAACTTCCAAGAGGTAACCGTGTGCAAGTTGGCACAGTCGGTACTTTAAAAGAAGTTTTAACTGGCCCATCACATACCTCAGATGGATCAATGAATCTATTTG
>Ga0247834_1004719_pt1 | contig 16821 bp, 14 predicted proteins | sample LaCruzMarch2015__8_FD_187118 | JGI IMG/M metagenome (GOLD analysis project Ga0247834, IMG submission 187118) | Freshwater microbial communities from meromictic Lake La Cruz, Castile-La Mancha, Spain - LaCruzMarch2015_12m | ecosystem: Environmental > Aquatic > Freshwater > Lake | place: Spain...
TGGCGGTTCCTGAGCGGCGGCTGCCGGCGGAGTATTCCGATCCGGCACAGGTCATGAAAGTACTAGCCGATCTGTTGCCCGAAAAGACGATGTGGGGGAGTGACGCACCGTTTTACAGCTATGCGGCAACGCACGATAAGGTGACCTTGCGGCTGCTCAGTACCTACGCGCGAGAGGTTGCGGCGCTGGAACTGCTGTCTGAAGCTCAGAAACAGGCCGTGCTGCGGGATAACACGCTGCGCTTCCTCGGGAGAGAAGATGTCTGATTTTTCGCTCGTTGGAAGCGCCGCGCTCGTGACCGGATCCTCCCGGGGAATTGGGGAGGGGATGGCACTGGGACTCGCGCGGGCCGGCGCCGAGTTGGTTCTGCACGGTTTGGACGAAACCCCTTCTGATTCCTCCCTGCACCACTGGCCGTATCTGCGTCATGACCTGTTGAAAGAGGACGGATCCCAACGTCTGATCGAAGCGGCGTTTGAGCACTCGCCTGGAATGGACCTCCTCGTATGCAATGTCGGATCATTCTTCGACGCTCCATTCTTGCAGATGTCCGAAGCGATTTGGGACAAAACGATGCGCCTGAATGTGGAGGCGACCTACTTCCTTGTTCAGGGCTTCGCGAAACGTCTGATCGCCGAGGATCGGCGCGGAGCGGTGGTCATCGTTTCTTCCACCAACGGCTTCCAGGCGGAGTACAACTCCACGGCGTATGACACCTCGAAGGGCGCATTGGTGATGATGACGCGTAGCATCGCGCTTTCCCTGGCGGACCACGGCATACGCGTGAATGGGATCGCGCCAGGCTTCATTCGGACGCCGATGACGGAGCGCTCGCTCGCAAACGTTCCCAATTTACAGAGTAAGTTAGAAAACAAAATTGCGATGACGCGGATCGGCACGCCTGCGGACTGCGCCGGAGCGGCCGTCTTCCTGTGCTCGGAAGCCTCCGCCTACATCACGGGTCAGATATTAGTCGTCGACGGCGGTCTCACTCTGGGCCAACTCCCTCGAACCTAAGTCCCTTCGCGGCCCTCTGGTATTCGCGTGAGCCGCCCTTACTTCTCCACGGGCACGACGATCCCGCGCATGATCACGTTCTGGCAAGTGAGGAACACAACGAACGTCGGAATGGCAGCGATGAGAAGCGAGGCAAACACGATGCCCTGTGCGCTGTTGGACTGCAGTTGGTAGAGCCATACCATGAGAGTCCACATTCTCGGGTCCTGGCAGAGCAACAGCGCGAACATGAATGCCGCATAAGCGCTCGTAAATGCCCCGAGCGCGATCACGGCAAGAATGGGCTTGGAGAGCGCGAGCGTGATTTGGAAAAAGATCGTCGCCTCGCTTGCCCCGTCAATCTCCGCACTCTCATACAATTCTTTCGGAAGCGAGTCGAAGAAACCCTTCAGGAGGAAAATGTGGTACCCGTTCGCAATCCCCGGCAGGACCAGCGCCCAGAACGTATTCAGCATCCCCAGGTCGCGCAGCAGCAGGAAGGTGGGGATCTGTGTGACCATTGCGGGAAAGGCCATGGTGAGCATCAGGAGGAGGAGAATTTGGAAGCTGGATTTCGGTCGAAACCGGCTGAGCGCGTACGCGGCGATGGGGTCGACCGTCAATGCCGCCAGCACGGCCAGAGCGCAAAAGATCACCGTATTCACCAGACCCCGGCCATTGACGACGATGTAGTTCCAAACACTGATATAGTTCCGGACGGTGAACTCCCAGCGTAGCCAGTTACGCATTTCCAGAAAGTCCCGGTACTGCGCGGCCTGAACAGGCATGGCAACCGTTTCCCAGGACGCGAGACGCGCGCCGGTTGCCGCCTCGACTGCGTCCACGCTGGCATAACGCGCCCGCAGGAATTCCCGAAACTGGAAGTCCGGTCCGGTGAGGCTGAGGCTTTGCGAAGGCGCCCGCAGCGTCTCTCCGGTCTCGCTTCGCCATCCCTCGATAAAGCTCCGCCAATCCGTGGCAGGCATCCCGGCAGCCGGAAGAGCGGAGGGCAGGAGGATGGCGTCGAAATTCGACCAACTCGTCCCGTATTGTGCGTTCAACGCGGCGATGTTGTCGTCGTATCGCTGGCGAAGAAACTGGGTGAAACCCGACTGCGCGGACGGATCAATTCGCAGCCAGACCGGGTTGACGATCTGGCGCAGGAACGTCTCAAAATCAGCCGCCAGCGCCGGATCGCCTTCACCGATGCGAGATCCGACCGGAACCTCGGCCCACTTTCCATACGAAGTACCGAGCGCGGCGTTCATTTCAGACACATCGCGGCCGTACGTCGCCTGCAGCATCGAACGAAACAGGTTTGTCAGGCTGATGGTTGACCGCCATTTCGTGGGTTGTGCGGTCTGGAACTCCTGCATCCGCTTAAGGAACGGGGTTTCTGGTGCCGTCGTGAAACGTGAAAGGAAAGTGGACTGCCTTTTGTTCATTTCCCTCGCTTGGGCAAACGACGAGCCCAGTCGCAGATTGAGGGCCGCGAGACTGCCGTACTCGCGCATGAATTCCTTTTGCATGAGACGGAAATTGAAAGGTTCACAACTGCGGGTCACCGGACAGTTCATGTACCCGAGTGCCCATGCCTCCACGGGCAGGGGATCCGATTGCAAAAAGGCGTCCCATTCGCCCAGAAGAGCATCCTCCTTCGGAGGCTTCAGGTGACGGAACGAACTCGCGTATGCCCCGTAGGAGTTTTGAAAAACATCCGTTGATTCGTTGAACATGCCCTCCACATGCTTGCGGTAGAGGGCAGTGTCATCAACGAGGTAGGAAGGAATCACCCGGGCCTCCGGGGTGTCGATCGCGGATTTCGTGCTTCCGCTCATCATGAGCAGAAACGGGTAAATCATCGTCAGCGAACCAATGGTTAGGAGAAAATAGATCGTCCCAATAATGAATCGCGTGCGGGGAGCGCGGCGGCCGATGTTCGAGATGATTGCCATTAGCGACCCCCGGTTGCTTTAAACTCCACGCGTGCGAGCATTCGCAGCTGATAGACGGTGAACCCGATCAGCAGGAATCCCAGCATCCACGCCATTGCGGTCGCGGGTCCGAATTCCAGGAAAACAAAGGCTTTGAAGAAGATATTCAGGGGAGCGACCTCGGTGTCGGCCTGCCCCGCAGTCATGGCCAGAATCACATCCGAGGAGTGCATCCAGGAACCGATGAACGCGCCGACGAAGTTGATAATGATCAGCGGGCGCAATGTTGGAATGACCACGCTGAGGATCTTGTCGAGGAACGTTGCTCCGTCGATTTCTGCCGCCTCGTAAAAGTCATCCGGAATCCCCTTAAGGGCGGCCAGGTAGATCAGGCAGCCCGGCCCCATTCCGGCCCAGACCCCAGGAATAATGCACGCGATCATAGAGTACCTTGGGTCACGCAGCCATTGCGTGGGCTCGGGAAGCGTCTTCCAGAGGCCGGAGAAAAACCCCGATAGAGAGACGTGACCCGGGAAGAGGATCGGCCATGCGATGCTGACCAATGTGACGCAGAAAACGGTTCCGATCAGGAGCGAACCCACCGCACCCGCCCATTGGTCGTGAAAAACGAATCGTCGCGCGAGTACCACGCAGAACCACAGAACCAACCCACCCACCAGCAGGAAACCAATCGCGGGAACCCCTGCCACCAGCGCGTTCAGGGTTCCCTGTGCGGATGGATCGTAGAACTGCTTCCACAACAGCAGCGTCACCAATCCGGCCAGCACCGCCGGGAGATAAAAGATGAGCCGATACGCGATCTTCCCGCGTGGGACCTCCTGCAAGAGGATCGCCAGAATAATGGACGGGACGAAGCCGAAAACAAGCGCAAGGAAGGAGAAGCGGATCGAGTTCCAGATCGAAAGCCACCAAAGGTCGTCGAAGAGCATGTCGCCGAAGTTTTTCAGCCCCACCCAAGTGGAGTTCCCAATGATCCGATAGTCCTGGAAGCCCATGACCGACCCCGATGCGAGCGGGTAGTATTTCCAAAGCAGGATCGAGGCCACGGCGGGGAGCAGGAGAAGGCCCACGATGATCGCGCGGTGTCGGGTCGTCACTTTGGTCTCCGACGCAGCCGCGACCTCTCCGAAAGTCTTGAACACGCGATAAAAGACAAAGCCGAATCCAAGCGCCACGAGAACCAGAAACCCTGCGGCGACCCGGTCTCGGAGCGTTCGTTCTTCGGGACTGATCTTTCCGATCATCAGATCGTTCGCCTTATTCTCCGCCCTCGCCAGGATGGCCTCAATCTGAAGGAGTCGCTCGGCGGGATCCGACGAAAACCCGTTCCGCATGGCCACTTGCATGGCTTCATCAATGGGGCGTTGCAGCATGCGGTACGCGAGATTACTGTTTTTGCCGTAGGGTTCCGGTCGACCCGACGCCTTGGCTTCTGCGAAGACCTCGTTCCAACCCTTCGGGCTCAGGCGGACAATCTCCGGATAGCCAAAGCGTTCCAGATGTGCCGGACTGACAAAGCGCCCCACCCCACCTTCCACGAGGATCCGCGTCTGCAGGTTCAGCGCCGCCTCGCTGTCCAGGTAGGCGATGTATTCCCAGGCCGCGTCGCGGACTGCCGGTTCGCGAATTTGGGAAAAAATGCCCAGCATCCGACTGTTGATCTCCGCCGCGCGAATCCCGCCAGGTCCTTTCGGCACGGGAGCGAGTCCCACGGCATCGGGGTCGAGCTTTGAGAGAAAGTTCTCATCCATGTAAACAAAATTCATGCCGATTTCCCCGCGCTCCCACTTCGTGTTGGTGATCTGGTTGTCCGCGACGGCATAACCCCGCGCGAGATTGCCGTCCGGCGCGGTCCAGGGCTCCATGAGAAGTTCCGTGAGAAAAGCGATGCCCTGCGCCGCCTCCCGCGACCCAAAGGCGCAGCGCCACTCGTTGGTCTCCAGATTCAGCTCCATCACCTCGCCGCCAGCACTCCAAATAAAAGTCAAACACTCCCACCCCAAAACGGAACTCATTCCAAGGCCCACATGCCCCCGACGCGGATCGGTCAGTTTCACCGCAGCAGCTTTCAGATCCGCCCACGTCCAGTCTGCCGTCGGGTAGGGGATGCCCGCCGAGTCGAAGAGTTCCTTGCGATAAGCCAGCACGCGCCCAACAAAACCGCCCGTCGGCATCGCCCACACATGCTCCTGTCCGTTCGGACCCTTGCGAAAGATCACCGGCCACACCTTCGGATGGACTCGCTGCTCAATCATCTCCCGGGTCATCCCGCGGAAATACTGGTCGTCCTCAATATCGAGCGGATAAAGAAACCCGTTCCGAATATAGGTGTCGGATTTGCGGAAATTCACATAAAGCAAGTCCGGCGCGTTGCCTCCCGCGATAGCCATCAGGTCGCTCTCCACCCCCTCCACGTTCAGCCCGGCAAACGCCTCGAGACGCACCGCCACTTTGCTCCAATCGTGCCGACCATACCGTTCCGGGTCGGCCTCATACTTCTTGCGGTATTTCGCCTCGAAGATCTTGGGAAAATCCTGCTGGAACTGACGGATCACCGCCAGTTCTGCACGTGTGTTGACGGCGGTATCCGCCGCATTGGGAAGCGATGGAGCCACCACCGTGATCAGCGTGGTATCATCCACCCGCCGCACCGTCCCTCCTGCCGAGGCGTCGTGGCCGGTGAGACAAAAGAGCAGAGCCGTGACGCTTGCCCGCATGATCGGTCCCCACACTCCACTGGTGCTCGTGGTTCGGGAATTCATGGACGCAAAAATCGGAAACACTCCGCCGAATCTATTCGGGAAATGCGAAAACGTTAAATCGAATTGATTCGGTTTTCGAAAAAATCGCAATGCGCATTTTATGAGCCCTTTTTGGACCCATTTCCTTCATGCCCTTCATGCTCTTCATGGTGAAATCGCTGTTCCCTAAACTTGAAGTGGCGGATTTGAGTTAAATGGGCCTTCTGAGTCGACGGTACGGCAGGGATCCGAGGTCGCTCGAGCAGGGCCCCGGCGTCTTGACCGTGAACGTCGATGCGGTAATTGGGTCGTAGGCGCGGCGGTGAGCGACTGCCGCTTTTACCGTGATGATCTCGAGGCTTTCGGGGTCGATTCCCTGACTGCGCCATTGGCCGAGGTCCATGGGAGCCGTTCGTTTGGAGGTCAGGAGAATCGTCAGATGCCCGTGGGTCACCACGGCACATGCCTGCATGTCGATGAAACATCCGCCCATGGACGCCATGTGGCTTTGGCGGTCCTCGAGTTCAAACTTCCCATCGGTTAGACGCACGAGAGTGACATCGAGTTCGACCGGACCGGGGTCCAGCCGTGAGCCTCTGCCGCCAAGGGAAAGCCGCACCGTTTCGCCTGGGGTCGTGTCTTGCAGGGCGGACACCGCTGCGGGGTCGTGAAGGATCACGCCGGCGCGGCCGATGGGTCTTTGTAGAAGTGCCCGGAGCAGAAACGTCGCGTCGCCCGGGGCGCCGCCGCCGATGTTGTCCGCGGGTTCGACGAGCAATGCGGGGAATTTTTTCTCCGCCTCAATCCGATCCAGCGCGGCATCGACGGTCCATTCGGAGGGCTGGAGCTGACGGGCGAGGGCCTGCGCCTGGCCAAAAAGGCTCTCCAAAGCGCGAAAACAGGTGATTTCGGGCTGGCTGCTCACCACCCAAAAGCTCAGGCCGGTGAAGCGTGTATCGGCGTGGGCAAAACCGGCTGCGATACCGACCTCCATGTACCCGCCCGATTCCTCCAGTCCGCGGGCGGTCGCTTCGAGCGGACCCATCACGGGTCCGTCCGTGCCGGTGTCCGGCGGCGCGAGGACGATTCCCGAATGCAGGAAATGCGTGCGCGGCGTGTCACCCGCGGCAAGACAGCGCCAGAGCAACTGCGCCCCGCGCACCGCCGTTTGCCGGGCGTCAATATGGGGATTCTCGCGGTAGGGAATGAGGGCGGAGGCATGACGCACCATGGCCTCGCTCACGTTCGCGTGGAGGTCCAAAACCGCAAACACGGGCAAATCTGCCGCTCCCGGGGTTGAGCCGATTTTTTCCAAAAGCTCCCCCTCCACATCGTCGCATCCGTTCGTGGCCATCGCGCCGTGCAAAATCAGAAAAATGGCATCGATTCCTCCGTCCAGCGCGGCCCGGAGCCTCGGGAGCAACTCGGACCAAAACGCGGTGAACACGTCGTCGTCGACCGGACCCGACGGGCTCGCGAAGTATTGGACGCCGGGAATCACCTCCCAGCGGAAGTCGTGGGCCGTTTCGAGGAAACCGTCCATTGGGGATCCGTCGCCGAGAGCGTCAAGGATCTCCGCATCGCGTCGGATTTTGAAATCCGCAAGGCACGTCGGCGTTTCAACAAATGTATTCGTTTCGTGGAAAAGGCCTGCCACGAAGACCCGCGGGTTTTTCACGAATGCCACTCCGTGGCGTGGCGCGCGAATGCCGTTTCCGCACGCTGGAGCGCGTCAGAAATGTCCGAATCCGAGTGGGAGAGGGAAAGAAACCACAGCCCGCGTTCGATCGCGCGAACGCCCTCCTCCAGCAGACAGCGGCGGAGGTGCGCCCAGCGCGGGGCGTCTTGTCGACTCACGTAATCACGATGGTCGCGCACCGGGCCCTCGGCGGCTCCGGACTTCAACATGACGGTGTGGAAAACGAGGCCGGGACCCTGGGGTCGCAACGGAATACCGTGACGGTCCGCAATTTCGCGCAGCCCGGACATGAGTCGCTCGCCGAGAGCGGTGATCGTCGCCGGATGCGTCGCGCCGAGTGCGAGGACCTGGTCGAGACACCACCGGCTGGCGGCGAGGCAGAGCGGATTGGAATTCAATGTGCCCGCATGGATCACCTCCCCGCTGATGATTTTATCGAAAGACCCTTTTTTCCCCACCATGGCGGCAAACGGAACGCCGCCGCCGATGGCCTTCCCGAGGATCGTGAGATCGGGTTCGAACCCGAGCGCTTCCTGCGCGCATCCCGCTCCGAATCGAAAGCCCGTGATCGTTTCGTCCGCGACCATCAGCATGCCGTCGCGGTCGCACAGTTCCCGAATGGTCTCGATCATACCCGGCACCGGTGGAATGCAGCAGGTGTTGCAAAGAACAGGCTCGAAGGCGATCGCCGCGATCTGACCCCGGAACTCCTCCACGCGGGCGCGAAGGTGGTCGGGGTCGTTCCAGCGGACGACCACAAATTGATCGAGCACCTCGGGAATGACTCCCTTGCTGGGATGCGTGGAGGCGGGTTGGGCGTCGGAACCCCAGTTCGCCGGAGAGCCACCGAACCCGACGAGACCCTCGTCACCCCAGCCGTGATAATGGCCCTCGAACTTAAGAATGAGCGGTCGTCCGGTGTGCCCCCGCGCCAGACGAAACGCGCCGTTGGCGACTTCTGTCGCGGAGTTGTTGAACCGGACAAATTCTGCCGCGGGGATCATTTGTACCAGCCGTTCGGCAACATCGATTTCCAGTTGCGACTGTGCCGCCCAATGCGTGCCCAGTAACGCCTGCTGGTACATGGCCTCCGCGAGACCGACCGGAGCATGTCCGTAAAGCAGAGCCCCCTGGCCGGTTTGAAAATCAATGTATTCGTTCCCGTCCTCATCCCAGAGACGCGATCCAGCTCCCTTGGCAAAAAACAGGGGAACAGGAACCTCCATCTTGCGGATGCCACTGTTAACCCCACCGGCAATCACCTGACCAGATCGGGCGTAAAGTTCTGCGGATTTTTGGAATGTGTAAGCCATATGCGACGATTTTCAGTGTTTCGTATGGTGAAATAACAATTCCATCAATAGAAATGTTCTCGACCCGTCCGGAAAGGCGGTTTTAGATTCCTCGGGAATGAATGCGAACCCGGATGCGATTGGAACTCCCGCGTTGCTGGTCGATGCAACTCGCCTCGAGGGAAACCTCGCCCGTATGCAGGCGGGGTGCGACGCGGCTGGAACAGAACTGTGGCCGCATGTCAAAACGCACAAGATGATCCCTGTGCTGCGGCGTCAACTCGAACTCGGTGCGGGTGGAGCGACGTGTGCGAAGATCGGGGAAGCCGAGGCGCTCCTTCCTGCGGGCGTGCGTCGGGTTTTCCTTGCCCATTCCCTTGGGGACCTGCGCAACGCCGACCGGCTCCGGTCGCTCGCTTCGTCTCTGGATCAGTTGATTCTCGCGGTGACGAGCCCGGCACATTTTCCCATTGTTGAAGCATTGCTGGTCCGCGCTGGGCTACGCGTACCGGTTTTGATGGCTGTCGATACCGGGCTCGGCCGCGAGGGAGTTCGCGAACCCGAAGCCGCCGCAGCGCTGGCCGAGCGCATTAGGGGGTCGGATCGGATGGAGCTCATCGGGATCTACACCCACGAGGGGCACGCTTATGGCAGTGCGCCGGGGGAGGTCGCCGAAAACGTCTCGGTGGTGCATGCGCGACTCCAGGAGTTCCGGGATGCCATCGGCGGGGAGCTTCCCATGTGGCCCGGGTGCAGCGTCACGGCCGCTCTCATGGCCGCGCAGCCGGGTGTGCATGCCGTCCGACCGGGTACCTACGTCTTCGGCGATCTCTTTTTGATCGAAAAGACGGGCGTCATGTCCCCGGGCGATGCGGCATTGACCGTGCTGGCGACTGTTGTCGACCGGCCCGCGCCGGATCTCGCGCTCATTGACGCGGGATCCAAGGTGTTCAGCGGAGACAAGACCGCCGAGAAATGGTCGGGTCGGTGCATGGAGTTTCCCTCCCTTCTCGTGACGCGGGTGAGCGAAGAGCATGGATTTGTGACCGGCGATGGCGTGGATCAGCTCCGGATCGGGGACCGACTTCGCTTCGTGCCCGCGCATGTTTGCCCGGTGGTGAATCTCGCCGAGCGGGTGCACGTGATTGAGGACGGTCGTTGGACGGACACGTGGACGGTGGATGCTCGGGGTCGGTCGGATTGACCGATTTCGTCGCGTCTCAAGCGAAGAGCGCGAAGAGCGCGAAGACTTTCAGTGAGCGGAGGATTCGGCCGGGACTGCCTGCGGAGCGGCTGACTGCAGGCGGGATATCGTGCGATTCGCCTCGTCGAGGAGGGTTTCAAGACGTTCGACGGTCTGTCGACGGGACGCGAGAGACGAGTCCGCCACGCGCAACGCGTGTGCTTGTTGGGCGAACCGCTTATCGAATTCTTCCCATTTTGCCGCCTGCAGGCGGTGTTGTTCCGCAAGAGTTCGGAGTTCCTGGAGTTCTTCGTCGCGCGCTGCGGCGTCGCGACGAAGTTTGGCGATTTCTCCTTCGAGATTTTCGACGTTGCGTCGACCTGAATGGACTGCAGCTTCTGCGACGCGAAGAGAGTGAGCCTGCCGGGAGAAAAGCATTTCCGCCTCCTTGTGCGCTGCGGCACGTTGCTGCTCGGACTCGAGGGCGGAGCGGAGATCGATGACTTCTGTATTGAGGGCGGCCACCTCGGCCTGAAGTTGGTTACATCTTTGCTCGACGCGTTCGGTATGTTCCAGTCGTGAGGAGAGCTGGTGTTCCCGCTCGCGAAGGGTGTTTTGCTCCTTGGCGGTTGCGGCCTCGGTGGCGGCCCGTTTTTTGGCTTCCTTCCATTCCCTTTCCAGCTGGTTCTTTAGGTCCTTTGACTCCGCTTCTCGCGCGTGGAGTGCGGTCTGCAGTGCGGTGAGTTCAGAGTCGCGGGCGGACTCCTGGGCACGCAGGGTGAGAAGCTCCCTCCGGTTCTTTTCGGCTTCATCGAGAACGGCGCCGATTTCGCGTTCGCGGGATTGTGCGTTTTCAACGATTTCCTCCCATTCCTCAAGTTGTCGGATGGCTCTCTCATGGCGAATCGCCTGCTCTTCGAGTTCCGTGATGAGCCGCGCGAGCTTCGCTTCCGCACGCTCCTTGGCTTTGCGAAGCGTTTCCTGTTCCAGTTCGGCTGCGGCCGCTGTGGATTTTGCCGCCACCAGGCGGCCGCGGAGTTCGTCCAGACTGGCTTGGAGTTGGAATTCGCGATCGTGCCACGCCGCGAGCTGACTTTTCAGTCGCGCGATCTCGCTTTCTCGATCCGCTTGGGCACTGAATTGCTTGCGCAGTTGTTCGAGCTCCAAATGGAGGGCATCCTCGCGGCGGAGGCTCTGGGTGATTTGCTCGCGGTAACTGCGGATTTGTGCGGATTGTGCGTCGACGGTGGGCTCCTCCGGGCCGGGAACTGTAGGAACGAGGGGCGCGGAATGCGCGGGCTCCGGTGCAAGGGAAATCGAACCTGCTTTGCGGTGCGTGGAGGGCTCGGAGGCGCTTCGGGATGGATTTGCCTGTTCGCGCATCCGGAGTCGGTGAACGAGCATCCGCTGACGGTGCAGTTCCTCTCGGAGAAACTCCCTTTCTGGCGTGCCGATCGGAGAACTCTGGAGATCGTGCTGAAGCTGCGCCTCAAGGTCGATCGCTGCCGCGAGTTCTCCTCGACCCGAGGAGTGGGACCGGGAGGGAATCGGAGCGTTGCGCGTGCTGGCGGATGCTCGTGGATGCTTTCTGCCGCCCGGGTTTGGAGGATGGGGGGCGGCCGATTCCATTCAGCGATTCCGTCCTTTCAAGCAGCTGAGGTGAGAGAAAAGCCTGTCCGAGAAGGATAGGGTCCCCGGACGGGTTCTGATGGCAAACGTCCGGCAAAAATCGGAGTTTTCCAAGAAGCCGATGTCTGGAAAGTTGGGTCTCCCACTGGGGAAAACAAGACTACGGCGGGTGAGGATTCTCAAGCCGAAAAAGGGGGGTGACGGGGAATTCTGGGTCTCTTCTCGGTCTCGCGTGCCGGTTCCTTGTTCTCTGCGTTCCCCCATCGGGCCGGCGGGATTCGAACCCACGACCTCTACCACCCCAAAGTAGCGTGGGACAGAGTAATGTAACAGTGCAGATGTCACACATTCAGAGTTCTTGGTGACCGGAATCTCGTACAAGCTCGGAATCGCGTCGATGGCAGCACTCGAATTCCTTCGATTCGGGCATTTTTGAGAAAGACGGCCACGGGCGGAAGGAAACTGACATTGCATGGTCGAGCGTGCAAAGATAATCGCTTCGAGAGACAGACGGGAGAAGCTCAGACGCGTCGGTTTCCGAGATAAAAATATGGCTAAACTACCTGGAAAACCCGAAGACTCATCCAAGAAAGTTGCAGCCCGAGGGGCGCGAGCCAAGACGAAGAATCGGAAGATCGATTACGTCAATATTGAGATGGTCGGAGTGATAAAGTTTGTTCAGTGCTTTGATCGCGAGGAGGTTGAACTTGAACAGGGGGGCGACCAACATGGGAAGAGCAAGAAGAAGCCCACCGGCGGGGGATGGCCGAGTGGAAGGCGAAGCACGGGGACAAAGCCCCGAAGGTGCACTAAGGGCACTAGTTAATCAGGAAAAAGAAAAAGGGGTCGCGTACAAACAAATAAGGTTAATGCGGGCGATCCTCCACTAAGGCTTTTCTCCGAAGGGCTCGAGGGCTTGTTCAACAGCGGAACTCCGACGGTTTGGCGTCATGATTCCCTGATTGTTAGTAGTTTGTACCCGGCCCCTTTCCGAACCTCGGTAACACGTTTTCCCAGGGCATCCGCCCAGCTTATCGTGTTACCCATGTCCTCGGCTTTTGTGTAACCTATGTCCTCGGTTCGAACCCCGCACCGTGAGCCGCCGTCACAGCGACGACGCGCCGCGCTGACGCCGGAGCCGGGGGAGGTTCGTAAACACAACCGCAGGTCTGATGTTTTCTGGCGGCGAGCCGATGACTTCGCACGGACGAACAGCGTTCCCGATGCCGCCCCAAAGCGCGTCGCGCGTGGGTTTGGGGTGTCGCTATCACGGATGACGTTGCATGACCTTGGAGCTAACCCGCCGCACGCTCGAAGAGCGAGGCGAGGATGGGGCACCCTTTACCCCGGCGTTAGCCGCACTCACGGCGCCGCCGCCCCACCGCAGCCTCGCGCTCTAGCCCGCCCTGGAGCGAAGCGGAAGGGTCTGCGGCTGCGGCTGATCCCGCCGCTTTGGGCGGGAGCAGAGGGAGCAGCCGACGGGCGGCTACGGCACAGCCAAGGGAGCGGCTGGACCGGCGCGGCATGTGCCGGGGTCTGCGAGGAACGAGTGCCCCCGAGCAGATGACGTGACGGGCCACACTAGCGACCGCCGTTGCACAACCAAGGCGCGAGCGACGGCGCGATGCCTGCGGGGGCGTTTCCATTTTACGGCGAAGCCGCACTCCGCCCCCATCAGCAGGCAGCGTGACGGAGCGGTTCATCGGGAGTTGACGAGGGTTGGCGGACGTTGCCACGCGCGACAGCGGCTCGGCGTGGCTGCACGTTAGAACCATGCATCTTCTTTGTCAGCGTCGATGACATCTCCAACCTCCACGAAATGGATGTCATCTTTAAGCAAATTGGGCAGCGTCTCGTTACACAGTGGGCAACGCGGAAGAGCAGCAAATCGGAAGTGACCTCCTTTGGTGAATGGTTTCAAAGCAGCCTCCACACGTTTTTTTTCTTCGGAGTTCAATGACCAAGGGTGCTTGTCACCAACAACCGCTATGTATTTCGGATTGTAAGGATCAAACTCAAGGATTGCCGGGTAGCTGTCACAGTAAAGGAACCCGCGTGTGCTGAATCCGGCATGATACGGGTATTCTTGAGGAATGATGGTTACCTTTCCGCAGGATGGACACTTGATTTCCATATTTAGCGTGCGGGCCTTCCCGGCGGAAGCCGGAAGGTGCTTGGGTCAATGGGGACGGGGTTATTGAGTTGAAATTGCAACGCCCCTCCGCTGGTTGTCGGCCCATTTGCGGGAATCCGTAAGTTTGAAGATGGAACCTGAAACTCAACGAAGTTCGCGCCTCTTCCAGGTTGAATCTCAAGTAGCTTTTCAATTTGTAGATGTCCTGCTCGCGACGGAATTTCTCCGGGAAGAGTCACCCAAGTATCAGCACGCAAGGCTCCACTGCTTGTAATTCCCTCACGGCCAGCCGCACCGGTATAGGTTCGAACCGTAACCAAGTTGTCTGCTCCCCTTGCGGCGAATTCCACATCAACGAATTGTGTGGAAACGCAAGGTTTAGGGCCTCGCGCGGCGATGGCCCCTACCGCCGTAATCTGACTAAGCCCACCGAAGAACCGTGTGGCTGCATCCATCGGACCAAGCTTTTCTCCGGTTGCCATGTCAACCCGCATAACTCCCTCGAGCACCATGTTCGCGCCGCTGAACTCGCCCATTGCGAACAAGATACCGACCGTGGCGACCGCACCCACGCTCCCGTCGGTTTGGCGGGTCGTAAACTGTAGCGTCCTCTCTTGCCCTCGCTTAACCGCCTCCACGTAGCTCTGCGGGGTAAGCCTCTCCGCAACTTGATAGTTGGCTTCCGCCATCGTCCCCAGAACGGTTCTCGCAAAAAAGTCCGTTCCCGCGCTCCCCGTGTTCAGATTCCAAGCAACGTCCGAGAGGAAGTCCCCAACAGCCCGATTCATCCCCCCGGCCCCTTCCGAATACCAATCCAATCCCAGAGGATCTACCACCCAAATAGGATTATTCCCCACAAACCCATACAAATTCATCCCACCTTCTTCCCCGATGGGATCGCGACTTTGCCACCGGCCCAGCGTCGGATCGTAGAACCGATAGCCGTAGTAACTAAGCTGCGTCTCTGGATCCGACATCTTCGTGCTCCAGCGAATCGGATTGATCGCCCCGAACGCGCCGCTCACTCGGACTGGCTCACCAAACGGGCCGTACTCGTAAGTCGCGGCATTGCTTCCGTCGGCCATGTCGGTGAGCGCAGCCACGTTTCCGCTGCCGTCGTAGGCAACCGAGAACGTCTTCTCTTCCGGGGCCTGGCGGATGTAAAGCAGCCCGCCGATTCCTGCCGCCGCCGTTCCCCCGCTTAAGTCGGCTCCCCACGCGTAACTTCGCAGGAGCCGCGTCGCGCTGACCATCTCCGCCGCCAGATTCCACCCGTCGTAGATGTAGGTCAGCCGCGTGCGCTCCCGATAGCCCGCGGAAACCCATTCCTCCACCCGCTTGCTGACCCGGCGGCTTCGGTAATCATAGCCAAACTTCACCCTCAGCCGCGGAGCCCCGGCCGCCACCGACTCCGCGCTGGATTCCATCTGCACGAGCCGGTTCTCCGCGTCCCACGCGTAGCTCCAACGCCCGTCGCTCGTCACATTGCCATCGAGATCGTAGGTGAAGCCCTCCGGGGTCCTCGGCACAAACACATGCCCGCTCACCGAATCGGTCGTCCCCTCCCGGCTCGCCTCCACCTGCGTGCTCTGCCAGGCAGCCGTGCCGCTGTTATCCGCAGCCACCTCCTTATGGAAATACTGCCCCTGCCGGGCCGCCGCCGCGCCATTGACGCTCACGCTCGCATCCGAGAGCGCCCGGCCCACCACGCTCACGTATCCGGGGACCGTGCGGCTGGTCAGCGCATTGGCGCTGTTCACGTTGCGGGTGACGTCGGAAAGCGGCGAGAGCGGGGCGTGCAACGCCAGCGCGAACAGTAGCGTCGTCGCAAATTGAAGTCGCGTACCCCTGCGCGGACGATCGCCCGGAGTTCGCAGGCGAGGCGGTTCAGCGTCAGAAATGGATCCCCGTCCCATCGGTTCCGCACCGTGTCAGATTTTCGGGATGAAGGGAATCTCGATCGTGCACCGCACCGGGCTGCGCAGCGATCCTTTGGATGCCCCGCTGTCCCCGGTTGCCACGTCTGTTAACCAACCCGGCTCAAAAGCAGAGAGGGGAGAGAGGTTTTCGTGAAGCTGAGGGTGAAGACGCCGATTCGGAGCCGAAACTGGCTGCAGCGAGCGCAGGGAGAGAGGTCATGGAGAACGGCGCAGGTTCCGCATAAAGCGTTGTGGCGTCGAATGTTGCGCGTACCACCCGAGCGCGTCTGCGCCGTTAACCCGTCCAGACGACTTTTCTCGTTAAAGAGGAAGCGCTCCCCTTGCACGCCACTCAACGAAATTCAAACAGAGAGTCTGGCTTTTGCAAGTGACTGATTCTGTTGAAGAAGCGCAAGTTCGAGAAAAGCAAAGTACCATGTTTTCGGAATACGAAAAACGGACTCTCGGTTAACAGTTCGCTAAGTTTTGGATGCAACCATTGGACAGGGGCGTCCCATCGACTTGCCTGAACTGATAGGATGCGCTATCTCTATCCCATGTCCTCGATCACCATTCCGCTTTCGGATGAAGATCTAGAGTTTCTTCGCGCTTACTCATCTGCACACGGCACATCTGCTGAGGCATTGCTGGCAAGCCAAGCCCGAACGCTCCGAGAGCACCTGCAACATTCCATCCATCGGGACGTTGAGCTCGCGAGCGGAATTGTTTCTGGTGGAGTCGACGCGAAGGAAGTCCATCGCGCACACCTCGCCCGAAGATACGAGTGACGGTAACAGTCGACATCAATGTCCTCTTGGATGTTTTCCAAAAGCGCGAGCCATATTACGAGGCTTCCGCCCAGGTGGTGAGCATGGTGAGTTCCGGAAAACTGAACGGGGTGTTCCCTGTTCACGGATTGACGACGCTTTATTATCTTGTTCGAAAACACGCATCCAAGCCGGAGGCCGAGGTTGTGATGGACCGGGTGTTGGAGCATTTCCAGATCGGCAACTTAGACTCCGCAGGCTGGCGGGACTGCATGTCGCGGATTTTGAGGATGGAGTGGTGGCCACAGTGGCCAAGGCTTCATCTTCAAGTTTCCTAATCACCCGGAACATCGCTGACTTTGTCAATTCGCCCGTACCGGCAGTTACACCGGCGGACTTTCTAAGTTTGTTCACAGCAACGCGGTAACTCGGCTGGTTTGAATCTCCGTTCCTCGGGAGAATCTTGCCTGATCTGGATGAAATCGCCTGCGAAATGCGTCTCGGCG
>Ga0247834_1004744_pt1 | contig 16770 bp, 15 predicted proteins | sample LaCruzMarch2015__8_FD_187118 | JGI IMG/M metagenome (GOLD analysis project Ga0247834, IMG submission 187118) | Freshwater microbial communities from meromictic Lake La Cruz, Castile-La Mancha, Spain - LaCruzMarch2015_12m | ecosystem: Environmental > Aquatic > Freshwater > Lake | place: Spain...
TTATAAGAAATAATTCATTAATTGTCTATTCACGTGGATATCGCTGTGCCATGAGCAGGAGGCAGTTTATATTCAACTTGTTGCCACGCTCGGCATCACAGGCGGACAACTTTGCTGATAGATACCGCAATGTAAACCCGTCAAAAGGAAGAAAATTTAGAGGTTATACAGATTCTTCTGGAAATTATCATGATATTGACTAATTACGCTCAATGCAGGCTGACTTAAGATCTATTAAAAACAGCCTTAATACGATAAAGCAACATGTCAAGACAGAATAGCGGAAGATCTAATGATCGCTTAATTCTTTTGGGACTCGGATCTTGAAGAATTCTGTAGAGCCACTCCAGTCCAGACACAGATAATATTGTTGGGGCTCTTTGCTTAGCACCCGACCAGACATCAAACGATCCTCCTACGCCTACCCAAATAGCAGGGAAAGAATCCAAGTGCTTTGAGATAAATTCATCCTGAGCTGGATGTCCGAGTGCGACTAACACTAGCTTTACAGAATCTTTTTGGCATTGAAGCAAGAAGTTTGTCACTTCATCTAAGCTTGAATAGCCATCAAGAATCGCAGAAATGCCTATATTGGCATACTTCTGTTTGATATGTTCGCTTGCAAGCAATATACGCTCATTGGTAGCCCCGTATAGAGCGACATTCCAGCGGAGTTTGTTACACTGCTTTAGCAATTCATCTGCAAACTCAATACCAGGAAGTTTGCCTGCATCAACTCCAAACAGATACTTGAGTGCCAATGCCACGCCAACACCATCTGGGATAAAATAGCGAACCGACCTCAACGCAACCTGAGACCTAGAGGTATTTAAAAGACGATGAGCAATCTCAGCATTGATAGTGCAAATATGTATTGAAGATGCCGTTGCACTGAGTTGGTCGGTCAACTTTTGAGGCAAAGAATCTTGATTTGCATCTACAACTGGAAATGGTAATCTATTACTAAAGATGCGGATTTTCTGGCTAACAGAATTCATGATCATCTACCTGCGAATCCCTCCAAAGTAAATGCTTGAACCTGTAGCATAATGACTATATTCACGCAGGCCAACAATAAATTCGGCCAATTCACGTGCTGTTGGCTCTTTCTTTGTTGCTCGCTGTTGGTGCATATAATCTTTTTGAGATTCCGTCAATTGGCTTGTCATTGGAGTATCTATCATTACTGGGTGGACTTTCAAGAAATTAATTCCTAGACGTGATAGATCCGCTGACAATGTTTCAAACCCTTTATCTAAACCTGATTTTGTTGCCGAATAAATACATTCTCCAGGAATATCTAGCTTTGAGGCAATACTTGAAATTACAACTGCAACTCCCCTTGCTTTTGCTAGCTGGCGAGAGAGGGATGAAGTAATACACAAAGGTGCAATGGTATTGACCATGAACGACTCAACAGAATCCTCAATACTCAACGATGAGCTGGATTGACTTTTCATCACCCCAGCGCAATGAACAATAAGGTCAAGTTTATGAACTCTCTGCTTGAGTTCACTCACGAGCTCATGTAACTGATGCTTGTCTGACAAATCGTATTGAAGCCATTCGCTATCTACAATCTTAGGATCTCTTCTAGATATTAACTTTAGCTCTTTGTCTGGATATTTACTGGCAAGCAAGAGAGCAATTTCTCTGCCAATTCCAGACGATGCACCTGTAATAATAAACATAGAAATCTTAAGAAAAAAGTTGACTAGCCATTAGATCTTAATTTACGGAGGTTGGAAAGGGTCATCTTAACAGCTGGATTGCCAAACATTGTTGTATTTGCCTCTACGCTTTTGTTTATGTATGATCCCGCCTCAATCTTTGAGCCTTTGCCGATGACAAGTGGCCTGCTTCCCTTGCCCTGCTTGATAATTGCTCCTGTCCCAATATACACATCGTCTTCAATGATAACATTTCCATTGCACTTGACGCCTGGAGCGAATGTGACAAAGTCGCCAATAATACAGTCATGCGCAACATAACTGTAGATATTGGCGTGAAAACACTTTCCTATCTTGACATTAGATGTAATTGTTGTGTATGGGCATAGTATTGCGCCTTCGTCAATGTCTACTGATTGAAGCCGAACCGAATCAACTGCAGTTACAGTAATGAGAGGAATGCTCTTCTGGCAAACTCGCTCGTAAATCTTCTTTCGTGCGCTACTATCTCCAACTGCGATAGTGATCTGCTTGGAATCTGATTCGTGGGCGCAAAAGTCATTGAATGTCATTATCTCATAACCATTTACATCTTTAACGGAATTGACTTCGTCAACAACAAAAACAATACGTGCAGATTTAGGGAACTGAGAAGTGACAGAAATTTGTTCATCCAGCAATGGAATTACCTCTCTTCCGAATCCACCAGCACCGAAAACTCCTATTAAATTCGTCATTTGTGGCGACTGCATTATTCTTTGAATCCTAACATGCCTCTTGGCTCGCACCTCAGTTGATGTCTGCCCTCTGGCTAGGTGTGTTACCCGTTTTACTTTTTATCTGGACTTGCCACGATTGGAGCTGGCTTGATCGTTCTATAAGCTCGCCAGATCTAACCGTTAAATTAGAGTGTCTACATTCCACATAGTGGTTGGGTTTCAAATTTGCAATTTTAAGTAATCTATAGGCACTGCCATCATTGCTCTAGAAGGTCTTGGAGCTGGCCATCACTATTGATGATCCTGTGCCGTTTCCCTGTGCTCTGAGCCCGTCTGGAGGCCACCCTGAAAGCGTCCTGAGCGTTGTGGAGCTGTTGGTAGCGATGCCAGCGACCGTTTTGGTCTTGGAATTCAATGGAGACCACCTAAAAACCTTGCTAATTCTGAAAAATAGTTTGCTTGCTAACTCGCCACACTACGGTTTTCCATCAACATACTTGGCTATTCCCTCTGCGTGTTTTTCATCGCCCCACTTCTTCCGAAGGCTATATTCGTATTCATCTGTGTCTGATTTGGTTATTCTTGGATCAAGCTTCATCACGCTCAGCCATGAATAGTCCTCTTCATGCTTAACATCATGGCTAAGCTTTGCGTAGTATTCGCCATAATGCAACTTCAAACTGCCGTCGTCGCCATGTTCGGTTGCACCCAGCTTCACGCCCCCAGTTCTTAAGTGAGAACGGGGGATTAGCAATTACCCGATCAAACCGCATCAGTTCGCCGTTCTCCACATGCTGTAGTTCGCCAAGAGTGTCTCCCTTGCGAATGTCCGCATTAAAAAATCCATGCAGGAACATATTCAGTTTGCATATCGCCCAGGTGCTCAGGTTCATCTCCTGACCGAACAAGGCAATGTTTTGCTCGTTTTCCCCGTGAGTTGCCAGATAGTTCCTTGATTGGAGCAACATCCCTCCTGACCCGCAGGTTGGATCAAGCACTCTCATCCCCGCATGAGGTTTGATCAGAGACACCAGCAGTTTCACTACCTCACCAGGTGTATAGAACTCACCGCCTTTTTTGCCTGCTGAATCGGCAAACATCTTGATTAGATATTCGTAAGCAGCACCAAGAAGATCAGGACGATCAAAGTCCTCAGATCTCAGGCGGAACTTGGAGTAGTGGGAGAGCAGATCCCGCAGTTTGCCGTCGTTGAGTTTGTTCTTGATGTTGAAGTCAATAGAAACCAGCACTCCTTCCAGCGTTGGGTTGTGCTCCTCAATTGCTTCTGTTGCCATATTCAATTCAGCGCCAATGTCGTGCTTGAGGTCTTTGAGGTTTTGCCACCTTCCTTTGGCAGGCACATAAAAGGTCTTGTCGTATTCATCCTTGTCTTCTGACAGCACCTCTGCCTGTTCCTGGGTTTTGCCTTTATCCAGGTAGTACTTGATCACGCCTTCTTGTGCTTCTTCAAAGGCATCGGAAAGGCGTTTTAGGAACAGCATCCCAAAGATGTAGTCCTTGAATTCCGAGGCATCCATGCTTCCTCGCAGGATGTCGGCACTTTTCCAAAGGAAGGATTCCAGTTGAGAAAGGGTGAGTTTCTGCCCGATCTGGAAGGTGGGTTCGGGAGCAGCGCCATTGCCATCGCCCTTTGCTTTCCTTCCTCGTTTTGGTGCTACCGCTTCCTCAGATCGCAGTGAGGTCAACAGGTCATCCAGATTGCCCAGGTCTTCTCCCAGTTCCTCGTCGTCGTCTTCTGGAGTAGTGAAGGTCGCTGAGTCGGTCACTGGGGCAGATCGCTTATGCCCATTGTCCCTGAAAATCTGGGTTTTGACCTTTTATCCGCTCCTTAGATGGTTCTTGAGAGAAAGGGACTCAATGGACTCCTTGACCAAACCACCCCAATAGCAGTAATACATATGTATTGATTGCCATCCGATGCCTGCTGCTCTTCCTGCGCCTTCTTGCTCTGCTGAGGAATGGCGCTATCTGGATATCGATGTTCTGAAACCATCCCGCTCCTCAAAGGTCTGTATTACCTGTCAGCACTTTCGCTATGAGGTTGATCGGCACTGCGTCACCCTGCTCACCTGCCCGATTCACCAGGGTCTGATACCCCAAGGCGAGCACCTCACTAAACGCTGCTCTGGGTGGGTGGCACGGCGGGAATTAGCGGTTGGGTGGTGTTCTGAGGGTGGGTGAGGTGTGTGGGGCGTGTCTACCGTTGAGCGCCTATCGGTAGGGGAGTCCTGGGCGGAGGTTGGACCACCAGAAGAGAGGCAGTCTCCCCTACCGCTCCCCTACCATAAACAGTAATCAAGGAGAGTAAATTTGCCTAGCGCGTCACACTTGAATAATTGCTCTAAATGCAGGGTTTCAGGTGCTAGAGAAGGTATCTATAGTGCCTCGCACTTGATGCTTATCAAAGGCGGCACCCAGATTCGAACTGGGGATAAAGGATTTGCAATCCTCTGCCTTACCACTTGGCCATGCCGCCGATCCGGGAGTAAAACTCCCAAGATCGGATCGTACCAGTCGCCCCCATGACAACTCGCCTGCTGCTGCTCAGCAATGGCCATGGGGAAGACCTAATCGCGATGCGGATTATTGAAGCGCTTCAGCTGCAAGCGCGCGAGCTCGGAATTAGTGAACTGGAGATAAGTGTTCTTGCTCTTGTGGGGGAGGGCAAAAGCTTTGCCAAATTAAACAATGTGCAGTGCCTTGGGCCTCTTCAGCGATTGCCCAGTGGTGGTTTTAGCAACCAAAGCTTTTGGGCGTTGTTAAAGGATTTATGGGCTGGTCTGGGGCCCTTGAGCTTGGCCCAAATTCGCAGCATCCGGCGCTGGTGCAAGCAAGGCGATGGGGCTGTATTGGCAGTGGGCGATCTTCTGCCTTTAATCCTGGCCTGGGGCAGCGGCAGGTCTTATGGCTTTATCGGCACCCCAAAAAGCGACTACACCTGGAGCAGTGGCCCCGGCCGCAATCCCCTAGCCGATTCCTATCACCGGCTGAAGGGCAGTGAATGGGATCCCTGGGAGTGGGCCTTGATGGCAAGGCCAAACTGCCGCTTGGTGGTGTGCCGTGATCCGCTCACCGCACGGGGCTTAAGGCGCCATGGAGTGGCAGCACTTGCCCCTGGCAATCCAATGCTGGATGGATTTGAGATACAACCAGTTCCTCTGGCCCTCAGCGAAATGCAGCGGGTTTTGCTGCTTCCTGGTTCCCGTTGCCCAGAGGCATTAGAAAATTTAAAAAGACTATTAATTTCCTTAGCCCAGCCTGTGGCGCCAACATCACGGGTTTTACTACTGGCCTGTGGTGCAACCCCCGCAGCTGCTGAATTGGAACCCCTCTTCGCCGCATTGGGTTATCACAGCACTGTTATTCCCCTTGGCAGCAAAGCCCAAGGGGCCTGGCAGGGGCCCGCCGGTTTACTGCTTTTAGGCACTCGCTTATTTCCCACCTGGGCACCTTGGGCCCAGGTGGGGGTGGCCTGCGCCGGTACCGCCACAGAGCAACTGGTGGGTATTGGTTGTGCTGTGCTGTCTTTAGCAGGGCCAGGGCCCCAATTCACCCTCGGTTTTGCCAAACGTCAGAGCCGTTTATTGGGAGGTGCCGTGCGGGTTTGCCGCAAAGGCCCAGAACTGCAAAGAGCGCTGGAATTACTACTGAAATCTCCAGCTCTGCAACTAGAACTTGGCCGGATTGGGCGGCAGCGGATGGGGCCCCCCGGTGGCAGTGCAGCAATAGCCACCTTGATCAAGGAGCAGCTGCTCACTAACTGCGATGTTCAAATATCGAACCGAAATGCAAACGATCCAGCTCTGAAAACACCGGAATGCATTTAAAACACTGCAAAGCAAGCTCAAGCCGCTCCTCCCGCTCGAGCATGCGATGCAGTTGCTGCCGTGCTGGCAACAGATAACGCACATCGTTGGCGGCATAGGCCAATTGCTGATCTGTTAACTCATCAACCCTGCCCCAGTCACTACTTTGGGCCTGTTTATCCAGCTCAACCCCCACCAGCTCCTGCACCACCTCTTTGAGGCCATGGCGGGGGCTATAGGTGCGCCCAAGGCGACTTGCCACCTTGGTGCAAAAGATTGGATTCACCTTGATCGCCAAACCAGAGGCCAATGCCGCCACATCAAAACGGGCGAAATGAAATACCTTTTCAATTGCAACGGCTTCCATTAACTGCTGCAGTTTTGGTGCATTCGTTTGCCCCCGGCTGATCCGGATGCAGCTCACGCGATCCTGATCGTCGCAAATTTGCACAAGGCACAAACGGTCGCGGCCATGCACCAACCCCATCGCTTCTGTATCTACCGCCAATGCAGTGCAGCCGCGATATTTTTCAAACCACTCGCTACTTAAATCGGAATTAAATACAGCGAATTCCTTTGCTGGTGGCAGTGCTTCTGGAGCCATAGCAGGGGAGAACAGGCGGATTCAACTTAGTAGGGGGAATCGATCACAGTGAATAACCTTTACCTTCAAGCCGCTGCGTTAGCCCGTTAATTAATTCGATGGACCAGGTTCTCTCCTCCACCTTGCTGCTCACCCTATTGATGGGGATCGGGCTGGTGTTCTTTTTAAGGGCCGCCAGTAAAGACCGCACCACAATTGTGGAAGTGAATAGCTCTCGGCCTCCTTTAGAGGTGCTCGAGGGCCTAGATCAATGGCTGCAGCAGCGGGGCTGGCAAGCTATCGCCGGAGATCCAGAACAACAGCTTTTGCGCTTTGAAGGCCAGGTGGAGGCCAGTATTCCGTTGGCTGTATTGCTCAGCGTTTTAGGTGCTTCCGGCGCAACTGCTCTTGGGCTGGTTGTGCGTCAATTACTGCCCTCCTATGGCTACTGGCCGTTGCTGCTTGCCTTGGTGGGTCCGTTAGCGGGGCGCATTTACTTAACTAAGGCACGCCGCCAAGAAACATTGGAGCTAAAGCTCTTACCGCCCCAAGGCTTCATACCCACAACTTTGAAATTGCGGGCCCATCGGGATGAATTAATTGCCCTTGAGCGCAGCTTGGGCCGATCATTAAATCTGCATAGCGACGGAAAGCTGCTCAGTTCACCGCTCTGATCCCGCCCTAATGGGGAAACTAATTTTTTTGCTGGCCACATTTTTAATATCAGCAACTCCAACACCAGCTGGAGCAGCTGATGCCAGAAAAGGTTTGCTTGAACTACTAGAAAACCTGCAGGAGGGGCCCCCAACCCTGCAGCTACAAGACTTCTCCTTACCGGTTCCAACTGGCCGCACAAAAAATTGGCGCGGCACCAGAAACCACCCACGGGAATTGGCAATCCTTGTTTTGGCAGGCCACGCTGATTCCCAACGCCTAGGAGGATCTGGCACCCCTGGAGAAGCGGTGGGAATAAAGGGCGCAACACCGATGGATCCAACCATCACAGACGAGCTCTACTGGAATCTGCTAACAGCCCAACGGATAGTAAAAATTGGTAGCGAGCGAGGCTTGAATATTCGTTATTACGACCCCGGCCTACGCACGATTCGCAATACAAATAACCCTCTCTCAAATTGGAGTGTTGGCTCTGCCCACGCAGATTTAGGGGGATATGTGCTCGAGATTCACTACGACGCTTACAGCCCCCATGGCAGCGGTGCAGGAATAATTCCAGCTGTGCGCTATGAATTTTCTCGCCTAGATGAGGCTTTAGCTGAGGTATTTGGTGGCTACCCCTACAACTATCGCGGCATGCTTGGCGCGCCGCGGCGGGGCATCTCGATGCTTGAAATCGATCGTTTGGAAGGGGTTTTGGAACGCAACCTGCGCGATCCCCTCAGTAGAGATGCCAGCCTCAACGCCATCGCAGAACGGGTGGTTCAAGCCCTGCAGAATGGATTAGCCGATGGCGCCAGTGGGGGCGCAACGCGCAATTAATGAGTTATCTCCAAGCCAATCTTGGGGTTTGGTGAATATATCTGTAAGCAACGCTTCCCTGCTACCCGGCTCTACTTGATAGCCATATTCCCACCGCACCAAAGGCGGTAAAGACATCAAGATTGATTCAGTGCGGCCATTTGTTTGTAAACCAAAAATTGTGCCGCGATCAAATACCAAATTGAACTCCACATAACGGCCGCGCCTATAAAGCTGAAACTGGCGTTCTCTTTCCCCATAGGCAAGCCCATTGCGCTTTTCCACAATTGGGATGTAGCTCCCTAAAAATGCATTTCCGCAGGCGGAAGCCAATTTAAATAAATCTTCCCAGCTGCGATCTGGAATATTTCCAGCCGCACATTTAGCTGCCGCCCCATCCGGATTTGAGCCGCGATAAATCGCCCCGCCCGGCTCTTGATAGTCGTAAAAGATTCCACCAATACCCCTGGTTTCAGCTCGATGTTTGAGATAAAAATATTCATCACACCAGGGTTTAAAAATCGGAAAATAAGCTTTATTTACACTGTCGCAGGCAGTTTTTAGGCTGCGATGGAAATGCTTTGCGTCTTCAAGAAATGGGTAGTAAGGAGTGAGATCAGCGCCGCCGCCAAACCACCACACAGGCCCAGCTTCGAAATAGCGGTAGTTGAGATGCACTGTTGGCACATAGGGGTTCCGCGGGTGCAACACCATTGATGTGCCTGTGGCAAACCACGGTTCCCCCTCAGCCTCAGGCCGTTGGCTAAGGATTGATGGGGGCAAATTATTGCCTTCCACTTCCGAAAAATTAACGCCGCCCTGTTCAAAAATCCGCCCCTCCTTCATTACCCGCGAACGTCCGCCGCCCCCTTCAGGGCGAAGCCAACTTTCCTCAGCAAAACAACCCCCACCATCCAGCTGCTCCAAGCCAGCACAAATACTGTCTTGCAAGCCCATAAGTAGGGCCTTCATGCGTTCGCGTGAATCAGTGGGAGGAGCAGGATTTATCAAATCAAAACAGCGCACAACAACGCCAATACCTTTTCATGGATGCCCCAACCAGAGCAAGGGCCCTTAACAGGGCTCCCTAGGATCCAAATCAAGAGGCGGGGCAGCTATGGCGACCAGAGAAGAAGCTCTCAAAGCCTTAGCAGGCATAAAAGATGCTGGCAGCGGTAAATCCTTGCTGGAATTGGGCTGGATCAGCCAGTTGCGGCTTCAGCAGGAGCGAGCGGTATTTCAACTCTCTCTGCCTGGTTTTGCCCAAACCCAAAGGGATCGCATCGCAACTGAGGCCCGCGAGAAACTTGAGCAGCTCGAAGGCATTAGTGAGGTGCAAATTGAACTTGCTACGGCCCCCGAAACCCCAGCCATTGGCGCTGCGGGTCATGGTCAGTTGCAACCCAAGCAAGCCATTCCTGGTGTTGCCCAGGTGATTGCTGTTAGTAGCGGCAAGGGGGGGGTTGGCAAAAGTACGGTTGCAGTGAATCTGGCCTGCGCGTTAGCGAGGCAAGGGTTGCGGGTGGGTTTGCTTGATGCCGATATCTATGGCCCAAATGCTCCCACCATGCTTGGCGTAAGGGATCAAACCCCTGGGGTGCAAGGAGAAGGCGAAAACCAAAGGCTCACCCCCATCGCCAGTTGTGGATTGGTGATGGTTTCTATGGGGTTATTAATAAAGGCCGAGCAAGCGGTGGTTTGGAGAGGGCCAATGCTCAACGGCATCATCCGCCAATTTTTGTATCAGGTGGATTGGGGCACTTTGGATTTTTTAGTGGTTGATCTCCCCCCGGGCACTGGCGATGCTCAACTCAGCCTGGCCCAAGCCGTACCGATAGCTGGTGTGGTGGTAGTTACAACGCCTCAACAGGTAGCGCTGCAAGACGCCCGCCGCGGCTTAGAGATGTTTCGTCAAATGGGAATAACAATTTTAGGAATCGTTGAAAATATGAGTTGGTTTATCCCGCCCGATCAACCGGAACGCAAGTATCCAATCTTTGGCAGTGGTGGAGGCAGCAACCTAGCCGCTGCAGCCCAAGTGCCTTTACTTGCACAAATCCCTTTGGAATTACCGGTTCAACAAGGCGGTGATCAAGGGCGCCCCATCACTATTGCCAACCCGGAAAGTGCTGCCGCTATGGCCTTTATAGATTTAGCAACGCAAGTGCAGCAGCTTTGCGTGCCTAAACAGCCATGAAGCTGGGGGCGAAAGCAAGCCGTAAATGGCCTTGGCGAAATATTGATCCATTGCTTTGGGGTATACCCATCGCAATGACTATTTTGGCTGGTTTGTTAATCGCCAGCACTCAAAGGGAAGCGCCCCTTGCCGATTGGAAAAACCATTGGATTACAGGAGCAATTGGCCTAGCAATAGCGGCCCTGCTTGCAAAGATCGATCTCGACAAATTAAAACCGCTGCTGCTTCCTATTTATCTACTCACCCTAACCAGCCTGTTTGGTGTGAAATTAATGGGCACCAGCGCCCTTGGGGCCCAACGCTGGATATCAATCGCAGGGTTGCATGTGCAGCCTTCTGAATTCGCAAAGTTGGCGGCAATTTTGTTATTGGCTGGAATTCTTGCAAAACATCCCATTGAAAGACCGGTTGATTTAATTCGCCCCCTTGCGGTGATCTCATTGCCGTGGGCGCTGGTATTTCTGCAACCCGATCTAGGCACCTCCTTGGTTTATGGCGCAATCGTTTTAGCAATGCTTTTTTGGGCTGGGCTGCCCTTGCCATGGCTGCTGTTGCTGCTGTCGCCATTGGCTACTGCAATTATTGCCGGCGCATTCCCAATAGCGCTTCTGCCTTGGTTTGGCCTCTTGGCATTCATGAGCTGGCGCAGCCTGCCTTGGAAACGTATTGGCTCTGCAATTGCTTTAACGCTGAATTCAATATTTGCCCTTCTTACCCCATTTCTCTGGACCCATGGATTAAAAGATTATCAAAAAGATCGCTTAATTCTTTTTTTAGATCCCTCTAAAGATCCCCTCGGTGGTGGTTATCACTTAATCCAAAGCCAAATCGGTATTGGTTCTGGCCAATTATTTGGCACCGGATTAATGCAGGGTAACCTCACAAAATTACAATTTATTCCCGAACAACATACCGATTTCATCTTCAGTGCTCTGGGGGAGGAACTGGGTTTTATTGGCGCACTTTTGCTGTTGTTGGCCTACGGCCTATTTAGCTGGAAATTACTGCAGGTGGCCGGCATCGCCGGTAACGATTTCGAATCTTTGGTGGTAATTGGCATACTCTCAATGGTGATGTTTCAAGTGGTGATTAATATTTCAATGACAATTGGCCTCGGCCCGGTAACCGGAATCCCTCTGCCTTGGATGAGTTATGGCCGTTTTGCCATGTTTGTGAATTTCATAAGTGTTGGTTTAGTGGCATCGGTGCAGCGGCGAGCAAAAAAAAGTGGCCTCAAATTGCGGTGAGCAAAATCCCTTTATTGGTTGAGCTGCGCCAAGAATTAGCAGCAGCAGTTCCAATTGGCGGCGCTGATGAAGTGGGGGTTCGGCGGCAATGGTGGGCCGCTCTAGCGGTATTGCAAGAAATGTTGGTGGAGCTACCAAGCCCCCATGGGCTTTGGTTAGCAGCACCCCTGCCTGCTTTATACGAACCATCTTTGTTGCAACGCTTTCATGGCTGGGTATGGACCCCAGCAAATCCAGCTAACCAGCGCCCTGAACTGCCAGGAAGCAGCCCCCAGCAACAAAAGTTGGGGCCAAAAATCTGGCAACTGTTGTTAAACGAATCAGACGGCACAGATCCATTGCTGGTGCTGATCACAGCCAAATTGCAGGTAGCCCTAGCGCTAAATGGGGAACCGCAACGGCGTCAGTTGCTGGTGAGCTTTGATCAGCAACTTTTAGCTCGCCTATTGCAGGGTTTAGGAGCTCGCCTTTCAGCCGACAATCCAATCGCGGCTGTTGATCTGCAGCAAAAGCTAGAAAAGCTGGGGCCTTTGCATAGTTCGTTAAAGGCAGCCGAACTGTTTTGGCCACGGGTGGCAGAACGTTTAGCGGCAGCAGCCCCGAGCCTCACTCTGATGAGTGCCCCAAAGGAATCGCACAACGCTTCAGGCGCAAATGATCAACTCGGTTTACTAGAGGCGCTTGCCCATGAAGTGCGGACGCCCCTTGCCACAATTCGCACCCTGATTCGCTCATTACTGCGGCGCCAAGATTTGCCCAGCGTTGCGCAAACCCGTTTGCGCCAGATCGATTCGGAATGCAGTGAGCAAATCGATCGATTCGGCTTGATCTTTTATGCCGCGGAAGCGCAGCGGCAGCCCAAGGGGGAAAGGCTGCTGGCTCGCACCAACCTTGCGGCACTCCTGCTAGAGCTCCAACCAAGTTGGGAAAATCAGTTGCAGCGCCGCGAACTGCAGCTGGATTTAAAAATTGGCGTGGATCTGCCTGCAGTAATGAGTGATCCGGCCCTGCTCGAAAAAATGCTTGCGGGGCTAATGGATCGTTTTAGCCGCACCTTGCGACGCGGCGCGAAGGTAAAGGTGGAACTTCAAGCGGCAGGCGACAACTTGAAATTACGTTTTAGCGGCAATCTAAATAACAATCTAGATAGCGTAAATACACTGGAACCCAGCCATGAGTCGATGGTAGGGCCAGTGCTCACCTGGGATCCTGGCACTGGCAGCCTTCAATTAAGCCCCCAAGCCACCCAACAACTTTTTGCCAGCCTTGGTGGCAGATTTACCGAAAGGCGGGGCAGCAACCTCACCCTTTATCTACCGGTGGCAAAACTTGCCATTGTTGAAGGCTGTGAAGAGAGCAACGCCAACGCGTTTTGAACCGCCTTTGAGTGCTAGCTTCCAGCCAAATTACTCCCTGGCTTCAATGTCCTCGGTAGGAACCCTCACCGGCCAGCTTCCTGGTTTCATCGGTAGCACCGGTGGCTTATTAAATGCCGCCGAAACCGAAGAGAAATACGCCATCACCTGGAGCAGTAATTCGTCCCAGGCCTTTGAACTGCCAACAGGTGGTGCAGCGATGATGAACTCAGGCGAAAACATCATGTATTTCTCCCGCAAGGAGCAATGCCTCGCCCTAGGCACTCAGCTGCGCACCAAATTCAAGCCCAGGATTGAGGATTACAAGATCTACCGGATTTATCCTGGTGGCGACATTGAATTCCTACATCCTGCAGATGGTGTGTTCCCAGAGAAAGTAAAAGAAGGTCGTGCGATGGTTGGCCACAACCCCCGCCGTATTGGCCAAAATCCAAATCCTGCCAATTTAAAATTCAGCGGTCGCGAAACTTTCGACAATTAATTTAATAACTATTCCAATAACTGAAGTGCTTTCAGCGATCAACTTTTGAGTTGATTAAATTCTTCATCTAGATGGTCTGTTCAAACCAAGGCAGCAGCTTCGAACCAATTTGGCGGCGCTGGCCCGCAGACCTAGAAACCCCCCTTAGCACTTGGCTCAAGGTGGGGCACAGTCGCCCCTACGGATTCTTACTTGAATCTGTTGAAGGGGGAGAGCAACTGGGGCGATGGAGTTTTGTAGCTAGCGATCCCCTATGGGTGCTCACCAGCCGCGGCGGCAACAGCAGCCTCGATCACCGCGATGGCAGCAGCATCAAGCTGCAAGGCAATCCGTTTGAACTTCTGCGGGAGTTGCTGCTTCCATATCATTCAACCCCGATCCCAGGCTTGCCTCCTGTTGGCCAACTCTTTGGCTTTTGGAGTTATGAATTAATCCAATGGATTGAACCCAGCGTTCCCGTGCATCCCCGCGGCCCGGATGATCTCCCCGATGGCTGCTGGATGTTTTGCGACAGCTTGCTGGTGTTTGATCAGGTGCGCCGCCAAATCACCGCGATTAGTTACGCAAACCTCAGCGATGGAGTTGATTCGAGCCAGGCAAAAGCAGAAGCCAGTGAACGGCTGGAAGCACTAGAGCAACGCTTACATCAACCATTACCTGCCGGAATCTCACCACTGCAATGGCGAGATCAATCCGCCGATCAGTTGCCAATCACCAGCAACACCACAAAAGCAGCCTTTGAAGCCTCGGTTGCCAAAGCCGAAGAACACATCCTTGCCGGGGATGTATTTCAACTGGTACTGAGCCAACGGCTTGAAGCGGAGGTGCAGCGGGATCCCTTCGAGCTATATCGCAGCCTGCGCATGGTTAATCCCTCGCCATATATGGGCTTTTTTGCTTTTAACGGTTGGTATTTAATCGGCTCCAGCCCGGAAGTGATGGTAAAAGCCGATCCCCAAGCTGATGGCACGGTGAAAGCAACGGTGCGGCCGATTGCAGGCACCCGCCGCCGCGGTGCAACCGAAAGCGACGATTTAGCCCTTGAACAGGAATTATTAGCTGATCCCAAAGAAAGGGCAGAACATGTGATGTTGGTTGATTTAGGTCGCAACGACCTGGGCCGGGTATGCCAACCCGGCAGCGTTGCCGTGCAGGAGTTGATGGTGATCGAGCGTTATTCCCACGTGATGCATATCGTTTCCCAAGTAGAAGGGGTATTGCGCGCTGATGCCGATGTGTGGGATCTACTTCAAGCCAGCTTTCCGGCGGGCACCGTTAGCGGCGCGCCAAAAATTAGGGCCATGCAATTGATTAATGAATTGGAACCAGGGGTTAGGGGCCCCTATTCAGGGGTTTATGGGGCTATAGACCTTAGCGGCGCCCTCAATACAGCAATCACAATCCGCACCATGGTGGTTCGCAGTAATGGCAAAGGGGGCTGGCGGGTTCAGGTGCAAGCAGGGGCAGGGATTGTGGCTGATTCAGATCCGAGCTCTGAATACGAGGAAACCTTGAATAAAGCCCGCGGTTTGCTTAAGGCATTGGCCTGCCTTTCATGAGCAAAAGTTTGCTGAAAGGCTTTGAAGTAGAGCTCTACACCGGTAGAGCTGATGGCACGGTAGTGGGCTGTTCAGCGGAGGCTGCCGCTGCGCTTCCAGGGGTTGTAACCGAACCTGATTGCCGCAACCTTGAATACATCACTGCACCGGAAGCGAGCTACAGCAAACAGTTGGAACTACTGCTGGAGCCTCGCCGGCAATTACGCCGCTGGCTGCAACCCAAAGGCCTCACCCTGCTACCTGGCAGCACCCTCAGCCTTGGCGATAGTGCAATATTTCAACGCTCTGATCCCAACAACCCATATCACCACTACATCGAAACCACCTACGGCACCCGGGTAGTTACCGCCAGTGTTCATATCAATTTGGGCCTTGAAAACCCAGAGCAAATTTTTGCGGCTTGCCGTTTATTGCGCTGTGAAGCTGCCTTATTGCTAGCCCTGAGCGCAAGTTCGCCATTTCTCGATGGCAAACCCACTGGAGCCCATTCACAACGGTGGTTGCAATTCCCAATTACCCCAGTTCAGGTGCCACTTTTTAGTGGCCACAGCGAATACGTGGCCTGGATGGAAAGCCAATTAAGCATCGGAAATATGCGTAATGTGCGGCATTTATGGTCGTCTGTGCGGCCAAATGGCCCCGATCGGCCCCACGGTCTTAATCGGGTTGAACTGCGTATTTGCGATTTAATAACCGATCCAAAGCAGTTACTAGCAATCACTGCTTACGCCGAACTGCGGCTGCATCAACTCCTTGAAAACCCAAGCCAACACGATCCCCTCACAGCTAGCAAACTTAATCTGGAGGAATTGCAGCTTCTTGCCGATGCCAACGACAAAGCCGCAGCCAGCTCCAGCCTTGATGCAGTTTTACTGCATTGGCGCGATGGAGAACCGCTCAGCGCTCGGGCATGGCTTGAGAATCAAATAGCGGAAATGCGTCTCTGGCCTGGAGCAAAGGATTTATTGCCCTGGCTTGCTCCCCTTGATGGAATCTTGCAAAACGGCAATACCGCCATGAATTGGCTTTCAAGGCACAAAAATGGCGAAAGCATAAGTTCCCTCATTAGCACAGGTGCAACTGCTATGGAAAATGAAGAAATCCAGGAAGGGGAATCAATTAAAGCAAAAAATGTATCGCCTGGAGCCGCAATAAACGGCGGCTATTTGGGATGATTGATTCACTCAATTCACCTAAGGCTTCGCCGATGCAGCAGACGCTGCCCAGCTCAAATATCTTGATGGGCCGCCGCACCCTAAGGCAATTAAATGAGCGGCTTGAATTGGTGGAAGATCTCTGGCGAACCGTATTACATAGTGAATGCCCCCCTAACCAAGCGGAGCGGCTACTTAAGCTCAAGCAACTTTGCGATGAAGAGGAAACATCAAAAGAAATTATTCGCTTAATTGTAGAGATGGATCTTGCCGAAGCGATCGCTGCAGCAAGAGCATTTTCGCTTTATTTTCAATTAGTAAATATCCTTGAGCAACATATTGAAGAAGATCGCTATTTAGCCACAATGGCGAATGGAGATGATGAGGATGATCCCCTTGAAAATCCATTCACACCCCATCTAGTTAGCCACGATGAACCGGCAACTTTTCAACGTTTATTTCGCCGCTTACGAAGTTTAAA
>Ga0247834_1004751_pt1 | contig 16757 bp, 18 predicted proteins | sample LaCruzMarch2015__8_FD_187118 | JGI IMG/M metagenome (GOLD analysis project Ga0247834, IMG submission 187118) | Freshwater microbial communities from meromictic Lake La Cruz, Castile-La Mancha, Spain - LaCruzMarch2015_12m | ecosystem: Environmental > Aquatic > Freshwater > Lake | place: Spain...
GACGCGCTCCCATCTGGCTCTATGCTTACTTTGTCCATGAGTTGCATCCCACTAAATGGGTGGCTTGTTTTGACCCGCGTATTTCTGGCGGCGTGGTGGTGGCGACCCATAGTAACCAAGCGGCGATCGGGCAAATTATTCTCGAAGCGCCCTCTAGTGAAGTGCAGCTATGCCCAGCCCTAATGATTGCGGGGCCTCCTAATAGTGGTAAAAGCGTGTTAGCCCATTCGCTATTTCAAGCCTTATTACAGGAAAATCCCCAAGTCTATCTACAGAGGGCAAATTGGGATGGTGAGGGGAATTGGACTGTGGAACTGGGGGATGAAGAGCAAGCGGAAATCATGAAGGTTGCCAATAAGGGGGAATTAACTCAAGGCTTTTTCCCTTATCACGCTCAAGCAATTTTGGAACTGCGCCGCCAAAAGTCTTTAGTGATTGTCGATATCGGCGGCATGGCTCAGCCTGAAAAGCAACCCATCCTTGAGGCTTGTTCGCACTATTTAATTATTAGTTCTAATCCTGATGAGGTGACTAAATGGCATGAGTTCTGTCGCGATCGCGGTAATCTTGCGACCATTGCTGTAATTCACAGCACTTTGGACACTTGTGAAAAAGTCACTCAATCGCAGCCCTATCTGGAAATGACCTGCGGTGCTTGGCTAATGGGGCAACCTCGTGCTGTGCCTGATGAGTTGTTAACAAGAGTGCGATCGCTCTTTTTGAAACGCACTTAGAATATAGACATCATGCCACTTACCATGCTGCTTATCATACCAACGAGGGTAAAATCATGACTTTTATTACCAATCCATCGGTTCATCCCGTTCCACTTCCCGATCATACCCAACTACCAGAATCCGATGGTACATTCGTGAAAAATTTTCAAGAGCATCCTCAAAGCATTCTCTTAACCGATTCTCTAGAGCCTCTGCTGCAAAAAAGACACCCTGATGGGCAATATGTAATCGGGCAAGACAGTGGCATTTACTGGCGGATTACCGATCCTCCTGAAAAGGGTGCAGAAGCTCCCGACTGGTTTTATGTGCCTAACGTACCTCCTACATTAAATGGTGAAACAAGGCGGTCTTATGTACTTTGGCAAGAGTTCATTGCACCATTAATTATTTTAGAATTTGTTTCAGGTAATGGCACTGAGGAAAGAGATAAAACTCCTTGGAAAGGTAAATTCTTTATTTATGAACAAGTAATTCGCCCCGCTTTTTATGGCATCTATGAAGTCAAAAGTGCGCGTGTTGAAGTATACAGATTTGTTGCCAATCAATTTGAACTTCTGACCGCCAATGATCGCGGACATTATGCAATTGATGCTCTCGGAGTGGAGTTGGGTATTTGGCAGGGATGCTATCAGAATTTAGAACTACCTTGGCTGCGCTGGTGGGATGCGGAAGGCAACTTACTATTAACAGGAGCAGAACGCGCCAAAATCTTACTTGCTCAACTACGTGCTGCGGGTATTGAACCACAAGTTTAAACTATATTTTTCGTGAATGCGAATTATAGTTAGATACGATCGGCGATCGTGTTGCTAGTTGATAAATTTAATCGAATTTGTAGTGAGTGAATCGAAAAAATGGCTAATAGTATTAATTTCAATCAAATTGCATTAGAAGTATTTCAAGTGGCGATCGCTGATCTGCTTGGTGAAAACTCGCATGATGTTTGCAAACTAAATAGCGAAGAAAACGAAATAGTCAAAGAAGCTAGAAGACTTTTAGGGCTTAATCGCAAAGTTAATACTTTGTCGTTATTGTTCGATCGCGTCAAGTTACCTGCACCTGATGGAAAAGGGCAAAAAGAGAATCACTATGTTCCATTACATGAGATTGTCTCTAATTCTGAAGGTTATCCCACTATTCCTTATCCGATCGCAGTGCAACCTAGTCCAGCAGATTTACAAAAATATCAGGCTAGGATTGCCGATGAAATTAAAACTCATCTAAATAGCGATGATCGCTGGAATGATCTTAGTTTTCTGATATTTATTCTGGAGAAATATGGCTCCTGTGTGAGCTATGGAGATTCCCATACTGCATTAGTTGATGCAGCGAGAATGACGGCGGCGGTTGCAGTCGCTTTGTTACAAAATAAAGAGTCTAAAGCTGAATCAAAATTTCATCTTGTGGCAGGTAGTTTGTCTGGCATTCAAAACTTTATCTATACCATTTCATCTGATGGCGCTTTAAAGTCTTTGAGAGCAAGAAGTTTTTATCTCGAACTTGTTGCCGAAGAAATTGTACAGCAGATTTTAGAAAAGCTGAATTTGCCGCGTACTAATGTGATTTATGCAGGTGGTGGTAATTTGTTTATTCTTACTGGTGGTCATGCAGGATCACTAGAGAATGATCTAAAGAATATCCAAAATGAATTTAATGAATGGCTATTAAAAACATTTCAATGTAAAATTTTCTTTGCTCTAGATTACCAATCTTGTGATGTTCAAGATATCGGTTCATCTGAGTTTCGGAAGTGCTGGAATAAGGCAATTGCAAAACTAGCGATCCAAAAAAATCGAAAGTTTATCAACCAAATCAATCAAGAGAACAATAAATTATTAGCTACTAAACATAGTTATCAACCTTGCAAAGTTTGCCATCGTGATGATACTGATGATCTAAAACCGCTTAATAAGCATGATCAAGAATCTCCTCTTGCCTGTGAGACTTGTATAGATATGTTTAAACTCGGAGATCACTTACCTGATACTTCAGCTATTCTCAGAACGACTAAAGTATCTAGCGAACTTGCGAAGTATTCTATTGAGATCAACAAATCTTATTATCATTTATTTGTTGAAAGACCCAAATTAATTCCTGATCCTGAAACTGAAACAATTTATCAGATTAATAATTGGGAGACTGCCAATTACACAAAAGGATCTACTGTCTTGATGCTGATGGGTAGATATTATCAAGAAATCAACGAAAATCAATTTCCTAGAGCCGAAGAATTAGCTGCAAATGCTAAAGGTATTAACCGTGTGGGTTATTTGCGGATGGATGTCGATCGCTTAGGACAAATTTTTGCTAAGGGATTACCTAACAAAGAAGATTCTCCTCATAATATAGATGAGTATTCATTACCAAGAGTCGCTAGTTTATCCCGTCAGATGAGCTACTTCTTTAAGGTTTATCTGAATAGTTTGGCAAGCGATCGCAAGAATAACTTTTTAGACTTAAAAGAAAAACATAAATTTCAATCACTAACCGAAAGCGATCGCCGCAATCTCATGTTTATCTATGCAGGAGGTGATGATCTATTTATTAGCGGTGCATGGAATGAAATTGTCGAATTTGCCTTTGACATTTACCAATCATTTCGCGCCTATACTGGCAATCATCCAGATATTACAATTTCGGGTGGTATCAGTATTGATGATGCCAAGTTTCCGCTTTACCAGTCGGCAGATTCTTCTGGGGAAGCTGAGGGTAAAGCTAAAAATAATGGTCGTGATAGCTTAGGGCTATTTGGTCAGGCTTTTAAGTGGAATGAATGGATAGGCAGTAAACCTGATGAGATCATTAAATCTATCAAAGAGCGTGATGGTAAAGACGAATACTGGGAGCAGGAGAAAAAGATTCCAGTTTTGGCAGGAGTTATACCCTTTGTAAAGATTCTAATTGATCAAGGATTTGGTGAAGGATATTCTCGTGCCTTTGTGCGAAATCTATTAAAGGCTGCTCAACTGCAAGAGCAGAAACTTGAAGAGTTACGACCTAAAAATCCAAAGCTAGATTCTGACGAGGCTAGAGATTTGCGATATTACTTGCATTTACCGCAAATTGCTTACACAATCTCGCGTTTACCAAAGGAGGTGAAATTAAGTGATGAGTTTCGGCGATCGCTCATGAGTCCATACAATGCGCCATATTTTAGGGCGATCGCTACATGGATTGAATTATTAAATCGTGGAGGAACAAACCAATGATTGCAATTGCTGCTAAACCTAGTTTGAGTTTTGAGGAATATCTCAAATATAACGATGGTACTGATAACCGCTATGAATTTTTTGATGGAGAATTAATCCTCATGAATCCGCCCACTGGTCGCCATGCTCTGATTATTCGGAACCTGTGCAACTTACTCGAAAATGAATTTCTCAGATTGGGGTTGTTGTGGGTCGCGCTACAAATGTTTGGAGTGCGGACTGCGTGGCGGCGATCGCGTTTACCTGATTTGTGTGTAACCACAATGGAAAGAGCAAAGGAATTGCTAGAAGTTTCCGCAGTCTTGGAAGATGGCGCTTTGCTGGTGGTGGAAGTGGTCAGTCCTGATTCGGTGAAAACCGACTATCGCTACAAGCGCACCGAATACGCCGCCGCAGGTGTTCCCGAATATTGGATTATCGATCCAATCTCGAACAAGGTTTCAATTTTACAATTAGTGGAGGGTCTATACGAAGAAACTACATATCAAGGTGACGAAGTTCTGCGATCGCCTTTATTGCCAGAACTATCTATTACTGCCAATCAAATTTTACAAATTTAGAATTTATAAAAATACATGACTCAAGCACGACAACAGGGTAATCATCCCGCTAATGCAGACATCACTAAACCGATGATTGATAGTCTAAGTAACATCAAATATCTTAAAGACTATCCAATTCGAGATTTGGTAAAACATTCAGAAACATTTGGCAAAGCACTTCGAGATCAGAGACTAGAGACAAACCAGATTCGTAAGTTTCTAGATGCAATCAATCGATTGAAATCAAAGCTAGTGGGCAGTGAGTTTTCAGAAATCGAAGCAGAAATAGTTTTGCTAAAACCAAAACTTGCCTATGCTGCCGCCCGTCAGAACGTGGTCAAACCTCTAAACAAGGTCATGTCTACTGCCATTGACAAGGTGGAAAGTAAGGCAGACTTTGAGCGTCTCGTTAATCTCGTTGAATCAATTATTGCTTATCACAAAGAAGCAGGTGGAAAATAACTATGCCAGCAGCAACCGAACAAAAACCTTTACTTGGTAAACTTCGCCTCACTAGCAATCTGCGAGTGGTTACAGGTTTACACATTGGTGCAGGTGGTGAAAATCTAGACATTGGTGGTTTGGATAAATCAGTAATGCGTGATCCCTTAACCAAGCATCCCTATTTACCAGGTTCATCAATCAAGGGGAAAATGCGCTCTATCCTAGAGAGATTTCTCAACAAACCTGTTAATCGAGCAGGTGGTAGTGGCACATTTCGCTATGAAAGTGATGATCTCGAATCTGGCTACTCAACTAATGACATTGAATTTCAAGGTGCAAGTATCTGTGAGGTGAGCCGTGTCTTTGGTTCGACTGGAACTACTTGCTGGTTGCCAGAAAGTATTGTGCGATCGCAAAACCTAGAACGTGCTGGTAACGATGAGAAAACATTTAAGGGTGTTAAACATCTCAAAATTAAAGGACGTAACTCTCCTGCACGTCTAATTGTGCGTGATTGCCATTTGACCACCGACTCAGCCGTTCTTCTCAAATCCATTGATACAGGGCTATACATGACCGAATGGAAATTCGAGAATGGCATGGATCGCATCACTGCTGCTGCGAACCCTCGTCAATTAGAGCGTGTGCCTGCGGGTGCAGTCTTTGAATTTGAGTTGGTCTATACCGTTGAAAACGCACAACAAGCAGTTAAGGATTTGCAAAACTTGGCGATCGCCTTAGCAATTCTTGAAGATGATGCCCTTGGCGGACATGGTTCTCGCGGCTATGGCAAAGTTGCTTTCGAGGAATTCAAACTTTTCTATCGTGATTTAAACTATTACCGCACTATCGGTAATACTGATCGCACTAAACCAGATCCACTTACACAAGCAACTAATACTGAGCAACTTCTCAATGAATTTGCAAAAGTTACTGATGCTGTCCAAGCCCTATTACCATCGGGGAATGCCTAACTATGAGCAAATGGAAGTTAGTCAAGCTAGACTTCAAGAATAATCCTGCTCATTTTGGTGAGTTGGGCATTGGCATGGAAGAAACTAGCGAACGAGTGCGATCGGACACCATCTTTAGTGCCTTAGTTATTTCCTATGCCCGTCTTGGGAAATGTGTCGATACTTTACTTCAGCGTTTTCATCAAGAAGAAGTACCTTTTCGGCTTAGTTCTAGCTTTATTTATAGAGAACAGGATAGCAAGACCACCTATTTTTTACCACGCCCTAAACATCCTCCAATTAACTATCCTATCGGCAACGATCTTAAAATTGCTAAGGATTACAAGAAGCTTAATTTCTTGGATTTAAAAACATGGAAAAGCTGGTATCAGAACGATGGTTTTGATGAAGATACAAAACTACCCGACAACGTTTATGGTAAATGTTTTGACATTGATAAACAACCTAAAATTGCCATCGATCGCAACACTCGCGCCACCAATCTATATCACACATCTTTTGTGCGTTACCGCTCTAAACCAAACGATAAATCTGGCTTATATTTTCTAATTAAGTTTCATGATGAAATCTTAGAAAATGATCTTCACGATCTCAAGGCAGCACTTGAACTATTAGGTGAAGATGGGCTTGGTGGCGAAAGATCTAGCGGTGCGGGTCAATTTGAACCTTCATGGCATGATTTAGATGAGAAATGGCAAAATCTTGTTAAATTTGAAGGCAATTCTCAAAGTTTAATCAGTTTATACTGGGATGATAATTTAGTCTCTCTTGAAAACTCTAGCTATGAATTACAAGAGCGTGGCGGATGGATTACATCTTCCGCAAAAAATCAAAGGCGTAAAAAAGTGATGATGTTTGCTGAAGGTTCTGTATTTGCAGATATTCCCATCGGTAAACTAGCTGATGTTACACCTCCAGAATTTTCCCAACATAAAATATATCGCAGTGGGATTGCTGTAAGTCTGCCGATTAAAATTGACCTAAAGGGAACATAATGACTCCAATTACAACATTGCCCGATCGCTCTGCCATCAGAAAACAACGCAAACTAGAAGTAAAGAAATTTCAACTTTACAGTCAAATGTTTCACATTGGTTCGGAAGTATCCAAGCTGAATCCCTTTGAATATGTGGCAACTCCTAATCGCGTTCACTTACCCGATCGCGATGCCTTAGCCCAAGCATTGCGAGAAGAAGGCAAGTTGCAGGAATATATCAATCGCATTGAAGACAGACAAGAGATTACATCTCTCTTGAAAAATACTTTTGGCGATCGCTGGTATGAAACTGAAACCGATGATGACAAGCCTGTTTTTCCAGAATATAGATCCAGCAAGCGTCTTACCGAACAAAAAATCACCGATTTGCGCCCGATGATCCGTAATGGCATGGGGAAATTATATGTGCCTGGGACTTCAATTAAAGGCGCAATTAGAACAGCGATCGCCTATTACTTGCTCAAACACGCTGATAAATTCAGAGTGCCACAGCGCAATAGAATTAGCAGCATTGAGGAGAAACTGCGAAAAAACTTAGGCGATCTCAAGCCACGCGCTAAATTTGTCGATGATAGCCTATTCATGGATGAGCTATTTGCCAATTACGGCTTAACCTATCAAAATCGCGCCGCATCAGTGCAGGATCGCCCAAATCCCAATACTGACATCATGCGTGCTGTCCATGTGACGGATACCGACCCAATTGAGCAATTTACAAAGTTGAATAAGAACGGTCAAACCGTAACCTATAACCAAGCCCTAGTTGCCGAAGTTTTAGTAACTAGTCATTTCAACGATGACAAAGCTAAATACCGCGCTTCCCTCTATACCGAAATGGTATCTAATCTGCAAGTTCCCTTTGAAATAAGTATTGATCGAGAAATGTTGTCATGGTTTAAGCATCGTCAGAATATGCAATTACCTTTTCAGAACATTGATGATCTGATCAAAATCTGTAAAGAATTTGCTCAAGAGCAATGGAATTTTGAACATGACTATTGGCAAGGCGTTAAAGACAATATCAACGCGAAAGATACCAATGGACAAACGATCAATCTCAATTACGATCGCATTCACAAATTCTATGAAAAAGAAACCTGTCCATACGCGCTCAGAATTGGCTGGGGCAGTGGTATGACGGGAACAACCATCGGCACGTTATTAGATGATGGTTTACGCGCCCAAATTCGCGATACTTGCGGGATCAAAGCGCCCAATTTTGAAGCACCCAAGTCACGACGTACTGTGGCAAATGCCAAAAGGGAGATTCAATTTGTGCTAGGATGGTCGATGTTTAAGCCTCTAAATTAAATAATAACATTATGTCAATATACATTACTAGAGTTAAAGCAATAGGAGTTCATGGTCGTTTTGACTTTGATCAGGAATTGCGATCTGGGATGAATATTTTGCACGGTTTAAATGGATCTGGTAAAACTACATTTCTTCAAATCGTTGCTAATGCACTTAATAGTGATTTCCAAAGATTTCAGTATATTAAATTTAAATATATTAAAATAATCTATAGTGATGATCGATTTCTGGAGATAAGCTGGAACAGAAAAAAAAATGTGATTGAAATTTCAAGAAGCGATCGCCGCGTAAAACATGAATTAAATAGAGATGAGAATAATCACAAGGTTTTTAATGGACTTGAGCCACTAGTTTCAGCTTTTTATGTGCCTGCGTTTAGACTTTTAGTGGATGCTTGGTTTTCATCTAAAGATTATCAACACCTAAATATTCAAGAAATAGTTGACAAAAAAACATCCTATTCTAGAAAGGTCTTTGGTGAATTTACTCCTGAAATAGAATATCCATCCGTCACCGAAGTGATTGATTCTTTAGATACAGACCTCAAAAATGCAAGATTAAAATTAGCAAACTTTGAGCGGGAAATATTCCTTAACTCCTTAGTTGAATTCTATACTACTATCTCTAAAAATGCTGTAACCACTGATTTGAAAAGTGTGAACTACAACGATGTAAGTGAAGTGATTACTAAGTTAGATAGCCATAAACTTCAAGATAAAAATATTTCCTTTTCAGAGTTCATCGAAAGAACACGAGATTTAATCCCTAAATTTAATGGCACAAAATCAGTTTTAGATATCCATTACAAATGTTTTACTGCATTATTAAAATATCAAGAAGAGTGTTATAAAGATCTAGACTCATATTTAGATGCAGTAAATCTTTTCCTCGTTAACAATGAATTAGTTTTTGAAAAAGAGAATGAAAATTCTAGCAATCCTTCTTTTTGTTTTAAATATAAAACTCAAGAATTCTCTGAAACTTTGCCTGTGCAAGGGTTATCATCAGGTGAACGTCAGATTGTTTCTCTCATATACGCTTTTTATATTGCTAGAGAAAAAATTATTTTAATTGATGAACCTGAAATATCATTACATATTGACTGGCAAAGGGATTTCCCAAAAAGTGTTAGTAATTATTCTCGTCAGATGATTATATGTACTCACTCGCCAATGCTTACATCTGACTGTAGAGACTCCCTAACTAAGCTCAAGGTTAAACTGACAACAGAAGAAATATTATGGGATGATGAATCCGAGGAATTAGACGAAAATACTCAAGAAATGGATGATTATGATGCAACCGAATATCAGGAAGAATATCAGGAGGATATAGCAAGTGCAATTCAGCTTTGATGGCGATAATATTGATTTTCAATATAATATTGAAGGCTATATAAGTATTATTGAAATTAGCGAACGTAAACGATTACTTGTTGAAGGTATTGACGACAAAAAATTCTTTGAAATATTTCAAAATAAGCTTCCTCTAAGTTTTAAATTTGATATAGATACGGCTCAAGATATAAATTCAACTCCTCCTCTTGGCAATTGTCAAATAGTTGAAAAAATCTCTCAGGAAATATCTAATCAATCTTATTCTTATAAATTTGTTGGATTCGTTGATCGTGAATTTAGAGGATTTGACTCTGTTACACTAACAGATAATCTTAGATGTCACAAACAAGACCGACGTTTAATTTGGTCAAGAGGACATTCAATTGAGAATTATTTTTTTGATCGTCAAATGTTATGTGAATTTTTGAGAGAATCTTTTACATTAAAATGTCATCATGAATCTGTAAAACTCTTTGATAATTCTTTCTCTCAAATACTCTTTATTGCTTGTGCTATAGGACTTGCGGGTGATAAATCAGGCAAATTGAGGATAATCAGCGAAACTGTTCATTCAGATTTATTTGAATTTCAGGGAGAAAATTTAGTTTTAAAAATTGATGAGTTTCGAGAAAGATTGATTGTGAGAAAAAAGCTTACAGATCAGGAAACGTCGATAATTATTGATAGCTATCAAACTTATTTAAATAAACTTACAGTAGTAGATCTTGAAACAATTCAATGGCTTTGCGATGGTCATATTGGCTTGGACTCTATATGGGCAGCATATTCTTGCTGTGTATTAACTACTACATCTAAAATCCGTAAAAATATGCAACGCCAATTGAAAGATATTGAAGATAGAATTCAAAATATTCAAGATGGGGAAGAGGAAAATTTAAAATTTAAAAAAACTCTTGAAAAGCTAAAGGAAGATATCAAAATAAATGATCCCAAAAAACAAGCAGAAAAAATATTTGACATACCTAAAAACAATAGATTTCAAGGTCTAACATATTGCTTGCTTATAAAAGTCAATAGTAGTAAATGTGTTTATCCTCTCGAAGTGTTCAGATTATTAGAAGAGATACAAACATAATGCTAATTCGCTCTACTTGGCAGCTTACGGTTACAGAACCGATCGCTTTACCCCGATCGCATCATCTTAGTTTGGTCAAAGATCTGCATGATCGCCTCAATCTGCGGATGGGTGAAGAGAAAATTCCTAGCACCACATTTTCGGGACTGATGGGAAATTACGATCGCCGTGATGATTTTATTACTTTTTTTCCAAATCAGCCTTATACACTTATCCTAAGCGGTTTACAAGAATCATCTTCTAAGGCGATCGCCGATCTTGATTTGGGTGAGACTCTTGATTTTTTTGGCGCGAGTTTTAGAATTAGCGATCGCCAAGATGAAATAACGACTTACGAAAATCTCTATACAGAGTTAGTCGCCAATGAACCCGAACCAATCAGAAAATATGAGCTTTATTTTGCTACACCCACCGCCTTTGCTCAAAATCGCACCCATTTACCGCTTCCAGTCCCCAGCCTGATGTTTCGCAGTTGGCTAGAGCGTTGGAATCATTTTGCGCCTGTCTATTTGGGTGGTGATGACTTGATCGTATATCTTACGAGTTATGTCACAGTTACGCGTCATCAAATTAAAACTAGTACAATTCGTATTTATCAAGGGCAATGTACGGGGTTTACTGGACAGGTGACTATTCAGGCGATCGGTAAGGTTGATCCTTTGCTGGCTAATGTTGCTCATTTATTGGTTCAGTATGCCGCGTTTGCTGGCACTGGTATCAAAACCCGTCTTAGTATGGGACAAACAGAAGTTGATTAAATCCTGTGAATTATATCGCAATAATTAATTTTAAAAGGAAGTATTACTATGGTTACAGCAAGCACTCTCATTTGTACAGTAGGAACTAGCCTAATTTATCCTAATTTATCTGGACTTCCCAAAAAGCAGGAAGATTATGAGGGATGGTTGACTAAGCAGCCTAAAGAGGATCGTCAATACCTATCTCTAGATTTTATTTCTTCTTTGAACACTGCATTTACTGATGGTAATCTTGAACAAATTGCTGACCTACTTACAACTATCCCTGCAAATGTGAGGTTGTGTGGAGCAGAGATCAACTCGGTGGCAGATATAATCCATCATGATTATGCTTCTAATAACTGCAATCTCTTTTTTTGTTACTCAGCAACTCCAGATGGAGAGAAAATTGGTGAAATCCTAGACATTTATTACACCAAAAAAGGAGTTTCGACATCGAAGAAAAGAATTGATGATTTGCAAGATCAGTTCCCAAAACTATTCCGTACCAAAGGATTACGAAACCTTGCAAAAGAGGTCAGCAAAATCATTCGTGAATATGGAGCTTCTCAATGTGCGATTAATGCTACTGGAGGATATAAAGCCCAGATTGCGATCGCTGTTTTGATGGGTCAAGCACTTGGTGTTCCCGTTTATTACAAACATGAGCGTTTTAGTGAGATTATTCCTTTTCCCCCAATGCCTATAAGTCTTGATTTCAATCTTTGGCTTCAGAAAAGTGGTTGGCTCTCAACTCTAGATCGAGAGGTTGTCATAGCTTGGAACGCAGATCTTGCAGAAGATTGGAATGAGCAAATGGAGACTCTTGTAGAACGTGAAGGTGAATATTTAGAGCTTTCTCCTACAGGACAGATTTTCCATGAAACTTTTAAAGGAAGATTTCAGAGTGATCGTGATGCAGTTTTACCTCCCAGAATTCCTGTCAATCAAAAACAGGCTCCAAGTCTAACGGATCATGGTTGGGGAAGCGCCCGATCTACAATAATCTCTTATTTGCAGAGGGTAACTGATGAGGGCGCGTATGTTCGCAACTGTCGGACATACTACTGGAATCCAGATCTATCTTCTGCTAGTTTGTTTCGCATAAAAGGAGAGCAAATCGAAGGAATTTATAGTAATGGTTCATGGACAGTCAAATTTTATGTGGAAACCTCATCAAATACAGAAGGTCAGCGCTCTGCTTGCGTTGCCGATTTAAATTCAAGATTGTGAAATTACTAAATTTGATGCTCTCCAATCTCAAGGAATAGCTCCAGAAAAAGTGATCGCACCTTAACCACCTATCTACCTCAATCTATAAAAAAGCGATCGCTTCCCCAACTTAAACCACCAAAAAATAGACAAACATGGCATATAGTGACTTCACGCTGGCGAAAGTTAGGGAAGCATTTAATCTCGTCATTGAAGAAGATCGAGACTTGTTTGCTGAAGTTCCCCAAGCGCAACCTTCAGAACTTTTGAGCATGATCTTGAAGGAATACTTGAACTTAGCGATCGCCATTAATAGTGAGAAATCCCGATCTGAATTTATTATTGCTCCTATATTGGGAGAAGTAAGACGATTATCAGGCTATCAGGTGTCTCTGTTCTCTGGGAAAGAGTTTAATGTTGATAGCAGCAAAGGACTAGCAGGTTATTGTGATTTTATTTTGAGTTACTCCAAAGAGCAGTTGTATATTAGCGCTCCTGTGACCACAATTGTCGAAGCTAAAAACGAAAATATCATTGGTGGTATGGGACAATGTATTGCCGAAATGGTTGCCGCGCAAATATTTAACCAACAATCAGGAAACAATATTGAAACGATTTATGGTGTCGTCACAAGTGGCACAAACTGGCGATTTTTAACCCTGCGCGATCGCACTGTTTATATCGATACGGTTGAGTACTATATCAAGGAGATTGATAAAATTTTAGGAATTCTTTTACAGTTTGTGTCACCAGATAACAGATATTAATACTATCCGTTTGAGTTAACTAATTTTATGACTCCAAGCAAACCGCGCAAAAAAAACTTTTCTAGCTTCACTCCCATTGAAGCCATGAAGCAGCTAAACCTTAATGATTTAATCGAATGGCAAGTTGAAATTACACCCAAAGAGCCGAGTCTTTTCTTTAAACAAAGACTGGAACGCTTAGAGTGTTTTGACTTGCAGAGCGTTGAAGAGTCTAAGAAATTACTGATAGATGCTGTTTGTGAAGAAGCAATTCAAGAATTTAAATTACTGAGGATTTGGAAAGGGGCAAGTCTGGAAGGCGATCGCGCTAGTGGCTATGTAGATTATTTGATTGCTGAGCGTAAGCGTTATTTAGAAGCGCCAATGCTCTGCATTATCGAAGCCAAAAAGGATGACTTTGAGCAAGGCTTAGCACAGTGCTTGGTAGAAATGCAAGCTTGTCAATGGATTAATCACAAACTGGGGCGAGAAATTGATGTGCTAGGTATTGTCACTAATGGCACAACTTGGAATTTTTATAAATTGGTGAGTTCGGGGCAGGTTTATGAAACTGCGGCTCATGCCCTTGGCGATCTAGAAGTTGTGTTAGGTTGGTTGCATTATATTTTCCAGAATTGCGAAAATAACTTAGAAAACAAGGGATAGAAAATATGTCATTTAGTCAGTACAAAAGTTTAGGCGCGACTCTTCAGGAATTAGAGATTTCCTTTGTAGAAGAGAACTTTATGCGAGAAGTTCCTTTTAATATTCGTGATTATTTTCTGACGGATCTTGAGTTTATGTTGAATGAAGGAGTCGTGGATAATTCTGAGTATGCCATTTGCGAGAACTTGATCTACCCAGTCCTCAAGGAAGTATGGAAACCCTTTGCCAAAAAATTTACGCTGTGGAGTCATCAATATCTTAACTACACAGACAACTTAACTGGCTTTCCTGAATATATTTTGGCAAAGCGATCGCCTCTTGGCAAAGTGGTGTTTGATAAGCCCTATTTTTTACTGATCGAAGCTAAACAAGATAACTTTGATGCGGCTTGGGGGCAGTGTCTTGCAGAAATGTATGCCGCCCAAAAGTTGAATAATCTAGAAGAGATAACTGTCTTTGGGATTACTTCTAATGGTAAATTTTGGCAGTTTGGGAAACTCGATCATACTACTTTTACTCGCAATAAAATCTTTTATAGCATTCAAGAGATCGAACGTTTATTTGCGGCGGTTAATTTTATTTTTCAAGAATGCGATCGCCAGTTAAGCGCGATCGCAGCGTGACAAGTTTAATCGAGAACAATAATTACAGCAATGTGATGGACTATTTGAGTAATTTTTTGATTTGTTGTTGAATTTGTTGTGCTGAAGAATTGCTGACGGGGTTTGACTCTGGGCTATTGTTGGCAATGTGTTGGGCGTTTAAAGAAGATTGAGAATCTGTGGCATTTAAGTTTTGCCGATCGCTTTGGCGGACTAAAAATAGCAAAGCCCGATCGCTGAGGTTGCCGATGAACAGACTGCTGATGAATACGCCTATGGTGCAGGTAATCACGGCGAATAGTCCGAGGGGCGCGATAATCAGGATGATCCAAGTGATTGTGGCATTAGCGATCGCGGTGATGATCGTGCGGTAACGGACAATTTTTTTGAGGAAGGATGGGGACATGATTTTTAAGGCAAGTGAACTGCTTGATTATGTCACCCGATTGAAGATGGCTATTCAATTGGCTAGTTATAGTGGGTTTGATAGGACTAGCGCTTAATTTTTTAGATACAAGTTTGATGAAGGGATCATGACGGCAATTTATTTGACTGAGGCAGGAACGGTGGTGAATTTTAAAAATGAATCACTGGTGATTAGTCGAAGGGGCGATCGCCAGTCTTTTCGATTGGCGGAGATCTCTTTGCTGGTGGTGCATACGGGTGTGCAGCTAACCAGTGTGGTGATGGCGGAGTTGATGGATCGCGGCATTGAGACGATTTTTTTGCGGCAGGATGGACAGTTTCGCGGCAGGTTGCAGGGCAGTTTTCAGACTAATCCTGCGCTGCGGTTGGCACAATATCAATCCGTAAATTCTACTTTCGGCACGACGATCGCCCAAAGGTTAATTGAGGGCAAGATTCGCAATCAAAGGGCGATTTTGCAAAGGCGCAATCGGGCGACTAAGGGGGCGATCGCGGAGATGTCTGAGGCGATCGATTTGCTGTCGACCTATATTTTGCAGGTGCGTAATCATGATGTGCCTTTTAGTCGCGATAGTTTGATGGGTTTGGAAGGAATCTGTGCTAGGCATTACTATCAGGCTTTGCGCCATTATTTCCCCTCTGCATGGCAGTTTCAGGGGCGCAATCGTCAGCCACCGCTCGATCCGATTAATGCTTTGTTGAGTTGGGGTTATGGGGTTTTATTAGCGAGGATTTTTGCGGCGGCGGTTTTGGCGGGGCTAGATCCTTATTTGGGCTTTTTTCATGTGACGCAGCCCTATCGCCCCAATCTGGCTTTAGATTTGATGGAGGAGTTTCGCCCTGTGGTGGTGGATGCGGCGGTAATTGCCATTATTCAGTCAAGTTTGTTAACTCCTGAAGATTTTGAGCCTTCGCCCGATGGCGCTGGTATTTGGTTGGGGGCGATCGCCAAAAAACTTTTCCTTGCCCAGCTTGAACGTCAGTTTAGTAGTTCTCTGCTCTATCCGCCCCAAAATCGTAAGTTGCGCCTTAGCCAAATTTTGTTGGAGCAGGCGCGATCGCTGGGGCGTTGTTTGCTGGAGCGATCGCTGGATTATCAGCCCTATGTCATTAAATAGGTAAAAGTTATGCTGTGGTTGGTTTGTTATGATGTGGCGGACGATCGCCGCCGCCTAAAGTTGGCGAAGCGGCTTGAGCAGCGTTGTCAGAGGGTGCAGCGATCGGTTTTTGAGTGTCCTTTGAGTGAGGCGGTGTTGGATAAAAATTTACAAAAGTATTGGTTGCCTTTGTTGAAGCTGGATGAGGATAATTTGCGGGTCTATCCTTTGGATGAAACGGCGAAGCGGCGATCGCGGGTGTTTGGTGGTGCGCGTCCCTATGAGCCGCCTGATTTTGTGATTTTATGAGTTTTAAGTTATGTAAAGTTGGTGTGCTTTTTGTCGCGGGTTGCTATGGTTAGTTTTTGGGTGTTTTCTGGTGTTTGCGGGATGTTGGGGCTGGTTTTTGGGTTGACTTGTTGGTGATTTTGAGTTATTTTGTGAATATTGCAGTTTTAAAAGCTTTTTTTGGTTTTTTCCTGTTTCTCTGGTTCGTTTGTAAACGATTGTTAATTAGGCTGCATTTTACGAACCTTGAAAACCGCATAGTATATATGTTTCTGAGTGGCAGCATTAGCCACAACCTTTACCCCGCAAGGGGACGGAAACAATATCATTAAT
>Ga0247834_1004759_pt1 | contig 16745 bp, 21 predicted proteins | sample LaCruzMarch2015__8_FD_187118 | JGI IMG/M metagenome (GOLD analysis project Ga0247834, IMG submission 187118) | Freshwater microbial communities from meromictic Lake La Cruz, Castile-La Mancha, Spain - LaCruzMarch2015_12m | ecosystem: Environmental > Aquatic > Freshwater > Lake | place: Spain...
TCGCCCAACATCAAGTGGAGCAGAAGCTTATTCAGCTCTTGCGAAGGAGGTCATCGATCATGGCAGATCGTAAACCAATCATTAGTCAACGCTTATCAAGTTTAATTGATAAATATAGTTCAAGAGACATCGTTCAAAAACTTGAACAACAATTTAAATCACTTGCCAAAAGAGACATCAATCCCTTGATGATTGATGATATTCCCGTGTTAAAAGAAGTCACCATTCGTAGTGATCAATTACGAGATTTATTAGATACTTTAACCGATAAACCAATCCTAAGTCCGTTGGTGGTTCGCCAAGTCAATGGTCGATATCAAATTGTCTTAGGAAGAAAAATTTGGTATGCGACAAAATTATTAAAGTTCCAAAAAGTTCCTGTGGTTATCACCACGATGTCGGATGAAGAAATGTTGTTGGTTCTATTAGCGTCATTAAGAGAAGAAGCGATTCAAAATGTCATGGCCATTGCACTTGTCTGTGAAGCTTTGATTGAGGGTTATCAATATCGGCAAGTGGCGTTGGCAAAAATCATGCATTACTCACGATCACAAGTGTCAAATATTCTTCGATTATTAAAGTTGCCTGTGTTTACAAGAAAACTGATCAACGCGCAAACCATCACGTATGGACATGCGAAAATCTTAGTTAGTTTAGATCCAGAATTAATTGATACCTTGGTGATGAAATTAATCAAAGAGAAATTATCCGTCAGAGAGTTTGAAGCATTGGTCAAACAACATAAACCCCAAGTGGTGAATCCTGTGAATGAACAAAAAATTAAACAATTATTTGGTGGCCAAGTCACCACGACCAAAAAAAGTATTAAGTTTAGTTTTGATCAATCGGAAGACTTGATTGAGTTTGTTGATACACTCATCCATGGAAAAAAGTAACTACCTATCGACCCAACGTTTACGATGGCTGACGTTGGTGGGGATGATGTCTGCCCTGACCTATATCCTTTATTTACCGATCTTTCGTATACCGATTATCTTGTTTTTAGAACTTAACTTATCGGAAATCGTTATCTTTATTGGTGGTTTTTCTCTTGGACCGTTAGCGGCAATCTTTATTGGTTTGTTTCGATTTTTATTTTCACTTTTTTACACGACCACGGGTGGGATTGGTGAGCTCGCTGACTTTTTCTATTCGATGGCCTTTGTGTTACCTGGGGTCATCCTTTATCAACGGCATCGTGATAAAAAAACTGCCTCGATTGGATTTATCATCGGGTTTATCAGTCAGTTAACCGTTACCTCGTTGCTGAATGCCTTAGTCATCACGGATTTATACCTGACCTTATTTTTAAACTTAACCCCAGAAGCATTTTTGGGTTACATTCAAACCGTCCTACCGCAAGTGGAAAACCCTTATTGGTCTTTGGTGCTTTGGATGTATTTACCTTTTAATGTTTTTAAAAATCTAGTGATTATTGCGTTAACACTGTTCACCTATAAGCGAACGCATCGATTGATTAAAAAATTTAAGTAAGTTATTTAACTTCAATGGCAGCGGTGGGGCAACTAATTTTTGCTTCTTCAACCTCGGATTCTTTACCGGAAGGAACAAGCGGAACAATCGCTTTCATTTTTCCATCATCATCCCAATCAAACACAGAAGGAACCATGGCGTTACATAAGCCACATGCGATGCAAAGATCTTTAATGATTAATGGTTTTTTTGGGTCCATGAACCTATTATAATGAAGAAGTTAAGGATAAACTACTGTAAACAACCAACCAACATTTATGTGGAACAATCAAAAACCAACTCGAATAAAGAAATTTGCTAGGTATCGCCAAGCCATTTTAAGAATGAATCCTGAACGTTTATCCAATAAACAAGTCTTTCTTGCTGAAGATAGCAACGAAAACTCATCTTTTAAGCCGATTCAAATCTTCATGTGGTTGTTGGGCGCAGGGGTCATCATTTTACTCATCTTGGTGGTTGCTTTGGTATACTTTGGAAGATGAAAAACAAACTGATCATTGCGATTGATGGTCCTGCTGCTGCAGGAAAGTCAACCGTAGCGAAATTAGTCGCTAAACAACTCAATATTACCTATATCGATACCGGGGCCATGTATCGTGCTTTCACCCTCTATGTCATGCGCCAAGGCGTTGATCCGCAAAACCAAGCAGCTGCAGAAGCGTTTATTGCCAACGTCAAGATTACCTTATCACCCACCGGTGAAGTGTTTTTAAATGGAGAAAATGTCGCTTTAGAAATTCGTGAACCTAAGGTATCGAGTCAAGTCTCCTACATTGCTTCTTATAAATCCATTCGCTTAGCCCTTGTTGACTTTCAACGCCACATGGCTGGGAATCAATCGGTGGTGATGGATGGTCGTGATATCGGAACCTATGTTCTTCCGGAAGCCAACATTAAGATTTTCCAGATTGCCTCCGTGGAAACAAGAGCGGTTAGACGATATGAAGAAAACTTAGCAAAAGGCATCATTTGCACACTAGATAGTGTGGAAGAAGATTTACGTCATCGAGACTATATTGATTCCCATCGTGAATTTGCTCCATTAAAGCCTGCTTCGGATTCCATTTTGATTGATACCTCATTCATGACTGTCAATGAAGTGGTTGAACGGATTTTAGACATCGTTCACAAAAAAGTAGGCGTTGCCCATGGTTAAGGGTATTGTCGCCATCGTTGGTGCACCCAACGTTGGTAAATCCACACTTTTTAATCGTATTATTGGTAAACGCCAAGCCATCACCGATGACACCCCTGGATTGACCCGGGATCGAATTTATGCGGAAGCAGAATGGTTAACCGTTTCCTTTCGCTTGATTGATACTGGTGGTATTGAAGTCACCAAACGACCTTTCCAAGAACTGATTCGGATTCAGGCAAGCATTGCCATTCAAGAAGCGGACGTCATTATTTATCTTCTTGATGGCCGAAAAGGAATCAATGCCGATGATTTGCTTGTCGCTTCGATTTTATTTAAATCAGGAAAGTCAATCATCTTGGCAGTGAATAAAATTGATGATGGTCAATTGATGGTCGACATCAATGATTATTATCGATTGGGGATTGGTTCGCCGATTCCGATTTCAACCCTTCACGGGATTGGGGTTGGTGATTTGTTAGATGCGGTGATTAAACAATTACCTAAAGATAAAGAAATTCCTAGCTATGATGGCCATTTGAAATTCGCTGTGGTCGGTCGACCCAATGTTGGTAAATCAAGTTTAGTGAATGCCATTCTCCAACAAGAACGCGTGATTGTTTCTCCTATCGAAGGAACCACTCGTGATGCCATCGATACAACCTTTCAATTTGAAGGTACGGATTATGTCATGATTGATACCGCTGGGTTAAAAAAACGTGGGGCCATTTTTGAATCGATTGATAAGTATGCTGCGATTCGCTCCTTAAGGGCAATTGAACGGGCTCAAGTGGTCGTGGTCACCATCAATGCCGAAGATGGTTTACTAGAACAAGATAAGCACATCGTCGGATTTGCTTTTCAAGCGTATAAAGGCATGGTCCTGGTGGTTAACAAATGGGATCTAGCGAAAAAAGGCGATCGCGATATGCATCAGTACACCATCAAACTAAGACTGCTTATGCCATTTTTAGAATTCGTTCCTATTCTTTATACTTCTGCGTTAAAGAAAACGCGATTAGATGCTGTCATCAAAACCGTCAAACAAGTCTATGAAGCGACCCAACGTAGAGTCCCAACTGCTCGCTTAAACGAATTGCTTGTGGATGCTCAATTAATGAATCAAACCCCAGAATTTAATGGTGGTCGATTAAGAATTTATTATGGTGAACAAGTTAGTCAAAACCCACCAACCTTCATTATGTTTTGTAATAAACCAACCTTTATGCATTTTTCTTATCAACGCTTTTTGGAAAACCGGCTTCGAGAAAGTTTTGACTTTACCGGGACACCGATTAAAATCATCAATAGGGAAAGAAAATGAAAACTAAAATTACCATTCTTGGTGCTGGCTCTTGGGGAACCGCTCTTGCCCTTGTTCTTGCCGATAATGGCAACCAAGTGACCATCTATTCAAAAAATTCAAAGGTCTGTGATGAAATCAATCAGAAGCACACCAATTCAAATTATTTTGACGAAGTATTTGTATTACCAACTTCAATTGTTGCTACTTGCGACCTATCCCAAGCCATCCAGGAGACTCAACTTATTATCTTATCTGTTCCTTCATCTTCGGTCAGATTATTGGTTAGTTCAATCATCCCATTGTTAAAAACAAAAACACTATTCATCAATACGGCTAAAGGATTTGATCCTATAACCAATGATCGTTTATCGGAAACCATTCGGCGTTTAATTCCCAAAAAATTTCTTCTTGGCGTGGTTAGTTTGATTGGTCCTTCTCATGCAGAAGAAGTCATTAATCGCCAATTAACTTTGGTCTCTGCGGTGAGCAAGTATGTACCATTGGCAGAACAAATTTCTCAACTTTTTTCCAATGAATACTTTCGAGTCTACATTCAAAAAGATGAGATTGGTTCTGAAGTAGGATCCGCCTTAAAAAATGTTATTGCCATTGCCAGTGGCGTTGTTACCGGTTTAAAACTTGGTGATAATGCTCGAGCAGCGTTGGTGACAAGAGGCTTAACCGAATTGATGCAATTAGGAAAAGTGTTGGGCGGAAAATTAAAAACTCTTGCAGGATTAACTGGTTTAGGCGACTTGATTGTTACCTGCTATTCTAAACATTCTCGTAACTATCAAGCTGGCATCAAAATCGGAAAAGACAATAGTGCTGAACCTTTTCTTACCACCAATCAAAAGACGGTTGAAGGGGTTTCTTTTGCTAAAATCGCTCATCAACTTGCAAAAAAATATCGCTTAAAATTACCGATCATAGAAGCGGTTTATGCCGTTTTGTACGACAAAAAAAGACCTTCAGACTTAATTAAAACCTTAATGAATCGTCCGTTGAAAGTTGAATAAAAAACCTAAACTTAGTGTTTGTCAAGATTTTTTAGAATCTGACGTGATGAAATATAGTTGCATTAATTTCGTGCCTATGCTACTTTATGCATAGAAAGATCTAGGAGGAATATATGAACAAAGTAGATCTAGTGGAAGTCGTTGCCAAGGAAACAGGACACAGTAAGAAAGATTCTGAAAAAGTCCTCGAAGTCGTCTTAGGTGCTTTAACCAAAGCCTTAAGCAAAGGCCAACCAGTTAAGTTAGCTGGATTTGGTGCGTTCACCGTCCGCAATCGTAAGGCCCGCATTGGTGTTAAGCCAGGAACTACTGAAAAAATCAAAATTCCTGCAACCAAAGTCGTTGGTTTCAAAGCCAGCAAGACCTTAAAAGAAAAAGTTCGCTAGACTTCAGTTAGCAAACTTACGGGGATAGATGTCACAAGCATCTATCCCTTTTTTATTTGGAATTAGATTTTGTTATGATATTAACATGCGATTAAAACCATTCATTGATTTAGCTACAGTCTTTCAAACTCATGGGTTTCGTTTATGGTTGATTGGTGGAAGCACCAGAGATTATTTACTCAACCGACCTGTGCTTGATTTTGATTTAACCACGGATGCACTGCCAACCCAAATGCAAACCTTTCTTCCTAATGCCAATTTCCGGTTCGCGCATTATGGAACTGTGCAAATGAAACAAGATCAGTATTCCATTGATATCACCACCTTAAGACAAGAATCGTTATATCAAGATAAGCGCCATCCTCAATCCATTTCTTTTGTCAAAGAACCGAAACTGGATTATTCAAGACGTGATCTAACCATCAATGCGATTTATATGGATGCCACGTCCAACATTTTAGACTTTGCCCACGGACAAGAAGACTTAAGTCAAAAAATATTACGGATGATTGGTGATCCTTATCTTCGTATTCAAGAAGATCCGTTAAGAATCTTGCGCGTGATTCGGTTTCAGCATTCATTAGGTTTTACTTTAGAATCAACCTTAGCAAAAGCGCTGCAACAAAGTTTACCTTTGCTTGATTATTTAAATCCGCAAAAAGTAAAACAAGAACTCAATAAAATGTTAGTTCATCAACCCTATGAAGCTAAATTACTCTTAGCCTCCTATGGGATTCAAACAGATTAAAGCATCTTTGCTATAATGGGTTCAATATGGATACGATGTTTGAAGCAATCGATTTAAAATATTTATTATTAGAGCATTACAAGACATTAGGTTTTCAAGAAAAACATGTCATGGTTATTTTCATGATGGATCAACTCATGAAACAAGAAAATCATCTGGTGACTGCAGAACTATTAAGTTTAAAAATGGCGATGCCGATCGAAGAGATTGATAGCGTCATGGTGGAATTGCTTGACCGTCAACTTTTAGAGTTTTCCACCGTTGAAGGAAAAACATCAACATCATTAAAGCCATTAAAGCAATTGCTCTATAAGCGATTCCAGCAACAAGTCCTTCATCAAACCCAGGTCGTCAATGGCGATGATCAAGCGAGCATTTTTCAAAGCGTTGAAAAAGCGTTTGGTCGAACGCTATCGCCTTTAGAAATTTCTCGGATTCAAGATTGGCTCAATTTTGGTTATAGCCCGGCATTAATTCAAACGAGTTTACAAGATGCCATCACCAAGCAAAAGAAGTCGATTCGCCATATGGATAAATATTTACAAAAACAAACCACCAAAGAAAACTTTGCCCAGGAAGGGACATCTCCTGGTGGAACCCAATCTCAAGACGTTCAACGGACCATTCAACACATTAACCAAAAAATAGATGATGGATTTAAAGGTAAAAAATAGCATCCTTGCTTACCTCGATCAACAATATCCAAACGTCGGATGTGAGTTGTGGTATCGAAAGGACTATGAGTTATTGATTGCCGTGGTTTTATCCGCACAAACCACCGATCAGGCAGTGAATCAAGTGACCCCTGTCTTATTTCAACGTTTTCCGACATTGAAAGCTTTGGCAAACGCCAAGCTCAAGAACATTGAAGCAGTGATTCAAACCATCGGTTTGTTTAGAACCAAAGCCAAACATATTCACCAGCTTGCCAACATCCTGATTGAACAGTATCAAGGACGAGTCCCATCCGATAAAGCCGCATTGACCTCCTTACCAGGGGTTGGTAATAAAACCGCGAATGTTGTCCGCGCGGAAATTTTTAAGATACCAGAGATTGCCGTGGATACGCATGTCCATCGTTTAGCTCGTCGACTTGGGTTTACGAAGAAAAATGATGATGTCACCCTCACCGAAGCAAAGTTAAGAAAAGCCATTCCTGAATCACGCTACATTCAACTTCATCATCAATTCATTCATTTTGGTCGTTATGCCTGCAAAGCGAAAAAACCAATGTGCCAAAGTTGTGGCTTAGTTGCCTACTGCAAAGAACCCAATAAAAATTTAGAAGAATAGCTCGTCGACTGCTTTCAGATAATCTAATCGTGGTTGAAATTGAATGTTGACACGTTTCCCTTTGGATTGAATCCATTCGTAAGGTAAGGACTGACGTTTTTCTTTGTCTGTGAAAGTTAAGAAGTCTTTAGCGGATAACACATACACTTCATCTCGCTTAGAAAATGAAATGAGCAAAAAGGCAATCCCACCTTGATGAACGATTTCTTTTAAATGCTCACGTTGATGAACGGTGATATTGGCAATGGCAAGCGCGGTATTGGATTGCGTAGACTTCGCTTCAAAATCCACATACTTTCCACGATAGATGCCGTTGTAATCAGTGGTCGATTGTTTCTCAAAATAAGCATGGGTGATTTTTGCGCCTTGCTGATAATCGACTTTCACCACATTGATCGGGGTTGGTCTTTTGGTGATGACCGCTCGTTGGGCTTGCAAATAAAATTGATTAGAAAGATTAATTTCATTTTCAAAGTTCATCCCGCGGTTTTTATAAGAATTAACCTTGAGGGTTTTGATGGGTTGGTTTTTAGCCGGTACCTTTTTTTTAATCCCAGCAGGGTAGCCGATCATCCTAAATAGTCCTTGACCAAACCGATCAACATGGGTTTATCTACAGGTTGATCATTTAAAATCTTTTGTAACATTTGCTTGACGGGTTCTGGGACGTGACGAAGTTGTTTAAACACTTTTAAATATTCTTCAAGGATGATGGATTGATGCTCAAGAACACGACGATACAACAGCATCAAATTCTTTGCGTCATCCAATGGTTGATGATGCTCACCTTGAAAATTCTCCTTAAATACCAATAGGTTGTTAATTAAAGATAAGGGATTACCGTTTTGATCTTTGATGAATTCACCAATAAAACTAGAGTAATCAATCAGGTTTTGGGTGACCGTTTTGACAATGGATTCGTCGGCATCTGGGGAATGATGAAAAGACTGATGAAGAATGCGTGCATCATGGTTGCCAAAGACAACAAAGGTCGCTTTCTTAAAGTTTTTCCCGACATAATTTCTTAACGTCATCATCGATTTTGCATAACTAATACCTTTGTCGACCACATCGACTTCGGTAATGTTGGTAAGTTTAGTCACGTATCGGCCCACTTCTTTTTTTGGCCTGACTAAGTGGGTGATGCCTTTATAGGTTTTTTTAATGGTTAAATCTTCATTTAAATCCGCTTTGATTGCTGCAAGGGCAATCAATTCATGGGATTGTTGGGTTCCCTCTAAATCTAGAAAGACAAGGGTTCGATGATGACCAATTAATCGAGCAAGCTTTTTCATATAACCCTCATATTATATCATCCACTTTCTAATTGAATCCTTTATAATATCCTTAATCTCATGAAAAAAAATTTAACCACCGATTTAATTCTTAATAAAAAGTTTACCCCCGACATGAAAGGGTATAACGGACATGAAGTCGATTCCTTTTTAGATTTAATTTTAGAGGACTATCGTTTGATTGAAACGTTTATGAAAGAAGAATTACCCTTCTTAAAGTCTCAAGAAACGTTCGTTCAAGGATTAAAAAATAGAATTCGTGATTTGGAAATTCAGGTCGCAGAAATGAAAGATAAAGTCAGTGTCATCAATGCCAACAAAACCACCGAGATTAATCAAGATAACTTCCTTTTAATCAAAAAAATCGGCATTTACGAAAAAGAATTATTTAAACTCGGGATCGATCCAAATAAGTTAAAATAGAAGTGGTAACCCGGATGACCGCTAGGGCAACCTAGAGGAAAGTCCATGCTCGCACAGGCTGTAATGCCTGTAATGTTTGTGCTAACGGAACTGATAACGTTAGGCATATGGCAACATATGACGGCGGTCCCTCCCCTTACCGTAAGGTTGGGCGATACCTGAAAGTGCCACAGTGACGAAGCTAGTTGGAAACGACTAGGTGCAACGAGGCAAACCCCACAAGCGAGAAACCCAAATTTGGTCGGGGAAGGAGGAACCACGAAACGAAGTGGAACCTTCCTACTGCAAAGTAGAGATAAATGGTCATCGATTACAGAACATGGCTTACAGGGTTACCTATGAGATTGAGAGGACGACGATGAATTTACCTAATAAATTAACCACAGGACGAATCATCATGGTCTTTGTGATGATTGGCGTTTTGTTGTATCCATATCAAACGATGCCAAGTTTACTTGTCAACGGCAGACCCATTCCTTTGGTTTATTTGTTCTCTCTTGCCATCTTTATCCTTGCGTCCATCACCGATTTTCTTGATGGTTACTTAGCAAGAAAACTAAATTTAATCACCAATTTAGGTAAGTTCCTTGATCCATTGGCAGACAAACTATTAACCAATAGCTTGTTGATACTATTAATGATTACCCCAGCATGGTTGGTGGAAACGTCGATGCTACGAATCCCAGCATGGGCCGTCATCATCATGATCACTCGCGATTTAACGGTTGATGGGATTCGCATGATTGCGGTGAGTGAAGGAAAAGTGCTTGCGGCGAATGTTTTCGGAAAAGTAAAAACGTTCTTACAAATCTTTGCGATTATTTTCTATTTATTAAATGATGCGTTGTTTGCATCCTTATCATTACCAAGTGGATGGAGCATCACCGAAGTCACGTTATATATGGCTGCGATTGCCTCATTATTCTCGTTGATAAACTATATTCAGCAAGGATGGACATTCATTCGCCATGGATAAGGTTATTGCATCCCTACGTGCTCATCAATTAACGATTGCCACCATTGAAAGTTTCACCGGTGGATTACTTAGTGATGCGTTTATCAATCATCCAGGCATCAGTGATGTCTTTGTTCAAGGTGTGACCCTTTACCAACCCGAAAGTAAACGTCGATGGCTAGGTTTAACCTCACAACAATTTGACTCATTGAACTTAGTATCAGTGTCAATGATTGAGCAATTGTTAAAAAAAGGCATCGCCAATCAAATGGCTCAGATTGTTATCGCTACCACCGGCAATGCCGGTCCCTCCGTTCAACCTCATTCAACCCTTGGTGAAGTTGTGATTGGCGTCAGTAATGGCAAACATTCCCTTACGGAAAAACTGATGTTGAAAGGCAATCGAAAGGATATTCGTCTCCAAGGAGTTCAAGCAACGTTCGTTTTACTAGAACGCTTTATAAGCACCTATTATTAAACAGATATCAAATCTTGGTATAGTAGAGAGGATAAAAAAGGAAACCATTATGGCAAAAGAAAAAAAAGATAAAGATCAAAAAGATGAGGCTTTAGAAGAAGCCATTCGTAATATTGAAAAAACCTACGGTAAAGGTGCGGTCATGAAACTTGGTGAACGACCAGAAACCGGCATCGACACCATCCCTACAGGGTCTATCTCACTCGATATTGCCTTAGGGGTTAATGGTTATCCTAAAGGAAGAATCATTGAAATCTTTGGTCCAGAGTCTAGTGGTAAAACAACGCTTGCCTTATCAGCGATTGCCGAATCACAACGACGGGGAGGTCGTGCTGCGTTTATTGACGCTGAACATGCCATTGATCCTGTTTATGCTAGAAAACTAGGCGTGAACATTGATGAATTGATTCTTTCCCAACCAGATAATGGTGAACAAGCCTTAGAAATTGTGGAAATGTTAGCCCATTCGAATGCGATTGACCTCATTGTGGTTGATTCCGTCGCAGCCCTCGTTCCTCAAGCGGAATTAGATGGGATGATGGCAGATAACCAAGTCGGGCTTCAAGCGCGATTGATGTCAAAAGCCATGCGTAAACTAGCGGCGGTCTTAAATAAATCGAATTGCACGGTCATTTTTATTAACCAACTTCGTGAAAAGGTCGGCATCGCTTATGGCAATCCAGAAGTCACCTCTGGGGGTCGGGCTTTAAAGTTCTATGCCTCGGTACGATTAGATATTCGTCGATCCGAAGCCATCAAGGTTGGTGAAACAATCATTGGTAACATGGTGAAGATCAAAGTCGTTAAAAATAAAGTTGCGCCTCCATTCATGTTTGCAGAAATTGAATTACTCTTTGGTCAAGGTTTCTCCAAAACTGGTGAAATCCTCGATAAGGCTACCGAGTTAGGATTGATTAAAAAAATGGGGTCTTGGTATGAATTAGAGGGTACACGGCTTGGTCAAGGTCGGGAAACGGCGAAAGAATATTTAAAAGCCCATCCTGAAATTATTGAAAAACTTGAAAAAAGAATAAAAACAGGCGAAATTTAATAAAAACAAAACCCAAGGAAACCCTTGGGTTTTTTATTGATAGAAAATTCTTCATGTATTTGTTATCATAAAGAAGTATCTTCGGATACTGGATATAGATTCGCATTCGTCGTTTAGAAACTTAACCAGGTGTAAACCTGATAAAAATCACATAAGATTCATCGATTTTAAACGAAGTTTTGCATTTTTTTATACCAACATCAATTGAAAGGAACATCACTCGTCATGATGCTTTCCTATACTGAAAGGAGACGTTATCTATGGTAGATCTACCTATTCTTATTTTACTTACGGTGTTAGCGTTAATTATTGGGGTTGTTTTGGGGATTTTTATTTACTACAGTTTGCCTATTTTTCGAGCCAAAGAAGCGATGAAGAAGGCTGCCAAGTTGATCAAGGATGCAGAAATCAAAGCTGATCACTTGGTAAAAAATGCCCAACTCGACGCCAAGCAAACTGTCTATGAACTCAAGCAAGAAGCTGATAAAGACATCAAAGAACGAAAAGTTGAAGTCAATCAATTTGAAAGCAAACTCTTTCAACGTGAACAAAGCATTGATCGTCGTGATCAAGCCTTGATGCAAAAAGAAAAGAATTTAGAAGAAAAGTTTGAATTACAACAAAAACGGATGACGGAAATTGAAAGAAAAGAAGAAGTTTTACAATTAAAACTTGATTCCATCATTCATGAATTGGAAAAAGTCTCCGGGATGTCCACGCAAGAAGCAAAAACGGAAATTCTTAACCGTGTCGAAGCAAAGTTAAGCAAAGAAATCGCCGGGATGATTAAAAATAGAGAACAAGAAGCCAAGGATCAAGCGCATACGATTGCCAATGAAATTCTTGGGATGACGTTAAATCGTTACGCTCAAGATTTTGTCACCGAAAGAACCGTTTCTGTGATTCACTTACCAAGTGATGAAATGAAGGGTCGAATCATTGGTCGTGAAGGGCGTAATATTCGTTCCTTAGAACAAGCATTAGGGGTTGATTTAATCATTGATGATACTCCAGAAGTCATCACCGTCAGCTGCTTTGATCCAATTCGAAGAGAAACGGCGAAACGTACCTTAGAAATTTTATTAAAAGATGGCCGCATTCAACCATCCCGCATTGAAGAAGTCTCTGCCAAAGTCAAAAGCGAACTTGGTGAAGTCATGCACAAAGCTGGACAAGAAGCAGCCTTCCGTCTTGGTTTAGGCAACATCCATCCAGAATTATTAGATTTAGTTGGTCGCTTAAAGTATCGGACTTCCTATGGCCAAAATGCTTATGACCATTCCATTGAAGTCGCCAAACTTTGCGGCATCATGGCAGCAGAATTAGGTGTGGATCAAAACATGGCCAAGCGTGCAGGATTACTCCATGACGTCGGTAAATCGATCGATTTTGAAATGGAGGGGTCTCACGTCGAATTAGGGGCACGTTATGCGAAGAAGTACAACGAACCAGACGTGGTTATTAATGCCATTGAATCTCACCACGGCGATGCAGAAATTAAATATGTCACCTCGCACTTAGTGATTGCCGCGGATACTTTATCTGCTGCTCGACCAGGGGCGCGAAGTGAAACCTTAGAAACGTATGTCAAACGGTTAGAACAATTAGAAGTCATTTGCAAATCCTATGAAGGGGTTGCTCAAAGTTATGCGATGCAATCAGGACGTGAAGTTCGCATCATGGTTGTTCCTGACAAGATTGATGATGCCTCAGCGTTAAAATTAGCGCGTGATATCAAAGACCGCATTGAAGCAGAAATGACCTATCCTGGTCAAATCAAAGTCTCGGTCATTCGCGAATATCGGGCAATCGAAACCGCAAAATAATCGGCGATGAAGTTTTTGTTTATTGGCGATATTGTTGGCAGTTTTGGTCGGGCCATGGTGGCGAAACACTTGCCACGTCTTAAACAAGAACTTAAGTTAGATTTTGTCATTGCCAATGCAGAAAATGCCAGTCATGGTAAAGGATTAGTGCGCAAGCATTATGAAGAATTATTAGCCTCTGGCATTGATGTTATGACTTTAGGTAACCATTACAATGCCAAAGGAGAAATTCGCGATTATCTTGACCAAACGGTTAGCTTAGTCAGACCACTAAATTTAAAGCACCCTTTTCCTGGTCCAGGGACATTGATGCTGACGGTGAATGGGAAAAAAATTCGCGTCACCAATATTTTAGGTCAAGCATTCATGAACGAGGAAGTTCATAATCCGTTTGATAGTTTGTTATCGATTATTCAAACCACGGAAAAAGCTGACATTCACATTGTTGATTTTCATGCAGAAGCAACTGGAGAAAAGTATGCGATGGGGTATGTTTTTGCTGGACAAGTCACCGCGGTGTTTTGTACGCATACCCATGTTCAAACCAATGATCTTAGAATGTTAAATCAACAAACTTTATACATATCCGATGTTGGCATGACTGGCCCTTATCTTGGCATCTTAGGTGTCAAAAAAGAAACCATCATTGCCCGATTATGGAAACAAGAAAAGAACGTCTTTGAACTTGCTGATGATGGCGAATCGGTGTTGTCTGCCGTGTATGCTGAAACCGATGATCAAACCAATCTCGTCGTGGATTCAAAAACGATTTTATTCACAGATAAGGTAAAATAGGATTATGGCAGATTCAAAGTTAAACATTACAGAAAAACCAGATTTAGATAAAGCTCGATCACGCGTTCGTCAGGAAATCCCTGTGGTTCGCGATGAGATTGTTGTCCCAGAACGTCTGATTCAATTTGCCCAAGGAAAAAAATATTTCATTCGCACCTATGGCTGCCAAGCTAATGTGCGCGATGAAGAAAACATGCGGGGTTTATTAGAACTGAGTGGTTTTGCTTCTGTGGACGATGAAAAGTCGGCAGACTTGGTGATCATCAACACCTGTGCGATTCGAGAAAACGCAGAAGATAAAGTGTTTGGAGAATTAGGGATTCTTAAAGGACTGAAGGCGATTAAACCTGACATGCTCATCGCCGTCAGTGGTTGCATGGTCCAACAAACCCATATTGTCGATACGATTACGCAAAAATACCGGCATGTCGATCTCATGTTTGGCACCCATAACATTCATCATTTACTTGAATTATTGGACGAAGTTTTTACCAAAAAAACACGAGTAGTTAACGTTCCTTCTAAATATGGTGAAATTGTTGAGAACATGCCTTCAAAACGAAATCATCGTTTTAAAGCATTTGTTAACATCATGTATGGTTGTGATAAATTTTGCACGTACTGTATTGTTCCTTACACAAGAGGCAAAGAACGTTCGCGGCTCATGGAAGATGTGCTCAAAGAATGTCACGAACTCGTCAACGACGGCTATCAAGAAATCACCTTGGTTGGCCAAAACGTGAATTCCTATGGTAAAGACTTTAAAAATGGAACCAATTTTGCTCAACTTTTAGAAGCGGTTGCATTAACAGGGATTCCCCGATTACGATTCATGACGTCACACCCATGGGACTTTACCGATGAGATGCTAACGATGATTGCCAAACATGACAACATCATGAATCATATTCATCTTCCTTTTCAAGCAGGCGATGACATGATTTTACGTTTGATGGCGAGACGATATACTGTTGCCTCTTACCTTGACCTCGTCAACAAAATGAAGACAACCATTGCGAACGTGACCTTAACCACCGACATCATTGTTGGCTTTCCTAATGAAACTGAAGCCCAATTTCAAGGGACGATGGACCTTGTGGAAAAAGTTGGTTTTGAAGCAACTTTTACCTTTATTTATTCACCAAGAAAAGGAACCCCTGCTCACAAAATGTTAGACAATGTTCCTTATGAAGAAAAACAAAAGCGATTCTATCGCCTCAAAGAATTAGTGGATAAAATTGCCAAAGAAAAATCCGTGTTAATGGTCGGAAAAACTTATTCCGTGTTAGTTGATGGCGTCAGCAAAAACAATCCAGACAAATTATCCGCATACACTGAAAGTAGCAAACTCGTTCATTTTGTCGGTGACCATTCCTTGATTGGAAAAATTGTCAGGGTGAGAATTGATGAAGCCAATGCGTACACCTTGTTTGGAACTTTAGTCGATGACCAAGCTTGACGAAGGTATTGATCAATTATCTAAGGCGATTAAGTCACTCCCTGAGGTGAAACAGTTTTTTTCATTACGAGAACAAATCTTAAAAGATCCTTTTTTAAATGAACAACAAGCATTAATGAAACATCATCAAAAAATCATGATGAAACACATTGCCGATGCTGACATCTATAAAAAGCACCAAGAAGCCTATAAGCAATGTCAGGGTGAATTTCATCAACATCCGCTTGTGGTCAATTATGTTAATTTAAAAGAACAATTATCTCCTTTATTAAACCAACTCCAATCGATTATTGAGTAAGTCATCATCCACCTTATTTGGTATGATGAAGGTTGAGATGATAAAAAAAAGCACCGCCCCTTACACCCCGATGATGATGCAGTATTTGCGCATCAAAGACCAGCATGCCGATGCGCTGATTTTCTTTCGTCTTGGGGACTTTTATGAATTATTTTTTGAAGACGCTAAAATTGCTTCCCGGGAACTTTCCTTGGTGCTTACCGGAAAAAGTGCTGGACAAGAAGAACGAGTGCCAATGTGTGGGGTTCCTTATCATGCTGCCAAAAGCTACATCAAAAAACTAATTGAAAAAGGCTATAAAGTTGCCTTGGTTGAACAACTTGAAGAAGCGAGCGCTGCCAAAGGTTTAGTTCAACGAGATGTCACGCAAATTTACACCCCGGGCTCTTTTGTTGAGGCATCGGAAAAAGCACATAACTTCTTAGTCGCCTTGAGCGAAGATACCTTACGGTATGTTTTGGTTTTTGGAGATATTACCACTGGCGATGTGTATTTGGATTATCTAGAAAAAACATTGGATGGTCTCCTTGCTTATTTACAGAAATTAAATTGTCATGAAATTGTTGTCAATGAATCATTAAGTTTGATCCTCCATGAACCATGTCAGCAATTGAACATTGCAGTTTCTATTCAACCAGATGGGTCGATACTTGAACAAAAAGAACCGTTTTCCGATGTAGAAAAACGAACATACCAACGGTGGATAGATTATTTACAATCCACGCAAAAACGATCCTTGACCTTTTTACGTCCTTTGATTCGAATGGACCGTCAATCGACCTTA
>Ga0247834_1004763_pt1 | contig 16733 bp, 13 predicted proteins | sample LaCruzMarch2015__8_FD_187118 | JGI IMG/M metagenome (GOLD analysis project Ga0247834, IMG submission 187118) | Freshwater microbial communities from meromictic Lake La Cruz, Castile-La Mancha, Spain - LaCruzMarch2015_12m | ecosystem: Environmental > Aquatic > Freshwater > Lake | place: Spain...
ACAAGCCCGGGGAGGAAAAGGCGCCGGGCAAGGCGGAGCCCGTCAAGCCGAAGCCGACGACGAAGCAAGAGGCCGAGCGGCAGTTGAAGGGCATTCGCTCGCGAGAACGACCGTTGTCGCCCTTCGAGATGCGCGGCACCGAGCGCCAGGCCCCCAGCGCCGGCAAGGATTGGTGATGGGCGCCTCCAGGCTGGTGATGCTGTTGCTGCTGTCGACGTCGTTGGCGTTGGGCTTCGCCCAATCGGCCCGCGCCGAAAGCGCCCTCGGGCTACGGATGACGGCCAGCGCCACCACCGTCAAACGTGGCGACACCTTTCAGCTCGACGTTGTCCTGTCGGTCAACGGTCAGGACGCCGTCGACGAGCTCGACCTGCCCGACCTGAGCGACTTCGCCGTGCTGCGCGAAAACGAGTCCCAGCAGGCGAGCTTCTCGATGATCGGTGGTCGTCGCGCCATCGTCGTCGAACATCGTCGAACCTTCATCCTGCGGGCCACCGACGTCGGCACCAAGCAGGTCGGCGAAGCCACAGCTCGGCTGGGCGGCACCACGGCCCGGGCGGCCCCGATCACCATCCGCGTCGTCGGCACCCCCGGCAAGACCTCGACGACGCCGGCGGACCCGGCGGCGGGAGACGCCGGCGCCAGCGCCCCAAGTGGTGCCGTCGCCGACGAAGCCGCCACAGCCGCCACCGCCACCGACGGCACCCAGCCTGGCGCCCGCTTCGGCGACGCCCTGCCCCGCATGTTTGCCGAGCTGCGCGTCGACAAGACGTCGGCCTTTGTGGGGGAGCAGATCACGGTCGTCGGCGAGATCTACACCCAGGTGCCCCTGGGCCAGTACCCGCGGGTGCCGGGGCAGAAGCCGGCGGGCTTTGTGTGCCTCGCTCTCGACGACGGCCTGAAGCCCCAGGCCAGCCAGCGGATTGTGCAGGGGCGCAGTTTCTACGTGTACCCCGTCACCCGCGACGCCATCTTTGGCCTGAAGCCTGGCAGCGTTGAACTCGACCCCCTGGAGATCGAAGTCTCGCCGTCGGGATCGTTCTTCTCGCGGAGCCAGGACGTCAGGGTTCGCTCGGCGACGGTCACCATCGAGGTCAAACCCCTCCCCGAGCCGGCGCCCCCCGACTTCCGCGCCGACAACGTCGGCCGGGTGGAGCTGCGGGCGGCGGTTCGCCCGACGGTGGTGAAGGTCGGCGAGCCCTTCACCCTCGTCGTCGAGGTCGTCGGCTGGGGCAATACCGAGGGCTTCATCCTGCCCCAGTGGGCGGGCGATGGCAGTGCCCGCCTCTTTCCGCCAACGACCCGTCGAGAACGGCGGGATCGCGATGGCATCATCGCCGGTCGCATCGTCGAGGAGACCCTTGTGCAACCGGCAAAGGCCGGACGCATCACGATTGCGCCCCTCGTGATGGTGGTCTTTGACCCTGCCGAAGGCCGCTACGTCACCCAACAGACCGCACCCATGACGGTCGTCGTCGGCGAAGGTCAGGCGGCGGCGACGGCGACCGCCCCCCGCCGGCAGATCATCGCCGGCGGCGCACGCCCCCTGGCCCTCGGCATCGACGTTCGCCACGTGGCGGCCTTCAGCCTGGCCCCCTTCGTCGGCGGCGCCCTGGCCATCATCGGTGCCGCCGTTGGCGCCCTTGGTCGTCGTCGTCGTGCCCTGCGGGACAGCGTGGCCGGCCAACGAGACGCGCGACGGCGTGAACGTGCCGTATCGGCCACGAAGGCCCGCGCCAGCGTCAACGTCGCCGCTGCCCATCGCCTGCTGCTCGATGCCCTGGCCGAGCGCTATGGCGACGACGTGCGGGCCGCTGACAGCCAGACCCTCGCCACGCTGTTGGCCGGGCGGGGTCTTGGCACCAGTGCCGCCGACGGCGTGGTCGCCGCCATCATCGCCGCCGACGCGGCGCGGTTTGCACCGGGCGGTGCTGCCAAGGCCCAGGCCGTCGACAACCTGCTGGCACGACTGCACGACGTAGACAGTGTGGACAGTGTGGACGGTGTTGTATGAACAGTGTTGTGCTGGCGTTGCTGTTGGCAACCGTTGCCGATCCGCGGCTCAAAGATGCCGAGCGTCTGGCCGCCCACGGCGAGCTCGATGCCGCCCGGGCCCAATACCAGACCATCCACGACGAGCTGGCCAACAGCGGGGCCGACGCCTCGGCAGCGCTCCATTACAACCTGGGCACCCTGGCCCTGTCTGCCGACGATATGGGCCCCGCCGTACGGCATTTGTTGGCCGCCGCACGCCGGGCCCCCCTCGACGACGACATCCGCCACAACCTGGCCACGGCCCTGACCCGTCGGGCGGATCACGTCGAGGCCGCTCGCCAGGATGCCTTCGGGGCGCGCCTGCCCCCGGGCCCTGTCACTCTCGTGCTCGGCATCCTGCTCGGCCTGCTGGGCCTGCTGCTGGCAGCGCGCGGCGTGTTGTCGGGGCGTCTTGCCGTCGTCGCTGGCCGGGGGCTCGTGCCAGTCCTCGTCGCCACCGTCGTCGCCGGTCTGGCGTTTGCCGTGCGGCTCGCCGCTGACGGCGCCGTCGTCGCCGTCGTCATGCTCGAGACCGAGGCCCGCCCCCAGCCCGACAAGGGTGCAGGGGGCTTCACCATCCACCCCGGGCTCACGGGGCACGTGGTCGCCGAGCAGGATGGCTTCGTGCGGCTGCGGCTCGAAAACGGCGTCGATGTGTGGGTCGACCACGCACACACCAGTGTGGTGCCGTAGGTTCTTGTGACCGGGGCGCCTCGCCAAGCACCTGAAGAGTCAGGGCTATTCCAGGTGACCCCTACACGTGGGTCCGCCTCCCACCCGCGGTCGGGCGGCACGAGAAAGAGAAAACGCCGCCCTTGCAGGCGGCGCTCTTTTGGCGGGACGGCAGGCACGTCAGGTCACTCGGAGCTCACTCGGTGGCGGCGGGGCCGCCGGTGCCCTCGGGCCCAACAACGGTGGTCACCCGGGGACGGGTCAACACCTTCTGGGCCACCCGGCGGACGTCCTCGAGGGTGACCGCGCCGAGCTTCTGTTGGTGATCGCGGTGGGCCAGGTGCCCAAGGCCGTAGAGGGCGTTGAGGGCCATCGTCGTCGCCCGGGCGCCCGTGCGCTGCAAACCAATGGCGTGGCTGCCGAGCAGGTAGCGCTTGGCGCGATCGAGTTCGACCGCCGTGATGCCGTCGTTCACCAGGGTCCCCAGGATGCCGTTGATGCCCTCGAGGGCGCGATCGACCTTGTCAGGACTTGTCCCCATGTAGACCGAGAACGTGCCCGGCTCGAGGCCGTCGACGGCGTAGGCGGCCACCGAGTAGCAGAGGCTCTGCTTGTCGCGCAGTTCGAGGAAGAGGCGCCCGCCCTGCCCCGACATCGCCGACACCAGCACTTCCAGCGCGAAGCGATCCTGGTCCGCCAGGCGAAGGCCGGAGGTGCCCGTGACGAGGTGGGCCTGGGCCCGCTCCCGCACCAGGCGGGCGACCCGCGGGGCCTCCGGCGGCGCTTCCGTCGGGGGCTGGGGCGGCGGCAGGGTGTCGTCGCCGTCGAGGGCGTCGTCGACGAAGGACATCACCCGATCGGGATCGATGTCGCCCACGAAGCACAGCACGGCGCCCTTGGCCCGGGCCCGCGAACGCCAGAACGACGACAGGCTCTCTGACGTCGCCGCCTTGACGCTCTCGGGGCTGCCGAGGAGGTCCCGCCGGTAGGGGTGCTCCTTCCACAAGGTGCGGTTGAAGAGGTCGAAGGCGAGGCCCGCGGGGTTGTCGGCCTTGGCGCGGATGTCCTCGAGGGTGTGGGCCTTCTGCCTCTCGAGTTCCTCGGTGCTGAACGCGACGTGGTTGAAGACGTCGAAGAAGAGCTCAAGGCCGCTCTGGAGCTGGGGCGTGAGAATGGTCTGGCGCAGCCCGAAGGAGTTGCGACCGGCAAAGCCGTCGAGCCCGCCCGCGGTGCGGTCGAGGTAGTCGGCAATTTCGACGGCGCTGCGGGTGGCTGTGCCCTTGCTGACGAGTTCAGCCGCCAGGTGGCTGTAGCCGCTGGTGGCGTCGCTCTCGGCACGCAGACCACCAAGCCAGGCGGCGCGGATGGCGACGATGGGGTTGGTCTCGTCGCGCTCCACGATGACCGTGGCGCCACGCACGGTCTCGCTGACGATGCGGTCCTTGACGGTGGTGGTGCGGCGTTTGCGGGGCCGCAGGGCTTCGAGTGCAAGGGCCTCGAGGGCTGCGGGCTCCACGCGGGCCGCTTCATCCTTGGGGACGAGGGCGACGACGGAGGCCTGGGTGTGGTCGAAGATCCAGTTGGCGGCTTCGCGCACTTCGTCGGCGGTGACGGCCTGGACACGGCGCTGGTACTCGAGCTCGAAGGTCGGGTCTTCGGTCATCAACTGCCAGGTGCCCAGCCGGCGGGCCAGGCCTTCGACGGTCTCGCGCTGGTAGACCATGTCGGCGGCGAGGATGGCCTTGGCCTTCTCGATTTCCTGGGGCGACACGCCGTCTTGCATGCGCCGCAGCTCGTGACCGAGGGCGTGCATGGCGGGCACGAGGTTGTCGTGACGCAGGGTGGCGCCGACGACGAACAGCCCGGGGTCCTTCGGGGTGTAGGCGTAGGCATAGACCTCGTTGGCGAGCTTCTGCTCCCGCTTGATGCTGCGGGTCAGGCGCGAACTTTCGCCGGTGCCAAGCACCACGCCGAGGACGTCGAGGGCCGGAGTGCGCGGGTCGAGGAGGGACGGCCCCCGAAACCCGATGGCGAGATGGCTCTCTTCGACGTCGTCAACCAGGCCCTGGACGCGCAAGGCCGTCTGGCGGACCTCGGTGGGCCGGGGCGGCAGGGCCCGGGCGCCGGTCTTTGCATCTTTGAAGGCTTCCTCGACGGCGGCGCAGGCCACATTGGCGTCGACGTCGCCGACGACGACCACCGTCAGGCGATCAGCGCGATAGTGCGCATCGAAGAACGCGGTGACGTGCTCGCGGGTGAAGCCGGCCACGACGTCGCGGTAGCCGATGACGGGACGGTGGTAGGGGTGTTCCTTGAAGGCGCTGGCGAACAGGGCCTTGCTGACGCGAGAGCCGGGGGAGTCCTCGGACCGCTTGATTTCCTCGAGAATGACCTCGAGTTCCTTCTTCAATTCGCCTTCATCAAACGCCGACCGCTGCACGGCATCGGCCAGCACATCGAGGCCGGTGGCGAAGAAATCCTTGGCGATGACGACGTGGTAGACGGTCTGGTCGTAGCTCGTCCAGGCGTTGACCTCGCCGCCAGCGGCTTCGATCTCGGCGGCAATCTGGCCGACATCGCGGCGCACCACGCCGTCTTTCATGGTGCCCTTGAACAGCATGTGCTCGTGGACGTGGGCGAGGCCCGCTTCTTCGGCGGTCTCGTCGGCGGAGCCGACGCCGACCCAGACCTGGATGGCGACGACGGGCGCCGCCTTGCTTTCAAGGACCAGCACCGTCAGGCCCGACGGCGTGGTGTGCTTCACGAGGCGATGACCGGTGCTGCCGAAGGTATCAAGCATGGGAGTGTGGTAGCGGCGTCCGCTCCCGACGGCAACAAAACCGGCCCAAACGACTCAGGGCCGGGCCAGGACCCCGCACGGCGCGCTCCCACACGGGTTGACGATGACGCCGTCGGTGAAGAAAGCCGTCATCTGGGTGACGGCCTCGACGGTGGAACGCAGCTCGTTGTGCACGAAGTTCTCTTCGGCGGGGATGTTGGCCGACGCCTCAAAGGCGGGGTCGATGCCCATGTCGAAGACCGCGACGCCGCTGCCGTCGAACGGCGCCGTGACGACGTTGAAATCCGAGGGGGCCACCACCTCGCTGCTGGCCACCCACGGCAGGCCCAGATAGCGCGCATGCAAGAACGTGCCGAGGTTTGGGACCTGGCTGTCGCCGCGCCCGGTCTGCAGCAGGATCCGGCGGCCCACATGGCCTCCATCTGGTCCCTCCGGGAGGGGCTGGTCGCTGATGTAGGGGGCCCAGGCGGCGGCGTCGAAGCGGTCGAACTCACCCTGCATGTGGGCCGCCAACACCTGCTGCTCGAGGGGATCGGGCAACGACAGGTTCAGGAAGAACAGGAACCCCTCAAAGGGCCGAGCCCGAAACATCATGTGGGAGAAGCCGGCGCCCCCCGACATCAACACCGTCCGACGGATCTTGGCGTTGAGGGCGCTTTGCACGCCGCCCAGGATGTGGCCCTGGGACACGCCCAGGAAGGTCACGTCGTCGCGACCGACGACGGCGCCGTTGGCGTTGCTGATGGCCCCCTGCACCGACGTCCCTGGACCGTCGAGGGGGCGACGGAAGGGCTTCACCTCCACGTTGCCAGAGACGGTGGCCGTGACGTCGTCGAGAGCACCGCTGCTGACGAGTTCGGTCAGGGTCAGCCAGTTCATCATGGCCTGGGGGACCCGCTCGCCGAAGCGCAGGGCCTCGCTGACCTCGTTGCCGATGCTGCCCGACACCACGCCGACGTCTTCGATGGACATGCCGAGCCAATCGAGTCCGAACAGCACCCGACCGGCTTCGTTGGCGATGTGGCGGGTGCTGCCGAATTCCACCTCGTCACGGCGACCAAAGAAGCCATGGCCGTACAGCAGGGCCGGCCCGGCGGCGAAGCCATCGCGCACGCTGGCGGGAATCACCACGGTGACATCGAAGGTGGTGGTGCCGTTGAGGATGACCTCGCCGCTGCCGTCGCGGGCCAGCAGGGCACCAGCGGCGTCGCCGTCGACGACGCGCGGCCCCGTGACCCGCAGCTCGATGTAGCGCCAGGCGTTCTCCGGGCGGTCATCAAAGACCCGCGCCAATTGCTCGCCCTCGAAGAAGCCTTCGACCTCGACGGTGGGCGGCGCACGCTCCAGCTCGGCCAGCACCAGGGTGCGGGCCTGCAGCATGTCGTGGGTGACCTGGCGGTCGCTGCCGGTGGTGAAGTCCCAGGCCAACTGCAGGGACTCACGGGCCAGGCCGGCGCCCTGCACGACGGGGAACACGGCGTCTTCGTAGTGGGCCAGCACAGGGCCCAGCACGGGATCGTCGCCGACAGCGACGCTGCCGTCGCGCAGGCGCCGAAACGCTTCGGGGACAGGGGCGGCAGCGCCGTCGGTGCCTTTGACCCCGCTGATGGCGACGACGTAGCGGGTCTCGGCCTCGAGTTTTTCCAGGGGGCGCATGATGAGCGCTTCCCGGGCGCCGTCGGTGGCCCGGGGATCGACGTCGACGAAGACCGGGACGCGGACCCCATCTGTCGCCCGTACCAGCGCCACCGCGAAGCCCGCCACCGTCGTGGCGGCGGCGTCGTCGGCCAGGCGGGGCAGGCTTGCCGGGTCCACGGGCACACCGAAGGTCCACACGATGGGGGCGTGCCGCGAGAAGCCGTCCTGGGGCAGGAAGTCGTTGATGTCGGCGCTGCGCCCCTCGGTGGTGAAGAGCTTGGCGGCCCCCGTGATGGTCACCCGATGCCCGGACGGCAGCGAGGCATCGTCGACGAGAAAATGGTCCGACGGATACGGCAGGGCGCAGGCAATCTCGTGCAGCAGGGGCTGGCAGCCATCGGGGATCTCGAGGGGCACCACGGGCGGTGGACACCCGGCGAGCGCGCCGAGGCCTGCAACACCGACGACGACGACGAGAGACCGCAGGCAACGCACCATCCAGCGATGATGCCCCAGCGGCCGTCGTGGGCAAAACCGCCGTCGATGGCGCCACGCGTCATCCCTCCGGCGAAAACGAGCACCAGCAAAATTGCGCTGCTCTATTGAGCACTTACCGATCGACACATCGACCACGAGCGCATGGACATCACGCACCGAGCGCGTGTTCAGGCGTTGTCGTCGGCCAGGGCCTCAGGCCATTGCACCCCGGCGGCCCGGGGGGGCTGGACCCGCTCGATGAGCACCCGGGTCAGCAGCCGGTAGATCTGGCGGTCGGCGTCGGTGTCGAGGACGGCCAGATGACGGGCGACGGTGGCGCTGTCGCCGCGGGCCACGGGCCCGGTGAGGGCCGTCCAAAGGTCGGCATCACTGGCCCGTTGTGCCGTCGACGCCAACAGCCGGGCCAGGCTGAGGCGGGCCACGTCGGCGTCGATGCCAACGGCCACCAGCTGCTCCATCCCCACCTGCAGCAGGGCGGTGGCGAGGTTGCCGGCGATGACGGCGCCGGCGTGGTAGCGGGCCCGCTGGGCATCGGTCACGCGGGCGGGCGACAAGCGCAGCCGGGTGGCGAGGTCGAAGAGCCGTGCCCGGTCATCGTCGCGGTCGGCGTCGATGGCGCAGAGGGCGCCGCCCGGGATGGGCGTTTGGCCGTCGAGGGAGGCCAGGGGATGAAAGGCCCCGCGCCGCAACGACGCCGGCAGGGCAGCGAGCCCCAGACTGCCGGCCAGATGGACGACGAGAACGTCACCGACACCCACACCAGTGGCCGTCAGCCCGGCGGCCACGCCACCGATGGCGCCATCGCTGACGGCGAGGACCACCAGAGTGGCTGTGCCGACGTCGACGACGGCGCGGCCATCATGAAACGTGTGGGGGATGCGGGCCCGGCGCAACGACGCCGCCAGTGACAGGGCGGCCTTGCCCCGACCGACGATGGCCACCCGCCAGGGCGCGGGTCGACGACGTCGGTCAGACGTCATCCGGCAGCTCGGTGAGGTCCACCTGGCGCAAGGCGAGCCGCACGATCTGGCTCCGGCTGGCGCGACGGTGACCGAGCTTGCGGGCTTCGCGCAGCAGCTCGTCGAGGCGGGCCACGTCTTCTTCGTAGATGGAGAACGTCACCAGTCGAAAACTCTTGCCGTCCTGCAAGGGTTGGCGCCCCTTGGCGCGGGCCCGGCCGGCCAAGGCTTTGGTCGGCGGTGTCGACGCAGCCGTCGTCGTCGTTGCCGTCGCCGTTGGTGCCGTCGTCGGCGGCGATGGCGCAGGGACCGCTCTCGGCGTCGGCGCCCGATAGAAGGCGGCGGTCAACGGATCGTCGCCGTCGAGGGGGTTGACCCCGAGACCTTGCTCGATGCCCTCAGTGGCGGGGGGGCGACGACTGGCGGCCATGGTCAGCCCGCCTTCGCGGCAGCGGCGGCGTCCTCGCGCAGAATCATCTCGGCGCGGGCGGCGATGGTGGCGACGACGACGCGGTAGTCTTCGGCCCCCGACGACGTCGGATCGTGCTCGAAGATGGTCTTGCGGTGGCTCGGTGCCTCTTTGAGCTTGGTGTTCTGGCGGATGGGGGGCAGGCACAAATCGCCGAAGTGTTTGCGCAAGGCCTCGAGGGCATCGCGGCAAATCTTGGCGCGGGCGTCGTAGAACGTGGGCACGACGCCGCCGACCTTGACCGTATGGCCGAGGTGGGTGTGGACGTTTTTGAGCGTCTTCAGCACCTGCTTGACGCCGACGAGACTGAGGTAATCACAGGCCACCGGGATGATGACTTCGTCGACGGCGCACAGGGCGTTTTGGTTGATGAGGCTCAAGCTCGGCGCGCAGTCGATGACGATGTGGGTGTAGCCGCCGATGCCTTTGCCGGCGGCCTCCAGACGACGGGAGAGCACGGCGCCCCGGCCCGGATGCTGGGCGAGCTTGATTTCAGCGGCGGCGAGGCTGTCGTCGCTGCAGAGCACGTCGAAGGTGTTGCCGATGGGCACGATGGCGTCGTCGATGGACACCTGGTCCATCAGCACATGGTAGAGGGTGTACTGGGCCTTCAGCCCCAACGAGACGCCCACGTTGCCCTGGGCATCAGCGTCAATCAGCAGCACCCGACCACCGCGCTCGGCGAGACCGGCGGCGAGGTTCACCGACGTGGTGGTCTTGCCCGTGCCACCCTTCTGGTTCAACACCGCCACTCGATAGGGCTTGGCGGGCAACGGCGGTGTCGTCGTCACCACCGTCGCCTTCACGCGGCATGGCTCCGAGCACAGCTGCCGGGTGGAGCCGTCGGGCTGCCGTGACGCCTGCCAGGCGTACGTCGGGGTGAAGTTCGTGCCGCACACCGAGCAGTCGGCGCCAGCGGCGCTCTGACCGGCTCGACATGGCAGCGAGCAATAGGCCCGCTGTCCCGTTGCCGTTGCCTCGATCTGGTAGCTCATGCGCGGCACGAAAGTCTTGCCGCAGACAGTGCACATGGTGGGCTGGCGCGGTGTCGTCGTAGTCGTCGTCATCGGTGCCGGATCCTAGCAGACTTCTTTCAGAAGTTCTTGGCTGGGCCGAGACGGCATCGATGGCGATCGCCGATTGTGGCGCCTGTCGCGATCGCGGCACCGGCGCGCGTGCCCAAGTGCCGCGATCAGAGGGTGCGCGGCAGAAGGGTGAAGACCTTGGTGAGGAAGAAGTCCACCAGGACCACCATGATGCTGACGTTGACGACGGTGCGGGTGGTGGCGCGGCCGACGCCCTCGGTGCCCTGCCCGCAGGTCAGGCCTTCGTGGCAGCCGATGATCGCGATCCCGAAGCCGAAGAAGTAGGGCTTGATGAAGCCCGAGATGAAGTCCATCGCCTGGATGGTCGTGATCGCGGATTTGTAAAACAGCGTGGGCGACACATCGAAGGTCACGTAGCTGATGATGAGGCCGCCGATGATGCCCACGATGTCGGCGAACAGGGCCACCAGGGGCAGCATGAAGGTGGTGGCGATGACCCGGGGGACCACCAGCTTCTTGACGGGGTCGGCGCCGAGGGCGCGAATGGCGTCCACCTGCTCGGTGACCCGCATGGAGCCGATTTCGGCGGCGATACCGGCGCCCACGCGGCCGCCGACGACGAGGGCGCAAAACACGGGCCCCAGCTCGCGCATGATCGACAGGGAAACGACCTTGCCGATGTAGGGGACGGCCCCCATGGTCTGCAGGGTGAGCCCGAACTGCAGGGCGAAGACCAGGCCGACGAAGAACAGGATCAGCAACGCCACCGGCGTCGAGCGGGTGCCGATGGCCTCGCATTGGTCGATGATGGCCCGCATCCCCGGCGGCGGTTTGACGACGGCCTTGCAGAACTGCCAGGACAGCTTGGACAACGCGCCGAGATAGCTCGTGAATTCGCGGACGCTTTCGCCCACCCGGGCCGCCAGGGCTTCGCTGTGCTCGGCGGTTTGGGCCACGACGGCCACCGGGACCTGCGACAACGACGTCAGCGACATGCCGGCGGCGGCCTCCCGCTCGTTGGGCGGGGGCGACTCGGTCGGCGGACCTGACTTGGGTGACTCCACGGGGGGACAGTAGCCGAAGCAGACGCCGTCGTCGACGGCGTCCTCGACGACGGCGTCAGACCAGGGTGGCGGCGCCGCCGTCACCCCCGCACCGCTCAGCAGCGCTCAGCAGCGCTCGATGATCGTGGCCGTCCCCATGCCGTAGCCGATGCACATGGTGACGACGCCAACGGCCTTGCCCTGGCGCTCCAGCTCCGACAGCAGCGTCGCAAACAGTATGCCGCCAGTGGCCCCCAGGGGGTGGCCGAGGGCGATGGCGCCGCCGTTCACGTTGACCTTGTCGTGGGGCACGCCGAGTTCCTGCATGAACGCCAACGGCACCGAGGCGAAGGCTTCGTTGACCTCGAAAAGGTCGACATCGCCGACGCTCATTTTGGCGGCAGCCAGCGCCTTGCGGGTGGCGGGCATGGGGCCCGTCAGCATGATTTCGGGGGGGCTGCCGACGACGGCCATGGTCTTGATGCGGGCCCGGGGCTTCAGGCCACGGGCCCGGGCGAGCGCTTCGTCCATGACGACGACGCAGGAGGCGCCGTCGACGATGCCCGAGGCGTTGCCGGCGGTGACGACGCCGTTTTCCTTGAAGACGGCGGGCAGCGCCGACAGGGTCTCGACGGTGGTCTTGGGACGGGCGTGCTCGTCGACGTTGGCGACGCGGCCGTCCGGCAGGGTCATGGCCGCGATCTCGCGCTCGAAGCGCCCCTCGGCGATGGCGACCCCGGCCCGACGTTGGCTTTCGGCGGCGAAGGCGTCGCAGTCGGCGCGGCTCAGACCGTATTTCTCGGCGACCATTTCCGCCGACACACCCTGGGGGACGAGCCCCGGATGCCGCTCCATCAGCCAGTCCGACGTGGGACCACGGGTGTTGGTGTCGTCGGTGTAGGCGCCGTCGGAGCCCATCGAGACCCGGCTCATGGACTCGATGCCACCGGCAAGGACGACGTCCATGGTGCCGGCCATGATGGCCTGGGCGGCAAAATGCACGGCCTGCTGACCGGAGCCGCAGAAGCGGTTGATGCTCACGCCGGGGACCGAAATCGGCAGCCCCGCAGCGAGGGCGGCGCCGCGGGCAATGTTGAAGCCCTGCTCGCCGATGGGCATGACACAGCCCAGAATGACGTCGTCGATGGTGTGTGGATCAAGGCCCGTGCGCTGGATGGCTGCCTGCAGGGCAAAGGCCGCCAACTCCTGGGGATGCACCCCGTTGAAAACGCCGCCCTTCTTCTTGCCACGGGCAGTGCGAACGGCGTCGACGATCACGGCGGTGCGGGACATGGAAACCTCCAGCAGCCGCGGGGGCGGCGCATTGACATTGATGTCAACCTAGCCGGGGACGTCGCCACCCGCAATGCATCGCACCTTTCCCGACACTGTCGGAAGCCTTCAGCGGACGAAGAGCTCGCAAGTCCCCAGGCCGTCGACGCGCAAGCGCACATGGTCGCCGACGTCGACGGCGATGGCGGCGGTGGCCCCACCGGTCATGACGATCATGCCGGCCTTCAGGCCTTCGCCGAGGGGCGCGAGTTGGTTGGCGAGGGCGGCCAGGGAGCGGGCGGGGTGGTCGTAGATGGCGGCGGACGAGCCGATCTCGGCGACGACGCCGTTTTTCTCCATGATCATGCCGAGGTTGCCGGCGTCGAAGTCCCGGGGCTTCACCACCGAGCCGAGCACGAAGCGCGACGACGAACCGTTGTCGGCGACGACGTCTTCGAGGGTGAACTGGAAGTTCAGGTAGCGGGAGTCGATGAGCTCCAGGGCGCAGCACACGCCGTCGACGGCCAACAGGGCCTGGGCGGGGGTGACGGGCCCCACCAGATCGCGGCCCAGCAGGTAGGCCACCTCGGGCTCCACCCGGGGATGGATGTGGTTGGCGCGCAGGACGGTGCCGCCGTCCTCGAGGATCATGCTGCGGGTCAGGTGCCCGTAGATGGGAACGTCGACCCCCATCTGCACCATCTTGGCGCGGCTGGTGAGCCCCATCTTCAAGCCCACCAAACCGTCGCCGCGCAGTTGACGCAACGCGACACCCGCCCGCTGGATGCGGTAGCCGTCCGCCAGCCCAAAGGGCGTCTGGGCCGTGAGCTTGGTGATGGCGGTGACCCCGGTGACGGCGTCATCCAGGCGGCTGGCGAAGGCGTCGACGAGGTCTGGCGGCAAGGGCTCGCTGGTGGTCGCGGTGATGGTCTCGGTCATGGCCACGGGCTAGCAGAGTTTCGCCGTGCTACGAAGAGGTCATGGCGCCGGTCACCTTCACCCGTTTGGCCACCCTCATCGACGCCAGCGACGTCATTGACCGGACCTCGCCCCACGGCGACGTCGCCCACCCGGCCAGCGTGAAGCTGCGGATGTTCGACGCCACCGGCACCATCGAAGCCGGCGACGTCGACGACGCCATCGTGTTGAAGGCTCCCCTGCCTCAAGGCCCGGGCATCTTTGAACTCATGTTTCAGGCCCGCGGCATCCAGAGCCGCCTCAAGCAGTTGTCCGAGCAGAAGATCGGGGTGGCCGCCCTCGACGCCGCCTTCCTGGTCCGCTGTGACGACGAGGGCTTCAGCCTGTTGCAGCGGGTGTCGACGGCGTTGCAGGGGATGCTGCCCTGCCCGCCCCATGGGCGCATCCACGTCGACAACGGGCACTTGACGGTGGTGTGGTCCGCCGACCGCCTCAACGACGTCGTCCACCTCTGGGAGCGCCTGCACGCCGTGCGCATCGGGGCCTGATGCGCGCTGTGCCGCTCTTGCTCGTGGTCGCCGTCGTGGCCGCCCTGGGGGCCCCGAAGGCCCACGCCGACGTCGACCTGAAGATCCCCCCGGTGCAGCAAGCGACCCCGGTGTGGTGCTGGCTGGCCATTGGCGAGATGGTGTTTCGCACGTTCAAGGTGCCGTCCATCAACGAGCACTTTCAGTGCGGCATCGTCGGTGCGGTCTCCATCGGCACCGCCCGCGATGAATGCGCCCGGGATTGTCGACGCTGCAATGTCCCGGGCGGCGACGCCACCACCGTGATGGGCATGCTGGTGGAGTACCCGCGGCGGGCCTCGATGCTGACGGGCACCACCGTGCCGCGCTTGTTCGTGGCCCACACCCAGGCCTTGTCGCCTGATGAATTGAAGCGGGAACTCGATGCCGGTCGCCCCGTCGTCGCCGGTATCAACCCCGTCAGCCGGCCTGACACCTTCGGTGCGTCGGCCCACGTGGCCTTGATCGTGGGCTACCGCACCATCGACGGCGCCTTGTGGTTGTTGGTGAACGATCCGTTTCCGTTTTCGCCCGCCCTCTGGCCCGACCCCTATGTCGCCGTCGGCGCACGCCTGCTGGAGCCCGGTCGCTACGGCGTGCCCTACCGCACCTACACCGAGCAGATGGGCTGGGTCGAAAGCTTCCTGGTGCGCAAAGACGGCGTCCACGTGACGAGTCCCCTGCGCTGTCTGGCGTCGACGCCGCTGACCGAGGCCACCTGCCCGGCCCCGCCGCAGGCAAAGCCCGGTCAGCCCTGTGGCTGCGGCATCGCCCGCGGCGTCGTCGTCGACAGCGGCAACTGACCGTTCAGGCCGAAGGCATTCAGTCGTCGGCGCGCACGGGAGCCGCCAGCCGCAGGGTCCGGTGCTGTTCGCTGTCGCGCAGATGCCGCCACGTCGCCGTGGTGTCGTTCATCTCGTAGTCGGCCTTCCAGGCCTGCCAGTTGTCGGCGAGTTCCTCGACGGCCCCCAGCAGGAGCGCGAAGTCGTCTTCGGCGGTGACGGGGGAGAAGCTGATGCGCAGCCAGCCGGGCTTGGAGACCTCGTCACCCTGGTCGAGGGCGCAGCGAATCTCGAAGCTGCGGGCTTCGGAGATCCCGAGCAGCTCGTGGCCGTAGCTGCCCGCGCACATGCAGCCGCCGCGGGTCTGGATGCCGAAGCGATCCGACAGCATGCGCGCCGCCAGGTTGTGGTGCAGCTTGCCGCCGTCGATGACGAGGCTGACGATGCCGATGCGGTTGGCGTTGAGGTCCCCCAGGATGTGGAGCTTTGGGTGCTTGCTCCAGCGGGCGATGGCCCGATGGACCCAGTTCTCCTCGATGCGGCGCAGGCGCTCCTCGCCGATCAGCTCCTTGAGCTGGAAGGCCAGGTTGGCGCGGATGACGCCGACGATGTCGGGGGTGCCGCCTTCTTCGCGGCTCGTGAGATCGCTCGTGTACTTCCAGTCCCACGGCGACGTGTACACGACGGTGCCACCGCCCGGTTCGACGGGGACGCGGCTGCGGAACAAGCGACGGTTGGCCACCAGCAGCCCCGGAGCCTGGGGCCCGCCGAGGTATTTGTGCATGCTGATGAAGACCGCGTCCTTGCGGGTGGCGGGGTCGTCGCCACGCATGACGATGGGCAGGTACGGCGCCGCCGCCGCGAAGTCGAAGCAGGCATAGCCGCCGTGCTTGTGCATGACGCGGGCGAGGGCATCGCAGTCGTTGATGATGCCCGTGACATTGGAGGCCGCGCAGAACGAGCCAATCTTGAGGGGACGATTGGCGTGCCGGGGGTCGGACAGGATGGCGTCGAGTTCGACGGGGGAGATGCGCCCCTGCTCATCGAAGCCCACCATGACGACGTCGGCGATGCTCTCCCGCCAGGGCAGGTCGTTGGAGTGATGCTCCATGCGCGAAATGACGACGAGGGGACGGTCCTCGGGCTTGAGCTGCTGGCGGATGTGCAGCACCCGATCGATGGGCTCAGGCACCAGGATGCCGATGCAGCGCACCAGCTTGTTGATGGCACCCGTGGCCCCAGAGCCGGTGAACACCACCACGTCGTCGTCGCCGGCCCCCACATGCTTTTTCGCCGCCGTGTGGGCGTCCTCGTACAGGCGCGTCATGTAGCCGCCGGTGGCGCTCGCTTCGGTGTGGGTGTTGGCCATGAAGGGCAACACCTGATCGCGGACGAGGTCCTCGATGGGCCGAAACGGCAGCCCCGACGCCGTGTAGTCGAAGTAGCGCTTGGGCATGGGCCCGTTGGGCGTGCGGATGACGGCGTCAAAGCCCACCACGCTCTGGCGCATCCAGGCCAGGAATTCATCATCCGTCGACGACAGATCGGCGGCAGGTGGGGCGGCCTGGACGGACTCAGAGCGTGTCTTCATGGGAATGCCTCAGCGGGAGCCGATGGAGCCAACAACGTGCAGGTGCATGGTATTGCTGCGCTGCTTGGAGGACAGGGGGAGCTTGGTGACGACGACGACGGTGTCGCCATCGACGGCGCGACCCTGGGCAATCAACAGCCGGTCGATGGTGGCAAACAGCTCTTCGGAGTGCTGGGGAGCCTCGACCACCTCGGAGGAAATACCCCAGGCAAAGGCCAGGCGCCGCTGTTCCGCCGTCGACGGCACCAGGGCCAACACGGGGGCCGTTGACCGGTAGTCAGACACCAGGCGGGCGGTATTCCCCGACATCGAGTAGCAGACGATGGCCTTGGCCGAGAGTTCCTTGGCGGCGCGGACGGCGGCCTGGGCCACGGCGTTTTGGAAGTCCTGGGCTTCGGTGGCCAGCAGGAAGTCGAGGCGGTTGTAGCGGGCGCGGATGCTGCGC
>Ga0247834_1004767_pt1 | contig 16711 bp, 5 predicted proteins | sample LaCruzMarch2015__8_FD_187118 | JGI IMG/M metagenome (GOLD analysis project Ga0247834, IMG submission 187118) | Freshwater microbial communities from meromictic Lake La Cruz, Castile-La Mancha, Spain - LaCruzMarch2015_12m | ecosystem: Environmental > Aquatic > Freshwater > Lake | place: Spain...
AGGCTCCTTTGTACTCTGTATCTATCATAGAACCGCACACCATATCCCCGGCAATGAGATAGATGACGTTTTTTTCTTCCTCCCGGACTTTGTTGATATAGCCGGAAAGTAAGGAAAGGCCGCCCAGCATTTTGCCAGGCTTTCCATCTTTGACCTCTGCCTGGAAATCGCCATGCATGTCGTTGGAATGAAGGATTGTGAACCGCTTGTGAACAGGTTGGTTATTCATATTTATTTGTTATAATTTTTTATGGAAAAATGATGTTGATAAACGGTTGCATGGATGCTACCCTGCCTTGGCTTTGAGCGCCGGGCATGAGCCGCATCGAGCATGCAAACCGTTGGGCGGGTTTCATTGCTATTCAAATACACCCACCGACAGGAGGTAGGCTACCTTATGACTCCATCTTGGCTCCGCGAAGGTCGGCTCGGCGAAGGTCGGCGTCACGAAGGTGGGCTCCGATCAGGTCGACTTCGCGAAGATTGGCTCGGCTAAGGTTGGCTTCGCGAAGGTTGGCCCCGCCAAGGTCGGCTCGGCTAAGGTTGGCTCTGCTAAGGTCGGCATAGCTAAGGTTGGCGCCGTGAAGGTTGGCGCCGCTAAGATTGGCGCCGCTAAGGTCGGCTTCGCGAAGGTCGGCGCCGTTAAGGTCGGCGCCGTTAAGGTCGGCTCTGTCAAAGTTTCTTTCACCTGCGGCGTATGCCGCCAATAATTCTTGTCCTGTCATATTTTTCATTGCCCACGAATAACGCTTCGCTTGGCAGTGCTGCGCCCTACTGGTTTCCCATAGCGGAGGGGTGTTCAGGTGATGCCCCTTTTTGTTTTTGATTGTGCCCAACGGTTGCATGGATGCCAAGAACGTATGCTTCACTCGCGCCTATGCAAATTTAAACACCTGTACACTAGGTTTCAGGAATCACCTGCCTGATCCCTTTGGCTCGAACGGTGAACCTCAATAAGCTAAAGGACTATTAATAAGGGTTGACCCAGCAATTGCCGGATCAGCCCCCATTTTGTGTGGTAGAGACGCGACGAATCGCGTCTCTACGTTATCCTCCAATGAATGAATTCATGAATTACTCCACAATGATCATCTTCTTGGTCGCCGTAAAATCATTCGTTTCCAAGGTATAGTACAACACCCCACTCGCACCGAATTGCGCCTTCTTCAAAGTCAGCTGGTGGTTGCCTTTGGCGTAGTCGCCTTCCACTTTGTACAGCAAAGCCCCTTTTGCATCCGATACGCTCAAGGTTGCCTTCGTCGCTTTGGGCAGTTTGAATCCGATCTGCGTTTCGCCACTGAATGGATTGGGGGTGTTTTGCAGCAGCTCGTATCCGTCGGCAATGGTTTCCAAGCCGTAGTTCAAGGCGATGCCCAGGTTCTCATTGTGCTGAGTGTACGCTTCTGGTGATACCCTTCGGTTCAAACTCAGGACACTGCTCAATTTGGCCTCCGCTTTGGCGCGGAGTACCAGCGTGAACAATACCCCTGGCTCGTATTTGCTGTTCCAGGAAGTAGTAATCAGGCCTTCGTTTTTGAAGATGCCGAAGTTTTCTGCTTTCGCTACGCCGTATTCGATGTCCAGCAGTTCTACTTTGCTTTGATCCAGGCTCAGTGCAAACTGATAGCCCTGGATGTTTTGCAAGTCATCTGCCGTGAACGCGACCCGGTATTCAGCGCCCATTTTCAGGCTCTGTTCCTGGGTATTGAGTTTGAATTGGCCGCTTGTGCGCACTTCTGCATTCCCCAGCCCATTCACCAGCGCTGTTCCATTCACATCCCCCATTTTGATGGCAATAAAATCTGCCCGAATCTTCCCCTGCAAGTCATTGATGTTGATCACTTCCGGGAAAGAGGCCGACCAGGGATCGCTGGGAACGGGAAACGAATAACCCGCATCCACAAAGCGCCAACTCGGCACAGCGCTGAATTTGGTTTCCAAGCCCAGGATCATCTTGCGGATCTGTACCAAATCCAGGGTAGTGATCGATTGCGAATTGTTTACATCTGCCGCAATTAAGCGATACGGGTTGCTTAGTTTTTTGACCCCCAGAATATGCCGAACCATGTGGATCAAATCCAGGGTAGAGACCCCATTGAGCGGGTTGTCATCGAGTTGTACGCTCAGGGTGTAGTCCTTGGCTGTAGTCAGGTTGAGGAAACTGTAACTCCCCGCGCTGTTGGTCGTGCGTTTTAATGCTGCGCCACCACTCAGTTCAACCCCTACACCAGCAAATGGCTCTGCATCATCCGTGGTGATGATTCCCGAAATTTGCCCTGCAGTTGCAATACTCTGGCAGGCATTCTGATTGGATTGTACTTCGATGAAGCTCACACAAAAATCGTGGTTGCCTTGCGTGTCCCAGGCATGGATTTCAACTGGAATCAAGGCTAGTTTGGCATCTTCACAGTTCAGTACCAGTTTGTTTTGGCCCTGTAGCGCCTTCTGTCCTACCCGGTTAATCGAATAATGCGTCACCAGTTTTAAGCCTTGCTGGCTTTCTGGGCCCTGGCCATTGCAATCATACACTTTTGAGGCTACAAAATCGGTTGCCCATACGGTAGCATTGCCGCCGCCCTGGCCATCAGCCTGCAAAGTTGTGCTCAAGCCATTGATACAAATGGGTGCTGGTCCCTTGCAATCTTTGACCTCAAACGGAATGCGGGTGGCGGTGCTCAAATTGCCACACTCATCGCGGGCTACCACCACCAAATTGTGTTTGCCCTGCGGCAATCCATTGATCCTGATTTTGAATTCGGCGGGGGCAATTCCTTCGGTCAGTTTTAATCCAGACACCAAAGTGAGTGGCGTAATCGTCCAGCGGTTGGGCTGATAGGGCATGATCGAGTTGGGATCTTGCAGCAATTCAACGCTCATTTGTGGGGTTTCCAGTTCGATTTTCCCAGCCGTACAATTGTCCTCCACTTTTACTGTCAGGTCAACAATAGCCAGACAGTTGGCGTCCTCCCGGATGCATGCCTCCTGAGTTTTTCCGCTTACCACCGGGCGCTCGTTGTCGTATACCTTCAGGATTTGGGTGTACTGAAAAGCGTGGTAGTATTCGCCTTCGCACTGGTTGCTGCCTGTGCCAGGCACTGTTGGCACAAAAGACAAGTCTGTGTTTTGGTTGAAAATGCTGTCGCGGGAGTACCAGAAACTTTCCTCGGTGTCCCGATCTTCGTCGCGCACCAACACGTACAGGTCGTTTTTGCCATAGTTGTCAAAAATGCTACGCGGCACCACATGCACATTTTGCACGGGATCGCCACATTGGTCATTGTACGCACACCAGTTGATCACGGTGTAGGTACGGAAAACCTTGTAGCATTCATCGCCGCTGGCTGCGTAGCGTTTGTCGCTTGCATTGACCGCCAGCACATCGCAGCCCAATTCCGCTACCCGCACAGAGTCCGGAGAGAGGGTTTGCAGGCAGTTCACACTCGCATCTTTGGGAAAACGGATGCTGTACTTATGAATATTCCGCAGGTAAATGGTCTGCGTGCAAGTCACGAGCAAATCCCCTTTGCCCGTTTTTTTGATAAATGTCCATTTGCGGAGGTATTTTTCAATCCCACATTTACCTTTCACTGCTTCTACGCTGTATGCTTTTTGTACATTTCCACATTCACCACCATTGCTTAGATTGGCAGTTCCGCCAAAGCAGGCATCGGCCTGGGTTTCGTGTTGGGCAGCGTCCAGCCAGGTCAGGCACTTGTCGTCGCAGTCCAGGGTCAAGTCCTGGGGGGCCTGGCAAGTGGGGGCTATTTTGTCTTCCACGCTGAGCGTCGTCCAGCAATAATTGCGGTTGCCGTAAATGTCTTCACCCCATAGCTCTACCGTAGGGCTTTGCAGCACATCACAACAAAACAATTCGACCTGGTCTTGCAGGGGAGAAAATAATACGCCATTGATGGTTTCAAAGGCTTCGCCAAAATCGGCAATGTCGCCATCGCCATTGCGGTCAAATCCGTCAACCTTGTCGGCATCTACAATTGCTCCGGGGGATTCCACATAGGGTTTGTTCCGGGGCGTTAACTTGCCATCACCATTGGTGTCGTAGCCTTTTTTGATAAAATTGGCGATGCAGTCTTGCCCAATGCTGCGGCGAACCTGGATCCAACGAATCTGACAATTGTCCGTAGAGCCTTCGTCCAAATCCTGGGCGCTCACTTGTGCGTAGCCGATGGCTTCGGGGCCGGTATCGCCGCCGTATACGAAATTGCTGCTCAGCGATACCCTGATTTGGTCATCACACTTCATCAGGGGAGCGATCTGGTCTTTCACCACAAATTCAAAACTATCCCGCACACAGTTCTCACAATTGTCGGTCACATCCAGGATCAGGCGATGCGGCCCTAAACCCAGACCGCTGATGCGGTTGTTCAGCACCGGATAAATTTCCTCCCGCCAGGTCGTGGTATCCGTCAAAATGCCTTTGACGTAGTGGTATTTGGATTTCACTTTGACACTGACCAAGGGGCTGACCGCACAGTTGTCGCTGATCGTTACGCCAAATGCAGTTTTGATGCCTGCTGCGCTGAGGTTAAAAGAAGCAGTGCAGTCCGCAGCATTGGTTGACAATACCGGGTTTTGAATTTTGCCGATCACGGGTGCTTTAAAATCCCCAATTTTGATCAGCACCTTCCAGGTTTTGACCACCTTACCTGCACACCAGTCCAGCACGGTAATGGTGCGGTCTATTTTCACCCCTCCATTGCAGATCGGGAATTCTACATCTGTTACGTTCAGGCTGTAGCTGCACTCCAGGGTAGAATCGGCTGGCACCTGGGTTTTGTCGTTGTTGGCTACCAGGTATTTGCGTTTGCCCGTCAGGGGACTGACCACATACGGGCTGACATCCTGCCACTTGATTTTGCTGTAGTCTTTGCCGCAAGCATCGTACTCCACTACCCTATCGTACCCTGCTACGGTTTGGGTACTTGTTGTACCTGTCTGGCAAGAAGTGAATTGTACCGTATTCCCTCCGTTAAACTGAAAGTCGGTGTTTTGTCCATCGGTTTGTACATTGCTGGCTACCGTACCAAAGGCCGCACGAGGCCGCACAAATCGAATTTCCTGCGTCGTGTCTTTGGCGTAGCCGTTGCAATCGGTACCCACCCAGGTTCGGAAAATCCGGGCATAAGTCCCCGTTGTATTGATTGAATCGCAGCCGTAATACACCACCCGATCGCTCCATTTCAGCGTGGTACGGCAAGCACAAGCGCCAGTCTGGCAATTGTCTGAAAAATAGGTGTAGCCTACGTTGCGAACTTTGTCCACCCCACTGTTTAACAGGTTGGGCGGCGCCAAGTCACAGTTTTGGGCACCAACGCCCGCTACGCCCTCCGCATTGACAATGGTGTGGCGACTGGGGTCGATTTTGCTAGGCGCTGGAGAGAGCATCGTTTCCACTGGTGAGCCATAGGCATTGCCAATGCTGAGCGGATTGTTCAGCACTTCATTTACGTCATTGCAAGTCAAGGGGCTTGACTGCCAGTTGGTGCAAATAATCTGCGGTGGGGTTCTATCTTCTGCCATCACCTTACCCCCCGAAAGGAAATTCCCATAGGCATCAAACAAGCCATAATCCCACACTCCCGCACAATCGATGATGTTGCCATTGGAGGGGTTGGTATCCATGACGCGAACAATGGCACAATTGTTCAGGGAAACCACGTCGATGTTCAATACAAATTGGCAATTGGCATCCAGGGTTACCTTTATGTCTCCTCTTGCGATGACGTCTACCTGGATCTCGGCATTTGCTTTACATCCTAAATTATTGGTAATGGTCACGTAGTAACGCCCCACTTGGTCTACCGTAATTTCTGAAAGAACGGAGCCCGTGCTCCATAAAAAATTTTGACCAGCCGAAGCACTCAAAAGCGTTTTCTGATTCGGCGCACACATAAAGCCCGAACTTTGAATGCTTGCGGTAAACACCTCCGACGGATTATCCAAAACCCTAATTTTGAGCGTGAGCGAATCCGCTTTTTGATCCGCGTCGCGAACTTCAATCCATACTTCGTATAAATTATTCAAATCTGCATCATGGGGAGTTTCAAAATCAGGAAGCTGCTTCCAATCGAGCTTACCCGTTTGTGATTCTAGGATAAAGGCGTTGGAATCCGCTCCGCCTATTATCGAATAGCTCAGTCCTTGACCTTCCTCATTGGTTTGATCAAAGGCATTGGCATCGTACAGATCCAGGCAAGAAGTTTCGGTAAAGCTGAGTGAATCGGCAGAGAAAAACAGCGGGTCGCCCGTAGTATTCGGGTCGATAATAAAATTGGCGATGACCGTGTCGCGGTCGATCAAAGGGTTGTTGCAATCAATCGATACAACCTCTACCCTCTGGTGCCCCACCCAACTGGTGTCAAGAATAGCCGTAGAGATGATGCCTTGCGTATCGATGGATACCGACAAAGGCTCCAAATTCACAGTATACGGTTCCATCACGGAACCTGCTGTTCCGTTAGAAACAAAAGCAAGTGTACTGGGTTTTTCGTATAAGTAGCCATTGGCAGCATCATAAAAATGAAGGGCAATGTTGCCCGCTTGCAGGTTGTTGATGGTCATGAAGTACCAGTACGTACCCGCTTGCAGGGTGGGGCTGGCAACTCCACACAAGGTACCATTGATGAATGCTGCCAACTGACTGCCTGGGGCAGCTTGCTCTACTCCATCGAATTTCACCTTGGCATTGAGTGCCATCGTACCACCCCCACCGGGGGCAAGAGTCCAATTGGGACTCGGCATTGTATCTGTCAGCGGAATTTGCAGCAGTTGATAGGTCCGACAAATATCCGTTGGTTCCAGGTAACTTTGCAGATTGTAGGTTCTAAAAGTATCCTCTATGCCAATCTGTTGGATCGGGAGTGGCTCAAAGGCCAATTGCACATAGGGCAGAATCTGGAAGCTGATCCGGATGGTGTCTTTGAATCCAAGTGGGCCCATTTCTGTCGCAATGATGCGCACCGTATCGGTACCCGACCAAAAAGAAACCAGAGGTGTCACCTGCAGCAAGCCTTGCGGGCTGATGCTGGCCTGGTACTTTTTACCTGGCAAAGCTTGCCAAAGTAGCGAATCGGCATCAATCCGGGTGATGTTTTGCTGCAAGTCCAGCAGGGCAAAAGGGGTGCCCGAAATCGTTTTTTGAAGTGGGAAATCAAACAGGGAAAAGGGATAATCATTCTGCGTGGCAAAACGCAGTTGCAGGGGCAGGTTTACACTCCCCTTGACGGCAGAGCGCTGAAAAACCTGCTGCTCCGGCGAAGTAAGGATTTGGTCGGAATTGGCGTCGTAAAACTTAAAAACCAGGGCTTCACCAGTGACGGTATTGGAGAATACGGTGAAAAAATAATAGAACTGCCCATTTGCCAGGGTCGGACTGGCGATGCCCCTACACTCGCTGCCTACAAATGCCCCAATGAGGTGAGTGCCCGCCGGAGCAGCACCCCCATTGAGAATGGCTTGTCCATTGATGTTCATGCTGTATTGATACGCCCTACCATCAACTGCCCAATCTGGGCGTGCCGCATTCAGGCTGACCAATGAGAATAAAAAAGCGACCCACAGAACAATGAGTCGGCACAACATATTTGCCATAAGACGAATGATTTGTCATTAAAAAAAGGGGGATTGAAGCGGGTTCAAGCCTTCCAACTTGAACCCGCTTCAAAATTTAGCGTTGCAGAATTACTTTCTTCAACGCCACTTTACCATCCAAATCCAACTTTACGAAGTAAACGCCACTGGCCAGCTCCGTTCCCAAAGCGGAGCGAGCATCCCAACGGAATTCGTTCATCCCGGCCTGGGCGTTGATGCGCCATTGGCCATGTGTTGCGCCCACGGCATCCAGCACACTGATGCGGGCCTCTCCATCCTGCTCTGCGGCAAAGCTGAATACAGCCTGGTTTTGCAGGGGGTTGGGCATGACTTCAAAATAGGAGATCAATCGACGGTCGGTAGTAGCGGTAGTAGTCAGCAAATTGAAAGGTTGTGGCTCCTGCACCATCCCGATTTGGGCGTCGGATGAGAAGTACAAGGTTTCTTTCAAGCTCCGTACATTGTTTCCATCGTACAACTTGAAGTTGATCAACTCACCTGGCTTGTTGGCGTACATCGTAATGAAAAACAAATAGGCGTTCAAAGACTTGACGTAGATCGCCGGAGAACTACCCCGTACCGCTCCGCCTACAAATGCCCCCAACTCAAAGTTTTCTGCCGTCACATTCAACTTATCCGCAGTGACCATCCCGATGAGCGTCATGGTGTGCTCAAACTTGGAAGGTTCCAATGTCCAGTAATTGGTTGCAGCCAAAGCTTTGGATTTGCTTTTTTCCACGGGTACTTCCGTCAAGTTGCTGGGCACAGGGTAAGCCAGGGTACCCGCATTGGAAATTTTGAGCAAATACCCTTCGGGGGCTTCCATGTACTGGAGGTTGCCCAACCAACCATAGCCGGCCACATATTGCGCAAACCCAGTTTGGCTCTTGATCACGTCCCCGTTCAACGGACTTAGGCTAGCCAAGGCCAAATTCAGTGGCAATGGCGATTGTGGCAAGTACCCAATCCAGTTCCAGCCAACACTTACGGGGATGGTGGTAGCCGCCAGATTGATCGGGCGGCCCAGCATATCAATCGTATCTCTCCCATCTGCCCGGTACTGGTACATGCCAAGGTTGCCCAGGGTTGCCAGCGATCCCACCCACTGGTTGCCCTCATTGTAGTACTGGCTGAACAAGGTTTGTCCTTTGATGAAGTCATTTTGGGGTCGGCGCAAGCTGCTCAAGGCGGAATTAATCGATGGGTCCGGGAATTCGAGGTTGAACGAAACCCAGTTCCAGCCTTCGCCAATTTCGATTTTGCGCAGCAACAGGTTGTTCGTTCTGATCGTCATTGGCGTTAGTGGTGAACCCACCAGGTCTTCACTTTCAAAAGCGAATTTTTCCAATACCGATCCATACAACAAACAGGCACTGGCATCCCAAATTTGCAGGCGAATGGAATCTCCGGTAAAACTATTGGAGTATACCGTCAGGAAGGCCAGCCATTTTTTCAGCGTAGGTTCATACTTCACTTTGGTAAGTCCGCGGCATTCTCCATTGATAAAGGCACCTACAATGTCTTGGCGATCCGCCGAAAAGACGCCTTCAATGTCCAACTGCAGAGTCATGTTCATGGAGTAGCTGTAGGTCTTGGGATTGACCGCCCATGCTGGCTCGTGGCAAACTACCCGGGCATCAACAATGACGGGTTCTTTGCCTTCTACTACATCCAGGTACAAGGTGTCCAAAAAAGCCCCAAAAGCCATCGTGCTGTCAAACTCGAAGGTGATGGGTTGGGCTACACCGGGAGCCAGGGTTCCTTTTTTGGGGAATACCCGTACCCAGCTTGGTACATCGAGGATTTCGTAGTCGGTAGCTTCGCCGCCGGTATTTTCAATTTTGCGGGTTACACTCACAAAATCTTCTTCGTACTTGACCACTTCAACTGCTCCGTCCAACCAACGAATTGGGTTGCGGTCAACAAAAAATTCCCATTTTTTCTCGGCAAAATTGTTGCCTGCCAGGTCTTTGATGTTGTTGACCACCACCCGCAAAACCTTGTTTTCGATAAAGCGATTGGGCCCTTTGGGCACAATCGTTATTTTATCGCCAGAACAGGAGATGATCGCATCGACCAAATTACCCGTTTCGGTATCGTACAAGCCAATGTTGTTGTTGTTGAAAAAGTCGGCTTGAATGATCTGATCACAACGGATGGGTTCGTTGAACTGGATACTGATCTCATCACCCAAAGCCAATACACCATCCGAAGGTTGCGGCGTGCCAAACAAATCCGGGGGATCTCGTTCTATCCGACCTTTCATCACATGGGAAATCCCGGCATTTTGAGCACCGTAGCACTGGGTTACGGCGCGAATTTCATAAGCGCCGTCTTTTAATCCACCGGTGTTCCATTCTACAATTTTGAATACGTCATTGTCCAACTGGTTTTTGGGGACATCCACGATGTTGATCCAGGCACCATCACCCTGGGTGCGGCGGTACTGCACCCGAATCAATTCCAAATCCGCATCGTTGCGGTTGAATTCATTGAGGGTAATGAACATCGTGCTGCCATTCTCGGGGGTCAACACCCAATCTTGCAGCGGGAAGCCGACGTCAATCGGGCTACAAGGCTCCAAATAATGGACACTGACGTTGATGGCCTTGTAAAATGGCTCAGGTGGAAAATCCCCATTGCCCAAGGCATCGTACCGACTGCCTTCACAAGCCGAATAGACATGAAAAGTGAGATTTTCGTAGTCGAAAGCTGTGGGGCCACGCTCGATGGTGACGATCACCTCCTGGGATTGACCAGCGTAAATGCCAAAGGAGCCGCTAGCAAAATCCCCCTGCACTTTTACAATGGCGCCGTTGGGGTTGGTGGCGTTGTACAATTCAAAGTAATAAGTCCGATACTCGTCCGTTTGACTGTTGTTGCCAATGTTGAATTTGAAAGTCGCCTGGTCGTTCATCGAGACGTTGGAAATGATGGTTTTGTCCACCGTCAAATCTACACCGTCGCGCGGAACCGTTTTCTCTTCGTAGGGGCAGGAGGAATTGCCCGAAACGGTTTTGAACACGGGAGTCGAATACACCTTGTCCTGCAATACATCCACGGTGAACACGTCCTTGATGTCGTCGTCTGCGAGGGTATAAGAAACCGTTTGGGTTCTGGTCTCTTTGGAGCTAAATTCCGTTTTGACGCCTTGGCTCATTTCCATACCCATCTTGATCTTCGACCCGAGGTCATCAATATTAAAACCGACGGAAGAAGCGATAGTTTCCTCTATTTCTACTTCAAATTCATACTTTGTCTCTTTGGTATTCTCGACAGCGCTGGTATTTTCGTAGGTGACCCCCGCGTCAAAAGACAGGTTTTTTTCAAAAACGGCAGCGGCTTTCAGGTCGCGGTTGCGCTGCAAAATTGTTCGCCATTGGTTGGCAGAGGTCGTATCGCCTACTAATTCCAGGTTGGGAATGATTACCTCTTTAATTTGGTAGCCCGAATACAAAAAGGTAGTGGCAAACTTGTCGGGAAAAACCAACAAACCCGGCTTGATGAAAAAGCTACAATTGGCGGTATCCCAGCGCAGGTCGTCGGTGATGCCGAACAAGAGGTTGAGGGCACCTCCCACGAATATGTCGGCATCTTCGCCAAAAATAACGCCATCGCTTGATGTAGAGATTTTTTCATTAGCGGTGATACACACTTCCGCAGATCTGTTAGTGGAAGCGCCCGTTTTGACGTTCACCCCCAATTCGAGGGAGTTCTCAAAGCCGATCTCCGTAATCTTGCCCACTCCAGGCGTACCCGCAATGATCTGCTGCTTGTTGCCCAGATCCACATCCAAGCCGGTTTTCGCCTTCACCGAAGCCGAAACGTCCAATGACCAGCCCGTACAAACCGTTGAGCCTTTTTCAATGGACGCACTACTGCCGTCTCCCGGAGGGTCGCGCAGAATCATCAGGGGCAGTTGTGGCGAGGTGGAGGTAAAGTTCACCAAACGGGGGCGTTTGCCCAAAACTACCGCTTGAGTAGAAAAGGTATTTTCCTGGTCGTCGGCTTTGGCCAAAATGGTCAAGGTTTTTTGGTAAGGCGAAGTGACGTTGGGAAAACCCGCCGTAAACCGGTACTTGAATTTCCCGCCCGTCATCAGGGTGTCGATCGGTCCATCTCCTTCGATCAGGTTATCGATGTGCAATTCCGCCGTATCCAGGTAACAAACCCCGCCATCGTACTGTTGAAAAACCTTGATGTTGGTGGTATACTTGCCATCCTGTTCTAGCATGGTGATGCCACAGGCATTGGTGTCCAAGGGTTCCATTTCGATTTGCGGCGGCGCGTAGTAAATAAAGTCGGTCGTGTCGTTCCTATTCGTTAAGTCGATGGTTCGCCCGCCCTGCAACTGAAAATAATTGTAAATGACGTTGTTGGAATGCTCGGTAACCGCGATGGTCATTTTTAGCGGCGGCAAATTTTTAAATTGGAATTTGCCGTTTTCTTCTACCAACTGAATGATCTTTTTGAAACAACCATCCAATGATTCCACTTTTACCTTGACAATCGCATTGGCAGGGATGACGCTCTTGCGGCATCGGGAATTGCCCGCCATCTGGCCGCTTACAATGCGTTTGGTTTGATTGCGGAACAGGATCCCTGCAATTGGGGAAGCGATCTTGTCGATGTCCCAAAAGGCCGGGTAAAAACTGTGGCCGTTGTAGGTAGGTGTTAGTCGAACGGTAGCTCCTGGTTCCAGATCGATGGAAAAATACCCGGTACTGTCCGTATACACTGCCGGAACGTTGCGCTGGCCATTGACCAAAATTTCGGCATTTTTGACAAAGCAATTGGTGCCCTCATAGCGCACATAGCCGGATACCGGCACGGTGCTTTGATCGGTAAAATCAACCTGATCCGTGCTGGTATTGCTGGGGGTGAGGGTAATCAGGCGGGTAGAAGGCGAAAATTTGTGCGGCAGCTCGTTGACAATGGCGGCTACCGTACTCCATCCTGCGCCGTGGCTGGTACCCGAGCCAGTGAGGTCGATACCCATGTCGTGCAGGATGGTGTCCGTTCCTTCGTTGAGGTTGAAGTACGAACTCAGGTTGGAGTTGGTTACATTGGTGCCAATATTCGCATAGGTCTGGATATCGGGCAGGGAAAGCAATTCGCTGAAAAACGCAACTTCATCAATCAAGCCGGTGAAGTACGATTTGTGGGCCGAGGAGCCATCGGCCTGAGCGCCCAGTTTCCAGGGCAGCCCCATCCAATCGGTAGCGCTGTAGCTGTGGGTACCCAAGAGGTTTCCGTCTTTGTACAGGGTTATTTCCAGCGTGGTGCCTGCTTTGCGCATGACCAGGGCCAGGTGGTGAAAACCCATGCCCAAATCGCCGAAAGTGTGTACCTCTGATCCAATCCCGAGGTCGAGTTTGCCCTGGTTGAGGCAGAGCAAAAACTGATTGTTTCCACCAGCATTGGCCTTGCTGAGGATGGCCTGGTTGTTGCTGAAGTCGAATGCCTTAACCACCACGGTAATGGTGGCGCTGTCCTTGAGGGCAAAGCTGGTGAGATCGGCATAACTGCTGTTGACCCCATTGAACTCCAGCGACTGGCTGGAATAAAAACTCTTGCTGGGGCGGGCAGTAAAGGTCGTACCCGCGCCATAATTGACCGCGTCGATCTTGTAAAAACCCGTGGCATCGGCAATGCCCGCATTGATGACGTTGGGTTTGTCGCTGGTCCATTGGGCACTGCACAGGTAGGCTTTGAGTTTGTTGCTGGAGATGTCAAACCCTTTAGAACCTGCGCCTTCGTCGAATTTCCAGTAAGTTACGAGTCCGGGGGTATTGGCGCTGGCGGTTTTGTTCATCAGCATCTGGATCTCGGTTTGCGGCAATTGCCGATCGAAGAATCGGACTTCATCGATTTTTCCGTTCAGGAAGCCACCCGCATCGGTACGTTTGCCCAGGTAAAGTACCGAGCTATCGGCAGCAACACTGCCGATGGCCGTAGCGACCAGTTCGCCATCAATATATAGCAAAAGCGCGGAGCCATTGTAGCTCGCCGCAACGTAGTGCCAGTCGGTGGCCGTAGCGGTGGGAAATTCGTAGCTCATCTCGGCGGGGCTGCCCCCCGTTTGGCCCAGGCCAAATTTGACCCCGGGCCCGCTGCTCGCGGGGAGGGTGTGTAGCCACCAGTTTTTGGAAATGCTGCTGCCCAAATCCAGGATACCCGCAGCATCATTGCCGGCATTCAGTTTGACCCAGGTGGTAACGGTGAAGTTGTTGCGCGGAAAAACGGGGTTGTACTCCGCAAAAACCGACCCATTGCCATCAAAATTGAGCGCCGCCCCCAGGGTAGGACTGAGGGACACTACCGCTCCGGGTACGGGGTTGCCGCCGAGGGTTTTGACTTGTCCGGTGATCACGCCGTTGGGGTTCAAAAAACCCAGCGCTTTGCCACGACTGCCTTCGCCAAACTGATTGACGCCTGAGACTTCATAGGTGTAAAATTTTCCGGCCAGGACATTAAAATCCAGAAAGGAAAAAGTTTCGCCGTCAACCGTGGCCAAAAGAGAGCCATTGCGGTAAATTTTGAACGATGTGGACACTGGCGAAAGGGGGTCCGGCGACCAGTCTACCTGCACCCGGTCTTCGAGGTCGCCTTCGCTGGCCCTGACCATGGGTGGTGCCGGTGGCAACAGAAAGCTGGCCCAAAAACCAAAAGTTCCTTGGTTTTGCTTGCCAAAGTAACTGCCCAATACGGGCTGCCCGATGGTGGCGTTGAGGCGGTTTTTTGTGTTGAATGCCCCGGTGAGGCTCCCAGAATTAAAAAATGCCTTACCAGTGAAATAATCGTTGTCACTGGCCGTGGCACAGTTGGGGCTCGACTGAGCCAAGCCCTGCTGAAGTCCGGTCAGCATCAACCAGACCAGCATCAGGTGGTATATTTTTTTCATGCGGCTCTTCTTTTTGGGGCGAAAAACATGAGTCATCCCGAATTTTGGGAGAACGAACCGCGAAAGCGGTTGAATATTGAATAGCCCCGGTCGTCCGGGGTCATTTCGGTAGCAAAAGGTTTTGCAACCGCGGATGCGGTTGAATTTTTTGCTCAATTGAGTTCAACCACTGCCGTGGTTGCAAGCAATTTGACCTTACTATTTCCCCGGACGACCGGGGCTATTCAATATTCAATCGCTCCGCGATTAGATTTTCGCCCGATTTTGGCTTTTCAAAAATTCGGGATGACTCATGTTTCCCCCACTACTTTGTTTGGAAATTGATTGAAAGGGCATGCTAGCGTTGTCCTTTGCTGGTGATCAGGTTTTCCAATTTGGACAAGCGACTGCCCAGGGTATTGACATCGCTGCGCAATCCGTCGTTTTGTTTTTGTAGCCCCTGATTGAGGTTGCGCAGGGCAGCGTTTTCAGCTTCCAGTTGTGCAACCCTCCGCGCCAGTTCCTGGGTAGCGGAAATATTGAGGTTGATGATCTCCTGGTAATTGACTGCCTTGAAATCTTTCACTTCCCGGCCATATACCAATAGTTTTTCCGGCAGTGCGGATGCCCATTCGCTCACCGAAAACGATTGGGCATTCTCCGTTTTGGACACCGTGAATAGGTTTTTGCTGTACATGTCTGCGCCAATGGATACCCGGTCGCCTACCTGCAGGCCGTGCTTGGTGTCGAGTACAATGGTCAATTGATCGCCGGTCAGGCTCAAGCGTTGGGCGAAGGCATTGATGTCGGGGACGACGTTGGTCATGGTATTAACCACATCCGGCAATATTTTCTCCACCTCCTGGGCAATGAATCCTTTATGGACTTTTGCACCCGCTCCATCATCAATTAAGCGGTAATCGGCCACCCGCAGTTTCAGCAGGGTCTGCAAATCTTCCGCGCCTTTGCTGGATAGGATGTCTTTTTTGATGCGTTGGTCGGAAAAAGTAAAAAATGCTAAACCGTATACTATACCCTCAAAAGAAGCACTAAAGCCTACAGAATTTTTTTTAACTGACAATGGATAAGTAGCTAAGCGATTAAATTTAAAAAAACCAGCACTCATATCCACTTGGAAACCGTTACCTTGAAGATCAAGTATAGGTGTTACTGAATTATTCCCCCAAACGTTGATCTTACCAGCCGTTATTTCAGTACGAACATCGGAGGGCCCCGTACCTGTTCCAGCTTGGTAACTATTGGCAACCACATTGTTAAAAGTAAGCGGATTGGTCAGGTTTAAGGTGCCTACATTCGCAGTACCTACATCCAAAGTACCTCCAGGTAAACTGATTTTGGTTCCGTCGTAGTTCATTTCCTGGGTATCGGCTCCTTTTTTAAAGACGATGCTTGATTTTGAGCTGCCATCGATCAGGATTTTGGCTTCTGCATCGGGGTTTTTCACGTGCAGCTGATAGCCGGCAGTGGGCGTAGCCGTACCTGCGCCTACTGCGCCCGCGGAGGGGAAGGTATTGCTCTGCCCGATCAGGGAAAGGGCATAAGGCGAGGAGGTCAAGCGGGCCCGCGGGATGAGCTCGGCACCACTGCCTACGGTAATGCCCAGGAAATAAGGTTTATCAAAAGCGGCAGTGAGGGGGGTTACAGTACCTAGTGTAACGCTGTACACGCCACCGAGAAGTACCACCGAGTCTTGTTTTTCTGTCCAAACGGGGGTACCGCCGGTTTCAACGGTGTAGAGTTTGAAAATAAGGGTATATACCCCATCCTCTACGGATACACCAGTTGATTTTTGAACGGTACCTTGTAAACTGAGGTTGGCCTGAGCCTGTACAGATACAGATGCGATACCGAAAAAGAATAATGCAGAAAACAGTAGTGTTCTAATTTGCATAGCGCAGTTTTTTTTAAAATAAAAAAAGAGGATTCATTTCATGGCGAAACTGCGCAAAAGTGAAAGTTCAGGCTTGATTTACCTAATTTTTGACATGTACAAACGTATGTACAAATTGGATTTGGAGGCAGTTTTTACCTAAAAAAGCCAAGATTTAGCATTAGAGCATGTCTACCTGCGTATGTTCCCAAACTTCCATTTCAGCAATAGTTCTGTATCTTTGTACCAAAAGTAGAATTCAATACCGATGAGCAAAAAACTTCCACTGGGGCTACAGGATTTTAGAAAAATCATCGAGAATGATTTCA
>Ga0247834_1004780_pt1 | contig 16680 bp, 12 predicted proteins | sample LaCruzMarch2015__8_FD_187118 | JGI IMG/M metagenome (GOLD analysis project Ga0247834, IMG submission 187118) | Freshwater microbial communities from meromictic Lake La Cruz, Castile-La Mancha, Spain - LaCruzMarch2015_12m | ecosystem: Environmental > Aquatic > Freshwater > Lake | place: Spain...
AGCCCGATCAACCCTTTGACCACAACACAGGGACAACGATGCGAAGCCCCTGGATAAAGCTTTGGATCTTTCAATGGCATGTCGTCGTCGTCATCATCGACAATTGGACCCGCCGTCCTCACCGAAGAGCACTATTCTCAAACCTACACAGGTGCAGACTTTCTCTGTCACGCCCTCGTTTCGGCTGGAGTTACACACGTCTTCGGCGGTCATGGCGGTGCGGTAGTCGGTCTTATCGATGCCGTCGTCCGACATCCACAGCTTGTATGGGTATACTGTCGCTGTGAAACGAATGCAAGTCAAGCAGCGGCTGCGTATGCCAAACTTCATGGAAGGCTCGGATGTTGTATTGCCACATCTGGTCCAGGTGCAGCACACCTGCTCTCTGGTCTAATCGATGGAGATCAAGATCGTGTACCATTACTTTGTATTACGGGTATGAAAAGTTTAGGCAAGACACGACATTCGGACTTTCAAGATATTGATCAATCAAGTATCTTTCGTATGGCAGGATTGGCATTGTCCGAAACGGTATCACACATAGATCAACTATTGCCACTTACACGTAATGCCTTCACGGCGGCGATTGCATCAAATCGATGTGCCCATCTTGCCATACCTATCAATGTACAAATGGAACAAATTGAAGCACGGACACATTTCTGTTTGGGCATGTCATTCCAAGTTGCGACATGTTTACCAGCATCGAATTTTCAAGTGGAGGCATTTGCTATGGCATTGTGTCGGGAGATACAAATGAAACGCAGGGTTCTAATAGCGTGTGGTTATCGTGCTAATGCCATCGGGACTATCATCGAGAGGATTGCCGAATTGATGCATGTGCCCATACTCACATCGTTTGATGGGAAAGGTACCGTCGACGAACGTCATCCATTGTCGTACGGTGTCGTTGGTGTGTATGGAAATGCAGGTACATCCGGGTGAGAAGCATTTTTTAACACGTTTGACCAATTACTATTCACTCGTCCACTGTTGTTCCATCATAACTGCAGATACCTAACCCCCTATATTCTACTTTGTTGAAACTAATGTGAAGGTCCGTCGAACTCCTCGAGCACTGCGATACGATAGTTGGAATTTGCATCAGCGACTGGTCAGAACTCATCGCTGATTCACATGGACTTCAAGTACGCAAGTTTTTGCAGATCGAGGAACGCCTAGTTGCCGGCGATAGCATACGCTTCTCTCCTGAATCAGTCCTAATGTGTGGCTATCTTGAGGACACACTTAATCTTCTCGTTACGAAACTTGAGGATTGTATCCTCCGCTCCGATTTGGGGGGCAGGACGACACTCTCCTCTCCGTCAAAAGTGTTACTAAATGCGGTCCATGAGCCAAAGACTGCAGACGATGTATGGTCAGGATTTGGAACAGAGACGTATGTCAAAGCTGCAGGTACTCCAAGTACCTTCCTTGGTGGGAGTACAATAGCAACATCTCCTGACATCCGTAGCATGGAGTACTGTCATCCGGGGGTGTTCTTCAAGGTCTTAGGCGATTACCTGGATGACGATGCGGTTGTGTGCTGCGACATTGGAGACAACTCTCTTTTCGTGGCCAGTGCATTACCCTCAAAGAAGGGACAGAGATTTCTTACGGTAAGCATGTTGATGTAACCTATACACCGGAAAGAACGCATTTTTCTTGGTCCCTATCCGCTAACCAATATCATCCTCTGTTGCTTACTTTTTTCAATAGAGCGAGCATCTCGGCATAATGGGATATGCTATAAATAGTGGTCTTGCGGCTTCGGTTTCAGCGGCTGGTTCATCTCTGAATCACTTCCCGGGGAAGAAACGTAACAACATTAATTCTAGTAGCAAGACGAGACAGACGCTCGTGGTGGCAGGAGACGGCGGAATTCAAATGAGCATTAACGAGCTCGCGACCATGAAGGATCACAATGTTAAGAATGTCGTTGTTGTTGTGATATGCAATGGTCGATTAGGCAGAGTTCAAAACGAAGTCTGGGGGCCAGGCATTACCGCTGATGGGTGTAACATTGGAAGTCCCAATTATGTTGATTTGTTTAAGGCGTATGGCTACCCCAACGGCATGGTCATTTCAACTTGCAACACAGATGATATTCTTGGAACAATCAAATCATGTTATGAGTCAGCAGCGACGAATGGTTGCTGCGTGATTGAGGTTCGTCAGGATCCACATGTTCATCCAGTCATGTTTAAACTTTCGCTACCAGATACATTGAACACTGCCCCACTTCGGGCGGAAGATAGTCATCACGTACTCCCTTCATTGAATGTCGAATATTGGAAGTCTGAGAGGCCTCGGATACTTGAATGGCTAAGCAGTTTGAAGCAAGTGGAAAAATCGAAACCATATTGGTTCAATCATGGGGATGTATTTGCATCTTCTCCCTCCGAGGTGGCTCAGACTCTACTCGATTCATTTTCCATTGCATCTGAAGGAGAAACAACGCCGAAACTATTTCAGACTGCCAAGGATAGTCAGGTTTTTGATGCTCAATTCCAGGCGTCCATCTTAGTTGCCATGACTGCGAAGTCTCTTCTCGAGGAAGTAGTTTCGAAGGGCATGAGTAATGGGCATCCGCTGATGCTTCAATTCCTAGCCTGTCCACCCAATTTCAATTTCGCTCTACACAGTCATGCGAGTGTAGAACTCGATATCCCTCTCATTGGTGAATTATGGGAAAGATACTTGCATGGTGTGAGGATGAACCCAACCTTACTGTCAAGGACGTCACCTTTAGTGGTCGTTGATGAGGGCCGTATGCTTTACAATCCACCCTCCGAAATTGATGTGAAGTCAGAGTCTCAAGCGTTGACAAACAAGGTATATGATCAAGTCTCATCATTGGGAAAAACTGGTAAATTTGTAGATCAGGTGAACTTGGAGGGCTCTGTCATATACAATGAAATCGGAAGCATTCATCAAACATATACGAAGGATAAGGGATGCCTAATCCTTGCATTATGGTGCGGAGCTCATGCTAACATTGATCAGAAGAAATGCTGTTGTACCGGTATTGATGGTAGTGAGGGATTGTTCTTGCCTTAGGAGTGTATCGTACATTGTGAGTGTGTGTTGCCTGAAAAGTTAGAGAAAGTTTGGTGTGTGTTTATGGTAGATTAGTATCTGTCGATAAGGATGAATTCAATCGGACGTTGTTGGTGTGTATCATGTTGTACCTAAAGCTATTTCGACTGATACTACACAAGGCCCGATCATCTTTCAATATGCTTATCTCTCAAGTGCGATTTGGTCAAATAGTAATGGGAGGCGGACTTGGATATTTAGTATTTGTCGAAAGGGAGGAGGTGACTCATGTAGCCTGTTAAAATAGATGGCAATAGTAATGATGACCTGTGTGGATTTTACATTTGGCGCGCATCTTAAACAGAAGGAAGACTAATAAGGTCCTGCCGCTGATCCAAGCTTGAGCATTTTTAGTGAATGCCATTTGGATCATTCTTCTCAAAGCAGTTCTCGAATCGAGGACGGAGCAAGAAAGAAGCACTAGAGACGAAGACTAAGGTACAGGTCGATCAAGAGCCAAATGAAAATAGTGACGACATGAACATCCCACCACTGGGCAAGGAAAATAATAGCCACTCCACCGTCCCAAAGAAAATGATGGAGGCTTCTGATTTACTCTCCAAACATGCCAGGGGAAGAGAGAATGTTATCGACGCAGTTTCTTCAACAGGAAGGAGGAGCAGCGGCGAGATGAAGTACAGTTCCATTTCTTCTCCTCCAACCAGTACGATTCGCGTCCCATCTGCACGAACTATCACAAATCAATGCTTTCCTTCGGCAGAAGAGGAACCATCGTCGACGCCATCACCCGAAGTTAGCTACGACGAAGACTTCGAATCATACACGTTGGACTCAAAAGAAGCATCACCAAAAAGCAAGGCGATTATGGAAGAGATGAATAGGATCTACCAATCGGCGCCGATGCCCGAGAATTATCATACTTCTGCTCCGAAAAAGTTACCGGTGCTACCAAAGATTCTTCTCATTCCCACACAAATGACGGCGTCGAAGGAGAAAACGGATGTATCTGTAGGAGTAGTCACAAGGACCCGTAATAACAACGAAACATCCGTAACGAAAATAGAAGAAGCAAAGACTGCATATGGAAAATTTCGACGCAATAGTTCTATCCCTCGTCAGGTATCGTCTGCTGATAAAGGATCTGGTGGTAAAAGCAATGGAGCTACGAGCAGGAGGAACCACAGGAACTCTTCTGCTCCAAGTGTCTCTCGAGGTATATCCGAGTCACGACCATCGTCATCACCACCACCATCAAAATTAACAACAATAGCATCCAAAAAGCAGCCAACACCGCTAACTGTACTGCGTGAGGAAGAACAACGGAATCAACGTGCCAAAGATGCATTGTCGTCTTCTAACGATAAGGACGGACGTCGCAATTTGGACAAGCGCACTGCTCGATTACGATTTGCGGACGCGTTTAAACAAGATATTATGCAAAACCGCCAACGACAGCCGTTCTTAAACAATGGAACGAATCACTCGGGTATAATTGGCGGTCAAATTCAAGACCGAGGCTTGAATGGCGTGTCTATTGCTGTTCGGAAAAGACCGTTGTTTGATTATGAGCTCGATCGTGGCGACTTTGACGTTGTATCCATTGACAATACAAGTGAAAAGTCTCGCGACCTCACGATCGTACACAATTGTGTCATGCATGCTGATATGAGGCGAATGTTTATCAAGCCCACAAGCTATCCTGTCACGGCTGCCTTTGATGAGCATTGTTCCGATGACGACGTGTTCAGGCATATTGCCGAGCCACTTGTCAATGAGGCTTGTTTGAACAACGTGTCCACGATTCTAATGTATGGTCAAACCGGATGTGGGAAGAGTCACACCATGGCTGGGATCGAAAAAAGAATGGCAAGCACCATCTTCTCGAAATGTGGAGGTGAATCGAAGGGTGGTCGAATTGTTATTTCACTCACGTTTGTTGAGCTATGTGGTAACAAAATAAACGACTTGCTCATCAAAGGCTCCAGTGGCGTTAAGGTCCTCGACATTAAGGTCCTCGATCTCGACGATGGAACAGTTCGTCTTCTTAACGCATCAGTGATTGAGGTGAAATCTCCAGAGGAACTACTGGATCAGATTTTGCTTGCCAAGGGCCGTCGTGCGACGGAAGCAACTGATATGAATGGTGTTTCTTCGAGATCACACGCCGTGTGTCAAATTGAGATTAAGAGCAAGCATCCGAGCTCGAACAACAGAGGTCTGCTTACTCTGATTGATTGTGCAGGAAGTGAAAGGTCTCATGACAGTTTATATCACAGCAGCGAACGGCAGAAGGAGAGTGCCGAGATCAATGCTTCCCTCTATGCACTCAAAGAATGTATTCGCGCGAAATCGAAGAATGCACGTATCCCCTTCAGGTCAAGTAACTTAACGAGGATTCTAAAGGAGAGCTTCGAAAGAGACGGAGCTCGACTCTGCGTGATTGCATGTGTAGCTCCTAACGCAACCGACACCGAGCACACGATGGAAACGCTCAAGACGGCGAGTACTGTTGTTGGAGTCGATGATCAAATCAAGGAAGAATTGGCGCATGAGGTCGTGCTGCAACAACGAACGATGAAAGAAGTTGCATTACCGCCGAGTGCTTGGGATCATCAACAACTCAAGGCGTTTCTTACCAAGAACAAGTTGGAACGAGTAGTCCTTCTGACCCAAAAGCATGATGGGAAGCTGTTAATGAAGATGAGCGTCCTACAAATGCGAGCCCAGCTTTTTGATGATAAGGATAAAGAGTTTGCACAAACTCTGTTTGATCTTTTGAGGAAAGAGAATGATAGGGTTGCTGTAATCCAAAGAAACGAAAGAGTAAACAATAAGTTGAATAGAAAGGGGGGTGTGTAAAAACAGCATTGCATCAAAGTTCACATAGTTTTGTAGAAGTAGTAACATTAATCAATATTACTGTTCCAATCCCCTTATTCCGTGAGAGAGGCGAAGCTCTTGTCATCTCCCGCCACCACCCTCCAACCAAACGAACGTGTTGGAGGAACACTCGATCGAGGACTTTCACAAAGAGATCTTCGGTCATGTCTACAGACTACAACCCCACACCTCACGTCATACCCGAAGGCGATAATGCCACGCCACTTGAGGTCGTAGGAGGCGATTGCACGGCCACCGAGAAGCTCATCATTATCATGTGTGGCCTCCCGGGCACGGGAAAGACTCACATTGCCAACCGCATCGCACGGTACCTATCATTCTTCCTCGCCGTCGAAACGAAGATATGCAACGTTGGGGATTATCGACGTGAGTTGTTTGGTGCCAATCTACCCGCCGAATTCTTTGATCATACGAAGGAAGAATTTATGGCCAAACGACTACAGGCGTGTGATTGTGCATTGGCAGATCTTATTACCTTCATGCAGCAGGACGGAGTACGTGTGGGGATACTTGACTCGACAAATTCCACTCAAACACGAAGGCGTCACATGCTTGATAAGTTAAAATCACTAGAGTGCAAGGTCATCGTGCTGGAAGTTATCTGTGACAAGGAGGAACTCCTTGCACACAACATACGCACAATCCATATGAACCCATTTGACTATAAAGATGTAGATCCAGATGCTGCAATGAAGGACTACAATAAAAGGAGGGAGAATTACATGCATGTCTACGAAACTGCCGACGAGAGAGATAAGTCATACATTAAGATTATCAACAATCAAACATACGTTGTTCATAATGTCCGGGGTTATCTACCGCAAAAGGTGGTCCAATTTGTAATGAATCTGCATACCCTCCCTCGTGTCTTTTACCTATCTCGTCATGGTCAGTCTGAATACAACCTTTCGGGTAAGATTGGTGGCGATAGTGGACTGACTGAGGCCGGACGAGAGTATGCACGCCGTCTTGCCGACTTTGCTCATGACGTTATAGGGATGAAGGTGGAAACAGATGAAGTGACCGGAGAAGTAAAGCGTACTCCGCGTCCTGCTAGATTATGGACATCTACATTGAGACGTACCAAAGAGACAGCTGAGTTTATTAAGAGAGACATAATCACACAGCATAAATGGGATAATGGCGAACAGATTGATTGGATTCAATTCCAGGGGAGAGCACGTCGGAATCTTGATGAGCTATATGCTGGTGTTTGTGATGGATTGACATATAAGGAGATTGCAGAGAAGTTCCCCGAGGAGTTTGCCAGACGGCAAGAAGATAAATTGACATATCGTTATCCAAGAGGCGAATCCTATATGGATATTACATTACGTCTTGAGCCTATTGTTCTGGACATTGAACGAACACGTGAGCCAATCCTCATTGTTGGTCATCAGGGTATTCATAGACTACTCTATGCGTACTTTATGGGCCTGCCTCGCGAAAAAGCTCCATATGTGAGCATCCCATTGAATACAGTCATTGAACTGACTCCATCTGCGTATGGTTGCGAGGAGAAAAGGCACCTCCTTTTAAGTAAAGAGGAGATGAATGATTGGAGTGATGGCCAGGACGAGCCTGTTACCTCCATGCCCATGAAAGAACAGGAGTCAGCGCTTTTCGATGTTATGAATCCTCCGAGCTTTTAAATGTGTTTATTTCCATTGTAGTATAGAATCATATTGGTGAGACGGATTGCCAATTCGAACTAAGCCTGCTGCAGCAAGACGTCTGTTCCTTAACTCGGGGTTTTACTTAAACGAGTATTTATTATTTCTCATCAGCATCAGCGTCAACTTCTTCGTCCAATCCCTCATCTAATGTAATGCAAATGACAGTCCCTGGCTTTATTGGATCTGACTCTTCCGGTATAAATATCTTCCCCATAATTGAATCATAGTCATCATCTGTAATCATTCCAAAGGTTAAGAGCTATTGGTGTGAAGGCAAGATGTAAGTGTACATAGGCTTTACAGCTAGGATATGAAGCTATCTTGCAATCAATCATACACAGATATAATTACCTTGGTCCTAATATCACAAATGACATCCTCGCGCTTTATCAAATCACCTTCTTTCTTGTGCCACTTTTCAATCACACCTAAATAACATATTATTTTTACATCAATTGAAATATGAAAGTTCGCATCAACCTTTATTAGCAAAGGATATAAGAACAAATTTTATTGGCGAATATAAAGACAACACTCACAGTCTGTATCATCTCCAATATCTGGCATTTCTATTTCCGTTTCACGAGTAAATCTACTTCGATCAATACCATCTTCCTCCAACGTGATTCCCTTTTTGCTAAAATAACGCCCGATATATGGATTAGTAGAGAGTGAACCTAGCGCTGCATGACGACGACAGCAACGACCGTAACTGCGACCATGTGTCGTAATAAAAGCTTTGTTGGAGGTGTATGCTTGGCTCGCCAAGCGAGCAATGGCCGCCATCGTGATGAAGAGGGGGTGGGACGTCAGTCCCGCCACTTTCGCGTTTTGATGCCCGATTGGCAATCTATCATCTGGTCGAAGGTTAGAATGCCCCTCGCGAAGAAGACTGCCGTCATAATGTTGTCCGCCGCTGCCATTGGCACCTCGAATCGCGGTGGAGAGATTTTCCGCGTCGTCGCTGCATTCTCCGCCGTACAATGCACCAGTCGTAAGACGGCAGCATACAGTCGTCCTTTATTTTCTGTGCGATTGCACTCCACCACAAGTGCTAATACCGAAACTGATATCACAGGCGCCGACGTACCACCATCGTCGCTCACTATTAACAAGCGTCTTTCACGTGCCAACCTCCCATCAAGTCTTGATGCTCGGTCCTTGTCGGAAAACCTACACATCGTTCTATCACAATTAGCCTCTCGTCGTGCATCCGAGGAATCCATGGAGGCTGCCAGGACAATCGCAACGCTCAACGCAGGGAGAGTATCATTAATCCAAAAACGCGATGAGTCATTACAACGGAGGAATGATTACTCAGGACAGGTCGGCAAACTCATGGCCAAGAGCCAGGGAGGGAAGGAGACTGATGAGATAGTATCGTTGAAAGACAATGCATCTCGTGCAGGAGACGAGGCGAATGCTGTCGAATTGGAATTGAACGACATTGAATCGAGGATGAATGCATTGCTAGCGTCATTGCCGAACCTGTTGGATGATATCGTGCCCGATGGGGATAGCGATGGGGATAATGAAATGGTCAATCAATGGGGAGATGTGACTGCATTGCCAAGGGAGCTGGGATGGACAAACGACTTTCAGCCATTGTGGCATGATGATGTGGCATCCAATTTAGGTGGTTGGAACTCGGACGCCGCCGTGGGTATGTCGGGTGCACGTTTTGTTAGCCTTACCGGATCCGTGGCACGGTTAGAACGTGCCATATCATCATACTTCTTGGACCGAGCCTCGGAGAAGGGGTATATTGAAGTTTCGCCCCCGTTGGTTGTATCACGATCGGCATTAGAAGGCACGTCTCAATTGCCAAAGTTTGAAGAAGATCTCTTCAAAATTGTTCGTGAGTCTCACACATGTAACGGAGAAGATGCATTCCTAATCCCCACTGCTGAGGTACCATTGACTAATATGCATGCAAATCAAATATTGGACGAATCAGGCCTACCGCTGAGCTATTGCGCCGTAACACCCTGTTTCCGTGCCGAGGCGGGAAGTTATGGACGTGATACACGTGGACTTATTCGTACTCATCAATTCTACAAGGTTGAGTTGGTAAAAATTACCACCCCGGAAATGTCAGATGATGATCATCACAAACTTACACGACATGCCGAGGAATGTTTGGAGGAGTTGAGAATCCCCTATCGTAGAATGAGGTTGTGTTCTGGGGACATAGGTTTTAGTGCCCAACTTTGCTATGACTTAGAGGCATGGTTGCCATCAACGAATGAATATCGAGAGATTAGTTCCTGTTCAAACACTGGAGACTTTCAGGCACGAAGGATGGGATTGAGGTACCGCCCAGTCGAGACAAAGATTGACGAGAGCGATAGTACTGACACGGCCAAGGGAGGGAAAAAGAAGAGTACAAAGAAACCAAAACCAGCATTTTGTCACACAATCAATGGCAGTGGTTTAGCAGTGGGTAGGACTCTCGTGGCTGTATTAGAGAACTATCAAACCCCCGATGGAGATGTTGTGGTGCCAGAGGTTTTAAGGAAATACATGGGTGGTCTCGAGATTTTGAAGAAGAAGAGCTGAGACGATTTTGGTAATCTAGATTTCTTGACCACATTCAGACCAATAGCCATCCGCATCACTACGTAGGAATACATTATTCAAGTTCCCTTGCATTATTCCTGCACTCAATTGCCAGATTTTCTCTTCTTACTTCTGCTTCTGGTATCGCCAACGATGGCATGCTCCTAACAAAGGCAAATAAAAGATCGCTGATCTCGCTGATGCCACAGTCTTGCCCCATCCAAGCGATTGCAGTTGGAAGAACTTTCAATTCCATCACAGTAAACGGGGTTGTGCTGATCTTGCCCCCAATAGTGCGTCTTGAGTCTTGATAATCTTATGTCGCCCCGCTTGACTTTACTCTCCAAATGAAAACGACCAATTGCATTCAAAGTCAAACATACAAATGGCGGGATGCGGGATCGCTTACTTCTTACTAAACTTTTTCTCACTACAACTTATCATCACTTCCACAACTTTTCAAGAGACTCCACCATGGCGCCGGCTATTCCTGAATCCGTGCTGAAGAAGCAGGCCACCCAGACCAAGATCTCCATACAGGCCAAGCAGGCATCGTATGAGGCCAAACAGAAGAAGCGTGCCGACAAGAAGGAGGCCATTGCGTCGGCAGAGAAGTACACTGCCGAATACAAGGCCGCCGAGGCTGCTGCCATAACGAACCGTCGTGAGGCCAAGGCCACTGGAGGATTCTATGTGCCCGCCATGCCCAAGCTTGCACTCATTATCCGTATCCGTGGTACTATCGGTGTGTCCCCCAAGGCGAAGAAGATTATGCAGCTCTTTCGTTTACGACAGATTCATAATGCTACGTTTGTCAAGCTGAATGAGTCGACGATTCGTATGCTCCGACTTATTGAACCATATGTGACCTATGGGTACCCCACACGTTCAACTATTGAAAAGCTTATTTACAAGCGTGGGTTTGGTAAGCTTAACAAGCAACGCATCCCCATTGCTGACAACTCGGTTATTCAAGAGGGCGTGGGGGCTGTGGGGATTAAGTGCTGTGCCGATCTCATTCATGAGCTATACACCGTTGGTCCAAATTTCAAGGAGGCGAATAACTTCCTTTGGCCATTCAAGCTCACAAGTCCTCGGGGTGGATTCTCGACCAAGACGAAGCTTGTTCATTTCCTGGAGGGTGGTGAGGCCGGTAATCGTGGCGAAGAAATCAACAAGCTTGTGAAGCGTATGATTTAAGAGAGTGATTTGTCTGTACCGTTAGCTCTACCTAGGAAATATAGTAAATTCCCAAATGATTAAAGATTCTGAAAACGTTCCGACCCCATTCCAAAGCTTTCTTTCACTTATCGCACGTCTACTTGGCGTCGATATTTGTTTGTAAGTGGGGCGGTCATCATTAAACCATTTACTAATTAGTCTTAGTTATTTGATGAATAATGCAATTAGTGGTAGGTCCCAGTCCTTCTCCCCCCGAGAGTTCAATGATGTGTGCATGACCCTGCCTGGTGGTGGGTGCAGGCTTCAAACCTGTAGGGGCTTAGCGGCCCAGTGGTTCGATTCCACCTTGCGCACGTTGGATGGGACTACCGACAGCTAGACCTACATGCGGTTTACTTGCTTTTATTTAGAGCTGTAATATTTATGAATGTACTCGTTAATTTCGTGTCTTTGGCCGGCGCTTGCCTCCTGTTACAGTTGGCCTTGAAAGCAGTGCATCATCGTCAATGTTCTCATCCGTCGCTGGACTAGTAGTAGCGTCATCTGCCTCCGTTTCCTCAGCTAACTTTGCCTCACGTTGCATTTCCTCCATCCGTTCTTCCCTCTCTCGTTGCTTCTTCAACATGATGGGTGGTAGACCAGGAGTTATCGGTAGCATCATGGGTACCGCCCCCACTGGAAGCTTTATTTTACCAACTATATGCTGCTCCGTCGTATCATCTTGTGTATTATATCTACTTTCTGCTGCTGTTGGGAGCACAGCATGATCTCCATCCATCGTCTCCTCGCCCTCTGTAGATTCCTTTGCCTCGCGCTTCATCAATTCCATTCGTTCTTCCCTCTCTCTTTGTTTTTGACTTGGTGGAGGTGGACCAAATCCTATTACTGGAATGGTCGTCCCCGCCGGCAATGGCTTTAGTTTACCAACCTTGGGCTTCTCAGTTTTATATTGCTTAATTATCCCCCCGTCTTGTCCGCCGTCGCCACCACTCTTGTCGTCATTATTATTTACATCGTCAGATGTTGACGATGATACAACATTCCTTTGCTCCATGGCTGCTATACGGCTCGCCAATGCATTGGACTTTGGTTTGATAGTTGCTGCGGGTGGTGGTTGTGATGACGCGCTACTACTTTCGGTCTGTATATTCAGTGCTGCTATGCGTTGAGCGATGCTCATCGTCGTTGGGGCAGCGTCCATGGTGTTCAATCTCTAATCTCTCTCACTCAGAAATTCGTGCGGGAAAAAACACTACTATTAACAAAAGTCACGTCTGCTGAAGTCTCTGAACAAATCCGATCATGTCCATAATCCAGGAAGAATTCCTGGATACCTATCGCTTATGGAGAGCGCATGCCGAGCCTCTTGATGGGATTGACGGTCTATTATTCGGAGATGATAGTTGTGTAATCTGGAATGGATACATGTCAAAGATACAACAACTAATGCATGCACGTTACCACCGTCCCAGTGGGACAACGTGTCCCTTAGTTCTATCCGGGCCACCAACAAAGTGCGAAGATGAGGAGAAGGTTGCAGTGAGCGATGACGATGAACAAGGTAGTAGTAGTGTGGATACGACTAAAACTGTTTCATCTGTTGTGAAAGATGATAGTCACGAGAGGTTGGAATTAGAGGCTCTTACCTCATTAATATTCCGTCAGGGTGCCAAACTAACAGGATCGATTGAATTTCAAAACGAATTAGGATGTCGTCCTACCTATGAACTCATAGTAATGGAGGGCGATGTGAGGGATGAGCTTGGTCATACGAAGGGAATGCTTGCTCGACATATCATTTCTGATTTTGGTACGACGAATGATCAGCAATGCATTTTTGTAAAGGTGAGCTTCGTTCCTGCTGTTGCAATGGACGACACTCAAGTAGAAGAGGATCAGGGAGGGTCGGTTCATGATGGGGGGAAGCAACATCATGAAGGAGATGCAATATCAGACGAAAACAATGTCAAGGTGGAAGACGAATTGGCAACTGGAGATGACGATGACACATCATGTGGTGAAAACAAATTAACCGCACCGTACGAGGAGAATATTACAATTAAAATCGAGTATGTCGATGGTAATCACTCATTTTGTGGGATATGGAATCATGACACATTGTGCTTCAATGGGACTGTGACAAATATTACTGAAGGCCAAGGAGATCAACAACATCATATGGGAGGAACGATCATTAGTGGACTCCTTAGTGGAAATCGACATTCTATTAATGACGAGAGAAGCAGATTGAGTGAGGAGAACAATATACGAAAACTAATGACAAGTTCTTCTGCCAGCAAATTCTCTCTGTCACCAAGCACTCATTTGCATCCTCGTGGCATATCATGTAATGCGGTCAAAATTGATACACTTCCACGGCTACTACTAACCTCGGAAGCTCTCACGACCTCAGGCGGGTGGATTGATCTTGCTCAAGACCCCAGTCCCGTAGCCAGTAAAGGAGAGATCCTAACGTCAGAGAAACGAAGGGCACTTCTTGACGAACTCGCCTCGTTAGATAACCACAAGCTTGTCCTCCATCGTGTTCGAACAGAGGCATTACGACTTGATACTCTAAAAAATCTTGTAGAGCTGGGAACCATTGTCGACTTTGCCGAGCTTGCCAGGAAGCGTAATGCTGCGAAGCGACGCGAGAAGTGGAGGGCACGGATGAGCAGGTGTATCCCCAACCTACCCCAAATGCCTCGACGGAATCGGACGTCGTCGAAAAAAAGTGCTGGGGATGATTATTCTCTCTCCAAGGATGCTGTTCAAACGAAGAAGGTGCAATTCTATGACCTCCTTGCAGACATCCACTGGGGTGATTTAATCATGGAAGCATCTATCCAGTCGGAGAAGACATGTGCCAACTTTCGTCGCCAAACAGCATTACTAGAAGGCTTGACATTCGACTCAGATGAGCTCAAAGCTCAGATCATGGCAGACCTGCGAGCAAATGGCACATCCGTGGCCGCGTCGCACTCTGAGTGGGATCAATGTATCCAAATGGGCAGAGCTGTCGCACTTGGGTGGAGCTGGTTCGAGAGAGGATCCTGGGGCTGCTTTGGACGTAGTGCGGTGGTGGGTAAACGATGCGTGTATGTATTGTTCATGATGCATTCGAGGCTCGAGACGAATCATCAGCACTTGGAGCATGCATTTCGTTGTACCGATTTGCGCTTAACGGATGTGCAGTTACGAAGGATTAAACTGTCTGGTGAACTAGCGTTCAAACTGCAAGCCAATGATGGTGGAGCTGGCCTTTGTGGGGTTTGTCAATGTGACATGGATAAGGATGAAGACGATTCCAATCCCGCTGTCCGCTTTTCCTGCTCACATTCATTCCATTGGGATTGCGTGAAGAAGTGGCTTCATGACAATTCATCCTGTCCCAGTTGCAGATTTGACTTGAGCCTTCCGTGAACAGAGAGAGATTATTTGTACATTTTGCACATCAACACCAGTGTATTAGAATAGTAGCTAGTAGAAGATATTTCCAATTTTTTCATTTATAAGCTTACTTAGCAATATATCCCTGCTTATGAACCGCCATGAATTCCTCCAATCCATTCCAAAAACTTGCCAAACAGACATTGTCGAGCCCTCTCCTATCCCTGCTTATTTTCCCCGTCTTAACATTCCATCCTTGTAACTCATTTGGGACGGCTGCACCTTCTAGTCCGACATAAAAGCCAAATGTACGTGAGAACAGGTCAACGGGATCGGAGTAACGCCAACCCTTAAATTGCCAACTTGCACCCTGACAAATCACGGCCACAACACGATTCCATTCATCCTTCTTCAGTCGTGTTGCCGGATTATCAATAATGTCATACGTTATCTCGGCACCACCCAGACGTGGTGCAAGTTTGCGTGATATGGTAATAGTCCCACCCCGCTTACCAGCTGCGGGATTCAACGAGGCTTGTTCACGGGTTAGAAACACTCCATCTTTCCCGAAAAAAAATCCAGCATTAATCATCGTAATGACCGAGGTCATGGCATTCGGTACAACGATGATGGGGTTGCCCATGGCAAGTGATTTTAGCGGAATGAGCACCTTGGACGAAGACGATGGGGTACTAGCCGGAGGTGGTGGTCGTCTCTTTTCTTTCGACGACGACGATGGTGTAGCACCACCACCACGCTTTGCTCTATCCTCATTGGCAACAACCTCCTGAAAGATTTCTAATACCCGAGCAAAGTCTTTTTTGACCCCTCCCACCTCCCCTCCGGCACCTGCACGTAATATACTTGCCGAATCACCCACGGGTATTTCCGATGCAGTAATCTGTCGTACGGCCTCCCGATCAGCCTCAATGGCAGCTGCGACAGTAGGAGAGTCGACACGAAACCCCTCGGGTGATAGCCATGATAGGAGAAGCTCACGATCCTCTTTCCCCTCTGCTGTTACTAATTCCAATGATCCTCCATGACTGGACGATTGAGACAGTCCTCCTTGGTCATCGGTAGTAGCTGTAGTCTCCTGAGAGCCCGGCACGGTTTCTTGAGAGGAGCTTGGGTCATTGTTATCAGTCGCGTCGGCCATGTCCACATCCCCCCCTTCCTTTGCTGGAATCGTCGTTGATTCAGCGATAGCATATCGTTTATCTACAATTTTACCAAGATTGGCAACGAGAATTTCATTTGTAATCGGACCAGATGACGACTTCTTGTTGGTTGTTGATGGGGTGGGTTCCGAAGGTGCGTCGCGACTGCGTTTCTTATTACTCGATTCGCCACGATCACCACGTGATGGACGTTTCACAGTTTTTGGGATCTTTGCCTTCTTTTTAATTGCGGCATCATCATCATTATCATCGTCGTTGTCGGATGCACCATGCATAACATCCTCCTTGTCCATTGCTGCTACTTCGACGACGTCCTCCCCAACCGCGGTGGCTGCGGAAGACGACTCGACGAAGTAGGATATAACATGATCCTTATCGAGGATCTTCACTGGATCTTTCACCCCCGAGGTACTACATGCCTTACGATAACCCAGTAGTACCGGATTCAGTAATTGCAGATATATTGATGCTAATGTGTACGATACCTCCCTAGATTTATCATCTCCCGTTGATGTTGTCAGGATTAGCGTATGGGGGATCGTGGCATCGTATGTCGAGCCATATAGAGTCAGCACCTTGCCATCGTCAGAGAGGGAGGAGTGGGTGGAAAGAGCGCCGGTGCTGCATGCCTCCCGTAGATGGCCAATAGGGGAGAAGAGGACCATATGATGCTGTGTGTTGTTGTTGTTGTTGTTGTTGTTGTTGTTGTGGTTGTTGGATGTGGAGAGAGC
>Ga0247834_1004784_pt1 | contig 16663 bp, 5 predicted proteins | sample LaCruzMarch2015__8_FD_187118 | JGI IMG/M metagenome (GOLD analysis project Ga0247834, IMG submission 187118) | Freshwater microbial communities from meromictic Lake La Cruz, Castile-La Mancha, Spain - LaCruzMarch2015_12m | ecosystem: Environmental > Aquatic > Freshwater > Lake | place: Spain...
CCCAGCACCACCCGCGCCGGGAGAATGATCATCTTCGTTCTCACTATCATCCTCGGACGAATAGTTGGATGCCTCACGTTGATTACTCCTACTTCGATGATATACAGGTTGTTGTTGTTGTTGTTGTTGCTGCTGTGGTTGTCGTCGTGCTCGTCGATTTCGCAATGTCGTTGTGATCTCACCACCTCTCCCCCTCATCGTGAATAAATCATCGAGTAAGTCATCCACGCCATCATCATCAATTGCGTCATTAAAGGGAGGAGTGGTCGACATTGGGGGTGGATCGATTAATAATGGCGGTGGTGCCAAACTTAGTAACTCTCGTGGAACATGCTGTTTGTATGCACGTAATACATCCACTAATTCACCTGCCATTGTCCGTGAGGGGGGCGGTGCCACCTCCTCCATCACATTTTCACTACCAACCTTCTTCCTCATCACCTTTCCTTGCTCCCCATGCTCCTCCCCATCCACAATAATCAATTTGGCATCATCATCATCATCGTCATCATTGTCCTTATTTTCGGGTGGTAGGAAGAAGATGGAAACTAATATACCACTTGTTAGATGCAATCTTGTTTTATATCGTTGTATCCTCAAGGTATGCAGATCGATATTAATTACCATGGCAATACTACTACTACTGCAACTACTACTGCCACTGCTACTATTGCCAGTCTTGCTATCATCGGTATACCGAAACGAAGAAGTGTCAATGGCGGTAGTACCATGGTCATCATCGCTATTAAATTGTCGAAGAATAATTTCCTCCACCGTTGTTGTTGTTTTTCGTGTACCTTGATTATTGTCATCATCGTCGTCACTACCTGCTGCTGCTGTTAGTGTATTCGTTAGTGTTACATCTGAAACAATTATCAATATATTACTATTACCATCCCCAGTAGATGACGACGATGATGATGATGATGACAATAATGATGATGATGAATTGATGAACTGGCTCAGCTTTGCTATCGTTGCTTCATTACAGTGGCTATTATCGCCACTGCCACTAATGCTCATGGCACGACTATCATCCCTCCAATAGAGCGTCGTTGCACTGAACCCATCTTGCATGAGCCCTCGTGCTACCCATGCTGCCCCCCCTCCTCCTCCTCCCTCCACGTTGTTGTTGTTGCTGTTGCTGCTGCAGAATATAATCACCTTGTCATGAACTGGATCGGCCAACTTTTCAATGAGGTACCGTCGCATCGTGACCAGTAGGATATTTCGTCGTCTCGTCATTGCCTCGTCGCCACGACTGCTATTCGAGCCATTATTTATCGACATTCCCGCCTTTCCTTTACTGCCGCAGCGGCCGCCCTCCCCCTCCTCCTCGCGATCGCCGCATAGGACGACGACCGCCTGCTCCGGAAGGCAGCGGGACGGTCGTGGCGGCGAATCGCTGCTCCCCGCCACATCATCACGAGCCAATAATTGCCCGCGTTCGTCGTCGTCGTCGTGGCCATGCGACGAGCGGCCACCGCCATCGATGGGGAAAGGACGAGCGTGGACTTGTACCCCGCGTCGCCATGGCTCCTTCGTGTCCGCGCCCGGTCGACAGAGGTAGATGGGCATCGCTTGACAATGATTGATATGGACTACGACGAGAACATTTGGGATGAAGTGGCAGTCAAGGAAATGTGCAAAATTCGTCGTCCAAAAAAGTCGACCACGATTGATAAATAACGACGAGCTCTATCGGAATGGAACTGGTGCAGGGCCTCGATAGACCTCTAAGCTGACCGGGCTAAAAAAGTGGTCGTCATATGACACCATTGCGGTCAAAAAAATGACCGAATTTTCAACGACGCCACCGTTAGCATCGTAGTATTGAAGAGATGATCTATCGATATTATTATCTAGCGTGACATTGACGTGACTAGATACTGTTAATCAACGACTTTTTATCTATTTCGACTAAAGAAAAATGACGACAGTCTCGCTTCGTTCGACTGTAGATTACAATATTCCCGCCAATGACGACAGCCTCGCTACGCTCGACGTCACGACTTTATATTCTGACGTCTCGTCTTTGCGTAGAAGGGACATCACGTCCTACCGGACGTTCCTCTCTCTTCCTATCGAACGGAACGAAGTGAAGTGAGGCTGTTGTTGTGTAGTGAGGAACTTTATTCCACACCTCTGATAATGAATATCTATCAAACTAGTCAGAGTAAAGATTACAGGTTACATAGGAAAAAAGCGTAGTAGAACCACAGCAAGGATACAATATCAATTGAGTTAATAATCTATTTAATCAATGTCACTGAAATAACTGCTTCCCTCTTCGTCAATAGAGTCCTTGTTATCAATACAACTCGTGCAGTACTCATTTGATATCCTCCTCTCCTCCTCGTGAAATTTGCCGTCACCCAAACTTACAAACTTGCAACAACTCCAAGAGCTGGTGCAATATTTCTCATCATCATCATCATCATCTGATATCTCCTTCTCCTGACCTTCGTAAGTGACAATTTTGCCAAAACTTACACGCTTACTGCTACTCAGAGACAGTATGATAGGTTCTTCATTGTCATTTGAGATAATGCCTTTCTCCTCGCTAATTCCTTGGAAAATGGAATCCTCTTCCTCAATGCCACCCTGAGAACTGGTTTCTTCAACATCGTTTGAGATTGTCTCTTTCTCCCCGTTAATTCCTTCTTCGAAAATGGAATCATCTCTCTCGTCGGTACCCTGAGAACTGATAATAAGTTCTTCATTGGCATTCGATATCTTCTCCGTCTCCTCCTGAGCTTCGAAAATGGAATCCTCTTCCTCGTTGTCACTGTGAGAGCAGCAGGTGCTAGCGTCTTCATCGTCATTCGAGATCATCTTCTCTTTCTCTCGTTTAAGTCCTTTGACAATAGAATCCAACTCGTCCTCGTTGCCACCCTCAGAACTGATGCTAGGTTTTTCATCGTCATTTGAGATCATCTTTTCTTTCTCCCCCTGAACTTTGGTAGTGATGTTACGAAATGTTTTAATTGCACTCCGAGAACTGGTGCTAGCTGCTGTGCTAGCTTCTTCATTGTCATTTGAGATCATCTCTTTCTCCAGGCTATTATTTCCATTGTCGATGGACTCCTCCTCTCCCTCATTGTTCCCTCTCAACTCTGCAACGTATCCCCATGGTTCTAATTCGTCCTCGAAGGGAGAAATCTGTCCATCCATACTGCTCTGTGTTTCGACCACCTGACAATGATTGACACGATATACGAACTTGGTAAGGAAATATAGTAATCTGAGGAAGAATAAATGTCATATTGCTACGTACCATCCAGATTTCTTCCATATCAGCAAGGGCCACCTTGGCACTTTGATACTTGAACATTAATTGCTCCAACTCACTCTCGAGCTCGACAATTCGTTGTGTCAGAGTGTCAGACTTTATCCTCTCCTGCTGTTCTACCTCTTCCTTCGACAGAGATAAATCGTTCATTTGTCCAAGAATTTCATTATTACTTGCTATCAGCTGAGAAATTAAAATTAGCTTTGATTCGGCATCCTGCTTTAGCATCTCTCGTTCTTTAACAAAAGACTCCTGCTGGAGATTCGATATCTTCTCTCGGTGAAGCAAGTCATACTGCTGCTCCATATCCTCCATGGCTTGGTTCATTAAAGAAAACTCGGCTTCGAAATCATCCAATAGGACATTGAGCTTCTCACATTCGCTGTATAGAAAGGATGTTTCAGCTTCTTTGTCAATGATTATCTCTTGCTTTTCTTGACATAGACGCTCAAGAGCGGATACTTTCTCGCTCATCTCAGACAGCTCCTTATTCTTCAAAACAATACTCTGCGAGCCGTTCCTAATTGTATTCATCAATTCATTAATCTCGCTATCCCTTGACACCATCGTGAGCTTTCCAGAGTCGGACGCTGATCGTTGAGATTCTTCCTCTCCCATGGCACAGAGAAGTTGACGAGTATGCAAGAGCACGGATGTAGAGTCTTCAGAAAGATCCACTACTCTTGTTTCTAGCCGATTCATCCCATCAGTTATCGAATGAATTATGACTTCTGTCTGCTTGTTTGAAGTTGTGTATGATGTAAGCTTCTTCTGTAGGTCATCAATCACATCCTTCAAGCATTTAATCACACCGTCTCTATGCTCAACTTGACCCTGTACACTCTCAAGTGTCAGACTGAGTGCACGATTAGCAGTGCTCGCCTCCTCAGACGAATGTCGCCACTGCTCAAGAAGGGTCAACTTTTGTGTGGCGTCATTCAATTCATTTCGCAGCTCTATGGCCTCTTGACAAGCTTGGCGGAGTGCAAGTTTGTTCTCGTCCAACTCATTCCTATTAGATCCAAGCTGTGATAGGATGTCCTCGTAAGAAGCATTTGCAGCCTGAACTTCATCGTTATCAGTACTGTCCGCGACTCCCTTCACGACTCCGATGAAACCGATGTAATCATCCGAAGCATCACTCTCCATGGAAGTAAATCTGGCCAACTCCTCTTGTAATGACTTGATTGTAGCGGCTGTGGCTTGAATGCTTTCATCGGATTTAGTCTTGAGCATGCTCATGTCAGACAATTCTTGACTCATTGCATTCATCTTGTCATTAAGAAGTGTCTGCTCTATAGAAGCTTTATTAGATATACTCGTTATTTCGGTCTTCATTTCTTGCAACAGTGCCGACTGTAACTCGAGCTGCTCTGACATGATTTGATTTTCGCGTCTGGTGGCAGCTAACATCTCATTGCTGGCTGCGTGGACGATCACTTCCTCTTTCAATTCACTTGTTAGTAATTCGAACTTCGTGGACAGGTCTGCAAGTTCTTTGTCTTTTTCATCAATCGAACGCTTACTTTCTTTCAATTTGCTCTCAAGAAGGTTGATATCCGCCTGGAGCATCATATGCAACCCTCGTGCCTCCTCATATGTCATATGTCGTACTTCTGCCAACTCTAACATTGATTCCATATTGATTTGTAGAGCATCAACTTCAGCTTGTAATTCAACATTCTCTGCCTTCAATTGATCATTGCTCGTGGTAAGGTTGGCTGTTTCTTTGATACATTCCAGCACAGCCTGCTCGGCCGCCGTCTTCCATTCCAATTGCTCATTCTCAAAATTGCTCTTAAGAGACGTTACCTCCGATCGTAGCTGCTCCACTTCCTCCAGGGCCTCTGTCCTTGATGCAAGTAACTTAAGCTCATTCTCACGAGCCTCATTCAAAGATTGAGCAGCACTAATCTTCAGAGTTACCACTTCCGATCTCAGCTTTGCCACTTCCTCTAAGGCCTCTGCCCTCGATGCAAGCAATTTGTATTCAGTCTCACGGGCTTCATTTAATGATTCGACAGCACTACTCTTCAATGACGTCACTTCCGATCGTAGCTGCTCCACTTCCTCCAGGGCCTCTGTCCTTGATGCAAGTAACTTAAGCTCATTCTCACGAGCCTCATTCAAAGATTGGGCAGCACTCGTTACTTCTAATCTTAGCTTGGCCACCTCCTTTATTGCCTCTGTCTTTGATGCACGCAATTCGTTAATCTCTGTCTTGATGGCAGTGAGCTTCCAAGTACGCAACTCCGATTCGGTCGTAAACGCTGTTAGTTTGGTTGGATTCTTATGGTTTTGACCTTCCGCTACTACCCCTCCTCTGTTCGACACTCGAGCTGTGCTTACATGATTCAAGTGCGAATCATTCGATACCATGTCTTTCTCTTCACTTAATGCACCTACCACATATTTCCTGGGCTTGAGGATGAGGCTGTCCTGACAGCGAGTGTCAAGGGGTAATTCAGGTGCGTTTTCATGTTGAAGATACTCCATGGATATAATAGGATGGGAAAATGACACTACTTTATTATTAGACGACACGGATGACGTGAGTGAGTCATTTGACGTAGAATGTTCTGGAGAATCACGGTTCTCATCGCTCGCGTTGTCCTTAATGATCGTACTCGTGATAGTCAGCATGTCCGGTCTGTACTCCGTGGGTGAGTCATCGCAGACTACCACGACTGGAGCTGGGATCGGATCAGAGATTTTGTTGGCATAGGTGTCGGTGGTGATTTCGGTGGTATCGCTGGTATCACAGATTTTGTCGGCATAGGTGTCGGTGGTGATTTCGGTGGTATCGCTGGTATCACTTGCATTAATGTTCACTATCGATAAGTCGTCTTCGGTCCTAGATTCTACGCTTGACACTAAGAAAATGCCACGACTGGCACGACGAATATCATTATAATGGTCATCAGTGGTGGTTTGTGTCTGGGTGGTAGCGTGTGTACTACTATTACTTGCATTGATGTTCACTATCGATGCGTCGGCCGTCCTAGACTTAACGCTTACGCTTGTCATCGAGAAATCAGAACGAGCCGTGTCTCTTTTAGCCCTAGCCGATGACATTGCCAGTAGCTGACGACGACAGCGTCCAGGTGCGGCCATTGCCTCCAATAGTGCCGCCTCACGTAGTCGACGTCTGAGTTGTAAATTCTCAGCATCCATCTGCCATTGATGATGTTTATTGGAAATATCTGGCTGATGTTGTGTGTGGTGATGTGTTGGATTAGTCAAGTTGGAGGCACTTTCTACGACGATAGAATCGTCATTGATGCTAAATATGCTATCTCTACCATCCTGACTACCGCCATCCTCCTCCATGATAGTCGTAATCGTCAAGCCTGCTCCATGCCCATCGTCGACATTGGTAGTCTTGTCGAAGTGATCATCTGGGAGCAAGTCTATTTTCCTGATCAGGTCTGCGAGGGACGCTTGTGTGGCCGATTGCTGCTGCTGCTGCTGCTGCTGCTGTTTCTGTCGAGGTCGTCCACGTGACTGGGGCTGCAGTGACTGACTGCGCATCTTCATCTTGTCTTTCCGCGACGAATCAGTGGTAGCATTTTTGTGGAAGGAGCGCACGATCCGAGACAAGAGGAGAGGCTGATGACGTCCAGAGTTACAGACTGGGGATAGAGTCCGTTCCCGACGATTCATGATGAAGATGAATGACGCACACAACCGTCTTCTCCTTTTGTTTACTAGACGATGTTAGTGTACGTACTCGAACTATTTCATTCATGCATAAGTGAAGTATAATAACATCGAGCACCGATACTGCAAAAGCCCCCACCAGCACCGAACGCTCGGATGCCAAGAAGCTGCCAACAAAATCGGCAAGGTGTTGGAAGTCGTGGACTCGCCCCGCCGAAAAAGCAATAAACGAGTCGTGTTCAAGAACGGAGATAGCATAGGTACTGAAGAATACGATAAACGTCGTGTTCAATGAACGGAAATACCAGTACTGATGAAGAAAGAAAGTCGAGATTGATTCCAACCCACAACGTCGATTTTCCAAGCATACCCATCTTTACTCGTAGCCATGCCCTCCAAGTATTGCCACTTGATGGTTAGCAGCAGCCGCAAGTCATGCATTGCATCATTCGTCGGGACGATGCTTTTCGTGCATTCTATGTATATATCAATGAAGGTGGCGTTGTGGGGAACAATGAAATACAACGACATGTCGTTCCGACCTCCTCCTTTATCATTCCATCCGCCTGCTTTATCAAGCAGTAATGACAAAACGCAACGACTGGAGGCCACGGCAGGACTGGATGCATCCTCCTCGGAAATATTTTGGAAGTCGTTGGATGTCAAGGAGCAAGCGCGATGTGGAAAGTACAAATGTTTATTCCGTAAAAAGAGTGATGAAAGAGAATATGATGTTTCTGGTGGTGGCAATGATGGTGGAGAAATTGCCTACCTCGTAGGCTTCAACTGTCGGCGTCGTCAATACGAAACGGAAATGCACCTGGCATACAACCTATCACAATACCTACAAGACACACATGAAATCAGACACATATACATTGATGCACCATACCGAGTAATAACGACACCCTCGTCGGAAAAGATATTCACGAACAAACGACAGGGCAAACGTTACTTCCAAAAAAGTCGACAAAGATGCAATAGAGGTGGAAACGTACATTGGGACTACACCATTGTTCAAAACGTGCGTATGATTATTCCCATGTTCACTATTAAAAAAGATACATGGGGACATGAATTTGAACGATTTGTACATGAACAGATTGTTGTTGACAAATCTTCATTTATTTCCACATTTAGTAAAGAGATTCAAAGTGCTATTAGCGTGATCAAGTCTATCCCACTACTTGTGCATGATCATCAAATACTTGTTAATGACAAGGGTAATATATACCAATTTGATTTAGACCGAGCTCTACATGCCGGATATAGTGGACGATTAAATGATGGACAATCATACACTAATTGGACATTCCAAAATAGTTTTATTACTGATTATAATCGTACGATGGAGGTTCTTCAAGCGGCTTCGGCATGGGCGACGGGAAAACAAACGAAGCAAAACACGATTAATTTGCGTTCCAATTCGAACTTTATTCCAAGTGCCTTGTCTGTGCTAATGAATCACCGTAATAATAATACTCTATCATGTAAGGCTGTAGGAATTGTAGACGAGTTGATCGGAACGGAGAAGGTGACAGTAGAGGCCAAGTCGATGATGGCAGATTTGGTCACACTTACGCTTGATGGATTGGGAAGTATTGAGCGAAATAATTGTAGCATTGCTTCATTTCTTTGATGGAATAAAAGTGCAATCAAGAAGACGACAGTTTTTACAGGAGTTGAAATTTTTGCTAGTTATCACTAGAATTAGTAATTTTGTAAGGCAATTAAATTTACCCTATTCCCCCAGTATTACCGTGGACGTGTCCTTTCTGCCTTACGCGGAATGATCATCCATACATCTCCATGTGTGCTTTGCTTATTGTCGATCTCCTCGGTCATAAGAGAGTGAGAGGCCAATGTTTTCTGGTTCTCGTCCAGATGTGTATCAATATATGAATTTTTCGCTTTCGACGGATTACGTTGCCACAACCAAAGTCTTTATATCAAGTGAGATGCATCGTCTATATTCCATTCAAAGGTGTCAGTGTCAGAGCAGTATGGACCAATGTCTTCAATTGATCGATAAAAATCTTTTATAGATGCAATACGCCAATCTCCTCTCTTTCCCTTAACTTCAGACTTGAGCTGCCACTTGTCTACCATGACATCGTACAACCCAGCAACTAATTCTACCTCAATCCCATTTTCTAAACTGCCAACTATCATTTCAGATGAGCTCCATACAACCTTGTCTAATTGTGGGTGGAACAGAAAGCTACTACATGGAGTCCCTATCGCTTTCGTACGAGGAACTTTCACGAATATTAAATCTTCGTTGTCAAACTCCCAGTTGTAATTGAATCCCATTTTTGCATTTCGTCGTTTGTTACAATCTTGTGATGACATGTCCTTGATTTGTTCAATGTCCGGAATTTGTGTTGCATACTTAATAACCGAACGAACTCCCTCTCCGTTACCATACTCTGGTAGACGAAAAATTGCATTCCCGTCTGGTGGTACGTGTAGCCGGATGTGAATTTTTACAATTGCTGAGTCGTATAAGTCTTCATCCGTAGGGAGATCTTCAAATTTCCATGCAATGGAATAATCACCTCGTCGTGTACCCTGCGTTGCACTGGCATACACTAATGTGCTTGCAGAGTTGGGAAATCTTGGCCAGAATACTACCAATTTACCAGCCGTGGTTGTGGGATGAAGTGACACACCTGCAACCGCCGATGCCATCCACTCTGCGGACGCTCCCAGCATCGGGTGATTATGACTGTATAAATCCTCGGATCTCCACCAACTTTCCCAATGCGTTGTGGCATTGTGTGCTAGCATGTACTCAAATGTTCCCACCCCAAAACCGTTTGCCTTGGCAAGTGCAATATTGTGTAGTCCATTATCACTCAATGTTTTTAGGGCATACCTAATAGCCAGGATGCCTTCACTGAATCCATGCCATTGACTCCAACCCATCGCCCATTGAGAGCCACGCTTGGTAACTTCACCAGATTCTATCATCTCATTCAACGTAGCGTCGGAGATATTTTTGAGCAAACCCGCCTCTTCCGATCCAGGCCATGTATGTCCCTCACGATGTAAGTAACGATGTAACACGTTGCACCGCTTCTCACCAGGTACAACACGGTTATATAGACTTAGTTCCGGTCCAGGGCTCATACGTTCATCTGTGTCAGGAGGACGGAACTGACCATTCTTTTGTAGGTACAGACTAGTTATACGATCTCTCACTGAATTCGCCACTGCCAGAGCACCTTTGGACTCTGCAGATTTGCCAATCTTCGATGCAATGTAAGCAATACTTCGTGCAGTAGCCATATAGAAACTTTGGTGAGCTATCCATGTATCACGCGCCCTGAAGCTTAGCCAGTCCCCTAACCCACTTCCTTCCTTGATGTAGCCTACTAAGTTGTCATCGTACTTTTTGACACGCATACCATTATCGAAATTCTTTCGGAGGAAGTTAAACCATTGAAGGTGATTATCATACGTGTCAATAAGGAAATTCAAATCTCCGTAGTGCTGCATGTGTCGTGCCGTCATGACGACGGGTGCACTTGCCCAAACAGTCTCGCCGGCACCATCGCCAATACCGGCATAATCATTCAATGCCAGCCAAGTACTAGTACCAGCGTATGCCCCATTGTCCCACTGCTGATCTCGCCAGTCCATTACTACCTTACGGTAAAATGAGCTCATATCGTAAAAGTGAAGACTTGCCGGCGAATCCGCAAGGATGTCACCTCCGTACTGAATTTTTTCTCTATGTGGACAATCCGACTGTACACCTAACATGTTGCTATTCATGGCATTCTTCACAAGCTCGTACCCACCATTGATCCGTACATTACTCGAGCTAAAGTCACCCCACTCCTTGAATGCGGTTCGATATGCTAATGCATGTACGCCAGCTGGTGGTTCGGACGTGCAGCAAATTTCAGCAAAGCGAAAGGCATGTGTCGTAAAATGTGATTGACGAGCATCAGTGAAACTGCCTTTGACCCTCATATCATTTGGCGCCCGAGGGAGGATGTACACATCACGCTGCAGCAACGATCCAGGCTCATGATGATCCTTGGGATAGCATGGACCACCCTTGTCAATTGCATGACCAAGCTTCTTTGACTTATGATTCGGTCCACCATCATGTAAACCCATCCCAGCAACTAGTGCAATATTAATATCACCAGTTGACAACTCGATCGAATCTCCGTAGACAACAGTAATATATGATTCATCTGAACTCAAAGTGCTCATACTATGTCCACGGGGATACTCATCTGGTACTATAGGTTCGGGCAATCCAGAATCAAAGCGAACCATGCCAGAAAATCCTTTCCCAAAATCTATCATCCACCGGCCCTGTCCTAGCGAATATATTTCATCCGGCTCAACACGCTCAACTGGCATTACAGGAGGAATTTCATTCGGTATTAACCGACCAATGGGTGCTAGCGTATGCTCCGGTATTATTGATTGTCGGACCATCAATTTCCTTGCCGATGATTTGTAGTGTAATGCCGTTCTCCATTTTTCTAATGTGGTATCACTTTGATATAGCGTCGGTTCCACCCAGGAATGAATTGTTTCACCTGCTCCTCCTCCGATAGCAACTGTGTCCTCATCCACATCTTGTACACCACTCCATCCCTCCGGAGTGTCCCATTCACTAAAGATGGCCATTGTCTGCAAGTCAATATATTCACCCGAAAACAAACTCGATTCACGTAAATGTCCCTTGGCCACCTGCCATCCCGACGATTTGTGTCCAGTGGGTAAAAGTACCTTCGTGGTGATTGACGATTTTTTCTTGTACGTCACATATAGCTGTGCGATACACGTCACAGCACCATGTGGCATGAGGTATAGTCGAATAAACCCTCCGGTAACAGGTCGATGATCCCACCATCCTGATCCCATGGATATACCAATGACGTGCTCGTGTTCTTGTTGTTGTTTGTACACTGCTGCTCCATCAATCTTATTTCTACCCTTCGTCGACGTTAAGAAGTTAGTTACATCAAATCCACGGTATGACACACGTTGGGCAAAGTCTGTCAGTGGTGGGTCGAGCGGTCCCGACGATGATAATGGTACACCATCAAAACTAACACGGAATGACCCTAGGCCTGATACTACCAGTAATGCCGATGCAATTTCATCATCATCATTATTTTCCTCCTTCACGTCGCCGATAAGACTAAGCGATTTCATGTCCAACTTGGTACGAAAGATTGGTAATTGACTCCTCTTTTCCCAATTAGTACATGCCAATTCTCTATTCTCATTAACATTGCTCCAAAATGCACCAGCATCGGTAGTACTCCACGACTGTACATCAATGGGATGAGATATCCATTTTGCCATCCATTCATTAGTATCATCATCATCATCGTTACTACTACTACCCATTTCATGACCATTCGACTGACTTGGACCAATGGCAAATTTGCTCCATTTGGATGAGGAGTACAAAGAGGAGGATGTGGAGGAGGAATACGATGAATCCCATACTATTACCTTCCATTCCACAATGATACCGATATTTTCTTTGGACATTAACTTTGTGACACAATCATCGGTGCATAGTACCACATCGGGTAAGCCGTCGGGTGTATCAACCTTACCAGAATCCCAAAGCAGTGTACTAGTCTCATCGTCATCATCCTCATTGTCATCATCATCCTTGTCAATGTTGTTGTCATTGTCATGCTGATAATGAGGATGACGAGTAATAATTTTATAGGCAGTAGTTTTACTAGCATGTCCACCATTATTTCCACCACCACCACCTCCTACTGACCCAGCACGTACTTGATTCCGCCAACGAAAACCAAGTATATCAGATGATGATATTATTGGTAAGAATTCTTCAGTAATATAACTATTAAATGTATTTGGTGAACCAGATGCCCGAACTATACGTTGGAGATGATTCACACTAAGATCGATTGGGATTATGGCACCTCTACCATCATCATCACCACCATCATGTTCATTACTATTGGCAGAAATACCAGATATTGATAATGATTGAAAGATTTGCTTTTTGATCCAATATTTTTTAGGTGTTGGGGAATCAATCTCTTCCTCCTCGTCATTGTCTTCTTCTACTTCATCTTCTTCTCCTTGGTCATCGGTAGTACTATACTTGTCGTTATTCGTTTCCCTCCTCCTCTTCTCCCTACTCCTCTTATTATTATCTTTGTGGTGTCTCAACTCTTCCTCCTCCTCTTCTTCATCATCGTCGTTATTACTTTTCCTCCTCCTCCTTTTCTCCCTTCTTCTCTTATTATCATTTTTGTGATCTCTCAATTCTTCCTTCTCGAGGTCGTCCTCCTCTTCTTCTTCTTCTTCTTCTTCTTCCACTCCATGCCTTCCTTTCATTCTTTGACGGGCTTTGTACTCTCGTAAGTCCTCCACTGCACGTTTATTAATTTCCTTCCATGATAATTTTGTTCTCGGTTTGTCTTCTTCTTCTTCTTCTTTTTCGACTTCTTCTTCTTCTTTGCCTTCCTCTTCTATGTCCTCTCCCTCGTCACCTTCCTCCTCTTCTACCTCTTCATCATCATTGTCCTTATCGTATTCGTCATTGTCCTCCTCATTATTATTGTTGCTGTTGTCAAATATTGCTTCTTCGACGTTGTCATTGTCCTCATTATTGTTGCTGCTGTCATTCTCGACGTCATTGACATTATTCTTAGGCTCTGCCAACATTGTTACCCATCCCACGAGATCCAATTTTTTATTCGTAACGTCATTGTGCTTATCGTTGTGATTGAGATGATTAATTTCCTTTGTAATCGAATCGTGCTCGGCCATTAACTGTGCCAGTTCCTTCTCCAGTGTGTCAATCTCACGATTGTTGTTGTTGTTGTTGTTGTTGTTGTTGTTGTTGTTGTTGTCATTGTCATCGTTGATATCCTGATCTTGGGCCCTGCGACTACTGTCATTGGCACCTCCAACAAAGGCGTCGAATAATAACGAAGCTCCCCCATCATCCTTCCTCTTCTCTCCATGAATATTGTTCACGTTGGAATAAGCATTATAACGTCGAACTATGGTTGTAGAAATGCCCACAAATATCGTAGCGGTAACTAATGCCACTATTTGTATAAGCTTGATAAATAGCCGCACAGTTGGACGACGAGTAGACGTCGTAGTACCACCATTATTGCGGTTGCTTGTGGGACGTTGTTGCTGGTTGCTACTACTGCCATGCTGGACCATGATAATGCAGGCGGAGAAAGAAGGAAGGTGGTCCGTGGGGACACGATTTCCGAATTATGGAGTTGACAAAAGTACCAAACATACAAACGCCACTTAAAACTAGAGGCGTCATTGAATACCTTGGCGAGGGAAGCTTCAACTGTCCAGTCAAGGAACCCTTGGGAGCATATGTTAGGGAGGGATAACCAACCACGAGGGATTGCATTGGCAATAAGAGAAACCTGGAGCCAATTAACTACAACTTTCCAGGATATCAGAATTCCGACGCCCGACGCAGACAGATCAAGAAGGTCATATCTACTAACACAAGAGATCAATCAGGCAGGCTTCTGTCATGAAGGTACACAGCCAAAATCGGTGACAAGAGCAATCACAACAGAAATTGAGACTGCAAGAGGGAAGCAACTTACGAAGCGACTAGTGGAGACGCTGCCAAAAGAAGATTTCGAGCGGCAAGCATTATGAACTGCGATAGGATGAGTTATGTATTTCTACACTCACCACCAGATCGTGTCAGATACATGGAGAACGAGACACTACGAATGGGATTTGCAAGATATTTGGGCCAGCCATAACCAGTCATGGCACCAATGGTAGGGAGATACTTTAGACAAAGGGGACAGCAACTTGACAAGTATGGGAGAAACTAGCAGCAGCATAATTGCCAGGACAAGGACATCGAGCATTACATAACGCAATACAACATATGATGTTGGACATAATGAAAGTAGCCGGTATACAATCGCAAATGGAGGCGGCGAACTTCCTCAACGGTAAAATTGGAGAGCCGTACATTTCCAACTACATCAACCACATAACAGAGTTTCCAACCCAAAGAGTGCATGACATTCTATAATACCTTACATTAACCCTTACTATCCGTCAGGAAGACAGAGGATCAATGATAGCAGAGCATCAACAACGGACGAGGCATTCTTCGAACTCAAGACTATGACAGCATGCGTGTCACAATATGGACATGTGAATACTGATACAACAGCAGCAGAAAGACGAGCGAAGGCAATTAATGTGAATTATCACAAGAGGTTCAAGAAGCTTGATGAGGTGTTTGCTTCAGACGTAGTGGGAGATGGAACCACCGAGATTATGGGACTATTTGAGGCAGCACAGGGACGGTTCTTTACAGGTCAAGTGATACCGCTGGTGGTAGGTGCATTTGGAGATGTAAATGAGGCATTGGAGAAGGTATTAAAACAAGTAGCAAAGGCGGCAGCGGCAGAAATAGACAGACTCACAATTTTGCCATTGATCAACACAGACTTGACAGCTATTGTGATGATAGTAGTGGAGTAAGGACACAGTCATACAACTGCCCACCACATATAAAGTATACCGAACACCTATTATATGTAAGAAGTGGATCTAGTATGAGTATGAAGTGGATGAGAGGACTTATCATAACAAAATAGAAACATTTCAGCTAAAAACTGAGACCTACTCCTACTACTCCTCAGGCTGCCACTTGCAGAGTGATGGTATGGTATGGTATGGTATGGTATGGTATGGTGTTGCAACCTTCTGGCCACCCACCACATATAAAGCATGCCATACACCTGTTATATGTATGAAGTGGATCTGGTATAAGTATTAAGTGGATGGGAGGTCCCAATCATATCCTACAACATATCACCTGTGAGATGTGAGAAACCAACTCAAAATCCCACGACATTGTCTAGAGTGATGGTATGGTTTGGTGATGTGGCATTATGACTGCCAGCCATGGTTGAAGGCTTTTAAACACATTATATAGGTATAGAGTGAATCTGTACGAGTATGAAGTGGATGGGAGATCCCAATCATATCCTACAGCATGTCCCCGGTGAGAAACCAACTGAAAATCCTACGACTGTGAACACCCCTTCTAGAGTGATGGTATGGTATGGTGTTGTGACATTATGACTGCCAGCCATGGTTGAAGGCTTTTAAACACATTATATATGTATGAAGTGAATCTAGTAAGAGTATGAAGTGGATGGGAGGTCCCAATCATATCCTACAGTATGTCCCCAGTGAGAAACCCACTGAAAATCCTACGACTGTGCCCACCCCTTCTAGAGTGATGGTATGGTATGGTGTTGTGACATTATGACTGCCAGCCATGGTTGAAGGCTTTTAAACACTTTCTATAGGTATGAAGGGGATCTGGTAAGAGTATGAAGTGGATCCTAGCCTATACTTTGTCATGGTGGTGTGATTTGTATTTGTACCCAGTTTGGGGGACAAGGCCAGGACATGGCAGTGACATACTATGGACAGATAGTGCTCCCAAGGCCTATTCACTGCAATAGAATGTGATTGAATACCTTCTATATATCTAATATAGGTGTGAGAGTGTTTCTGAAGTGGTCCAAGGCCACTACCACATCATACTCACGCGATTTGTACCTATGGGTGCTGGGATTTAGGTACAACTCACCCAAAAACAGTGTATATATGTCAATATTATAGCTTTACCTCAATGAAAATGTTATTTTATTGACTAATCAT
>Ga0247834_1004797_pt1 | contig 16622 bp, 17 predicted proteins | sample LaCruzMarch2015__8_FD_187118 | JGI IMG/M metagenome (GOLD analysis project Ga0247834, IMG submission 187118) | Freshwater microbial communities from meromictic Lake La Cruz, Castile-La Mancha, Spain - LaCruzMarch2015_12m | ecosystem: Environmental > Aquatic > Freshwater > Lake | place: Spain...
TTATAAATATGCGAGAATAAAGGAAAGATAATTAAACCCTTCAGAACTACACCTACAAATAATCGAATTTTATTGATAATGGCTTCATGACCCAAAGTTTCATGCTGGGAAATCATGGTAAAGCATCCATCATTTCAGATGGACGTTTTATTATCTTTAAGTCTGACCGGATTAGGCTTCTCATCAGAGGTAACTAGATTGATTAAGAGCCCACCGGTTAGAATTATAGTCTTTACGAGTGGAAGGATAACAATTAAGTTTGGAGGCCTATTTTCGAAGTGAAGACTCTTTTTGTGAATAAAGGTCGAGAGTTAATTCGGATAATTACTTATGGGCATTTCGATGATCAGGACTGTTTTTTATCAAAACCCTTGTAGTTTATATTTGGTTAAGGAAGAGATAATCTTAAGCGAAAAATCAGATAGAAAAGGCTACTTCCTAATATCTTGACTAAGTGATCAATAATATTACAAATCATGATTTTTTTCAGCAAGTTATAATCACCTGAGGCTTGAGCCCATGTCTGAAAGCCCGCTTTCATAAAAATTTAGACGGAAACTTGGCTTACTTCTAGAGTCATTATAGGATTGGTTTGTCAAAGGTTTTAACAGAGAGTGATCTACTTATGGTCGGTTGAAGTAAGGAGATTTAAGGTAACTTACTTAATGTGAATCTCTTTTGATCTATTTCATCTTCTCCGTTTTCATTAATGTGGTTACACTAAAATCCTTTTTTTTTATCATTCTGTTGAGGGTGATCGCATCAATCTTGATAGGATTCTCAGAGGCATGAGAACTGTCATTTTTTGAAGGGGAGGAGCACTCAAACTCATCGATTGAATTAAGCTGCTTTGAAATGGCCAGCTCAGCCTGGTTTTTTATCTTTAGCAAATTCCATTTTTATTCGATTTATCCAAGTGATTCACAACTACTATCGCTAAAATTATTTTTAGATGAGATGTGATAATTATCGAATTTCGACCTTATCACACAGCTTGATTTTTCTGCTGATTAATCTTTATCAGACAGCACTTTTTTTTGCAGATTTTTCTATAAGACTCCTTTCATGATCTTTTCAAAAGACTTACTATTTGCTCGATAAAATAGAAAATTTTCATCTCTTTGTGTGTCTGTTTGAGATCCTATTTACTTATGATCAATTAATAAAGTTTGACAACTTTCCATTCTCGTAGTGATCTGTTATGTTTGAAATCCTTTAGTATACATAGTATTTCTGCTGCTAGAAACTTTTACATTTTCGCTCATCTTCGTTAATTTCTACTCATAGAGATTAATCATAGCTTTTAGCGAGGTAATTTTATCCTTCAGATCGGCAATTTATGATTATGTTTCCAAGCAGTCATTTTTCATCTAATCTAGTTTGCTCTCACAGTGGTAAATATGCTCTTTGAGTCTCTAGTTATCACTTTGCAGCTACAAATTCTATATCCTTCGAAGTTAAAGTATTCTAATAAGCTCTCCTATTTTTATCTTGTCCTCAGGGCAAAGATCAGTAATTTTCAAATTATTCAATGTTTTCTTCCTCAATGGAATTGTTTTCTGCTTCTCCCGCTCATGATACTTACTTTTTAGGACCCTCGAAGTGACCAGATTATTCTAATTTTTCTTATTCATTTTAGCCAAGGCTAACTTAAAGATGAAATATGAAGAGGTATAAACGATATAAATCATACATATAGTTCATCTTTCCTTGCAAAAATAATAGAAGATATTCTCCTTTGCCTCGAATTCTTTTGCAGGATCACTGCTTTTCTGATTGAAATTGTTGAATTTCTAAATGCACAGTCGACTGTTTAATGGCTTTATCATCTGGATCATATTGTCGCCGTCTATTACATAATTTGGACCCTCAACTTATTGTCGGAGAGCCCTCAACTCGCTGTTCCTCTCATAGTTACCGAAAAACTTTTTACTCAGCTCGATCAGAGTTTGGTATAATAATGCATATTACCTGAAACTAGTGGGGTTTTTCTTATTTTCAAGAATTTTCGAAAAGAGAGAGGAAAGTATATTCATATAAAGAACCGGCTTAAAATATGACTAGTGCTTGTTTTTGAGAACTAAATCGAGATAAATCCAAAACTCTTTGTAGCTCCACTCACGTCCGAAATTCTAAACCTCCTCCCGACTTTGCCTAACTGCTGGATCTTTCTATTCCACTTGTTTATAAATTGAAATGGGATCGAATGCCAGAAGTCCCATTAGAAAGTAAGTAAGATAGTCAATGCGGCTCAAATATTTTGGTTCAACCTCCCCAACTAAATCCATGTGCTTGTTGGCTAGTAGATCTAGTTCAGTCAGTTTCTTTATATCTTGCTGCCTCTTGTAAGTAAACTAGAGTAGCCTCAAAGTCTTCCCGAATACTATCATCCAAATTTTTTCATATCCCATTAGTCGATAAATATTTACGGTTAAGGCGTATCTGTTTATAGCGTTCTTCTAGGCCTGAGAGGTTTTGGATTTTGGGGGGATCTGGTAGAGTCCATCGCGAGCATTCGAGGATTTTATCTGATAAATGATGGATTCAAAGAGTTTAAGGGCGAAGGTCGTTTGCTGGGAGTCTTCGCTCTTGTTTATACTTGATATTAGCGACTGTGCAGAAATAAGCACATTATTTAATGAGGATTAGGCACCTCCCAAGTTTGCCATGATGGTTGAAATCTCTGCTGTACTCCTCTGTGACTCAGCGAATTTCATTATCTGCTAAAAATACTCTGAGGTGGATAGCTTGATTGGCACATTAGCTGGAACTGCAGAAAAGCTAGGGAGTGAAGGGACTGGCTGAGCTGTTGTCTCAACTTTTTTTGATTAATTATTATCTTTTGGAGGACAGTTGAATAGTGATCCATGAACTAAGTTATTCTGATTGGGCTTTGGAGCTTACTCCTGCTTCAATGTTTGAATATTTCTTGAGTGTTAAGGTAGCTTTTAAGCCATTTTTTGATTTGATCGGTCAATTCCAGTATTTATACTACTAGATCCTTATTTCTGCGATATACTATTGGGCTTTTAGACTTCTTTATCGGTTTCGACTGTGCTCTTGTTTAGCATAGGGTTATTGAAAATTGAATATGTCTTCGATGGCTCATCGATCTTGGCCTCTTTTGAAACTTATATTTTCTATACAACTTTTTGAATAGTTGTTTTCCTCTAATTGGATCTGGCTGACTGATTGGACGCTTTCTATTGACCTTACTTTTGCTCTTTTGCATTTTCCTGTTGAAACGTAATCTTCTTCTTTTGCTATTTCATCCGACGCTCCTCTTCTTATCTTCTCTTTGCTTACCTTATTTTCTACATTTAAATTTACTCCAGCTCTCTTTTTTTCTAAGCTCTCTCCTCGGCTGTGATATACAATAAAGGAGTTCGAGTAAGCCTGCTTCTCTCAATTAATTTGGAGCGAAGCTTCGGTTCTTAAACCTCAATGTTCTACAGTCCTTCAATGCTTTTGTTCACAATCACTTATGTGTTAAACTTGATTAAATTTTACTATGATTTGTTTCTCCTCACAGAGCTCATCAGCTTCTCAAATGATGAAAACTACTCGAGTTTTTCTTCAAAGCTTTTCGCTTTATGCTAGATTCCCTTGTGATCCTTCCAGACCTGCCAGAGTGTCACGAATGCTATTAACACCAAGACAGAGATCGTTATGATAGGAGATGTCAAAATCACCTCCAGAGTTTCACAGGCCTTTACGCCTATAAGCTATTGCAATATCTCGCGGATCATGTATAAGTCCTGTTTATAAATATTAAGGCCTATATAAATTAGAGGCATAAAGTGATTGGCAGTATAAGTAATTATTCAGATATGAGAAAGCACTTGCTCTTTCCATTGTGGCTTTTTCTTACTTGTACTTTTGATCTCTTACTTCAAGAAACCATTGGACTAGAGAAACTTGCGGCCTACCTGCACGTGAGGTTTTATGTAGCTCTTTTTCTTTGAGTAACGCTTATAACTGGCACTTGTAATCGAGGGTAAGAAAAGGTTGTTTAGGCTTTCGAATTCCTAGAATTGATAGCGGGAAGTGGAGCGGAGGACCACAATTTGGGGATCTTTCTCAGGGCTCTCCTCATTAGATATTTCTAGACGGGCTGATTGACAATTATCTTCAGCTTTTTACTATTCTATCTTTTTCTATTATTCTTCAAATTCGACAGCCACCAACATCTTTTTCGTAATTGCATTCTCAGGGGTTACCTTTTAGTAAAAAGAAGGAAAAAAGTTTGTAATATCGGCTTTTTTTGGGGATATTTCTCTTGAGTAGTGGTATTTTTGGACCGGCTTTGGAGGAGAGGGGGTAGAAAGATCGAAACTAAATTTCGGCCGTATACTAGCAGTCAGTTTTCTCTTCAATGCCTTACTTCTATCGATCTATTTGAACTCTAGAGGCTCATCAAGATCGCTATCATCACTCGATTCGACATTTTAGCTAAATCCCACTTTCATGAGCTCCTTGCTGCCCAGCAACTACTTGAAGATATCCTGGGGAGGCTATTTACTGCAAAAATATTTCCTAAGTGTGAGGCAAAGATTTTTACCGATAAGCATGTAGTTTTGGGCAGTGAAGTGATGTTTATCCTTGACTGAGCTGCAAAAAGAATGCTCCATGGTATAGCTGTAAGGCAGATTTAGTAGATGATGTATATAGAGGCGAGAAGTACCTTCTCTTCCAATCTTCATCGCAAAGTTACACTGGTAGTAATTGAATTCGCCGATCTCCTTCCATAGTAAATAGGGGATGTGCCTCGAAATGTAAGGACTTGTTTTATTCTGGCAGCCGTACATAAAGACGCCCTTCTTCTTTGAATGTGCATGAAGGTCTATAAAGAGAAAGCAGTCTCCATTCTAAAGGATTGCCCGCTTTGTGAAGTATACTTCAGGGCTACTCGTCTTGTTTTAAAAATGCCAAACTCGGTTAAGATCGTATCCAGATAGACTACACCTATAATTGCCGTTGATAACTCCATCTGGATTGAGCATTGGAACTATCTTGAAGATGAAATTATCTCGTAGCCTTTTGGCTTCTTCCGAATTGGATAAGAGAAAGTCAATGATACCTTGGCACACGAAAGAAGAAGGGGTTTAGCCAGGATGTACTCTGCTTGTAATAAATGCAGTTTTCTTTTCTCTCTTGCTTCTAAAGTTTGTTATGGTCAAGAGTTCGACGTAATTCCCACCAGGAGATTCAGTTAAGGTTTTGCGCTTAAAAATTGAAGAGTAATTGGGGCTATTAGTGATGTTGAGGAGATGGTGATCCAGCATGCTGTAAGTATAAGGTGGACTATGTGCAAAGAAGGTAGTATCGTTTTCCTCATCGAACTCGAAAGTGAAGGAGAGAGTGTAGTAAGTCTTCTCGCTTTTCGTCTTTATGTTATTCTTGATATACCTGATATCTTCACACCCTCTTAGCCAGGAGTACCCATTGCTTCGGCGAGCCAACGCTATCTTCATTCCGTTTTCAAAAGAGGAGTACTTCTTGAGGAAATTCAGGATGTGGAATCTAATCTTCCCCTTGATGCCGCCATTGCAAACCCTGAAGAAAAACCATTGGGTGCAGCGGGTGGTGTTTACATCTTTCTGAAGAAGGAGAAAGTATTCCCTCTAAAATGGAGATTTTACAGCGTAGGCTAGATTGCCACTCTAGAATCTGCTCTAGAAATTTAGCTACTACTCTGAATGGGGGCTCTACTGAGCTGCTGCATGCACTCCTGATTCGGAATAGAATGCCTTGAGGCACGCGAATCTTAGATTATCTGCGCTTTTTATATACTTTGGATTGGCTTGATAGAGGGGCTGCTCAAACATCTTGGCTAAGCAAGTCTCATGCAGGACATGGACTTACTTTGATTATCCAACTGCGAAGGCAGATGCGAGCTCGATCTGTGCGGAGGAAAAATGGAATTATGGGAGAGGTAGAAGCTGATAGAGAGAGCGAGGGATGATTGATGATTTCTTTTGGATGGGATTGGCTTTGGGGAGCTCTTGGAGATAGGTATTTTCTGACTTACTCTATTCCATCCAAGATTATTATAATTTTATTATCTTCCTCTGGGCCATTCAAGGAGATCGATTAGCACTCCTTTTTAACCATTTCCCTCCTACTATATATATCTGTGATATAATCAAAACTAAATCAAATCCATTAGTTTGACATCAAACCCTCCCCTTTAGGCTGATCATTGGATAATTCCGCAAGGCATCTTAAACCTTCGGATCGATCTCGGAGCAATTTTGTTGGTTTGACAGACAAAACTTTGATAAGGGAATTTTTATATGATTACCTTCTTGCTTTTCAAAAACTAATAAACCTGTAATCACTTTTTCATTCCCTCCCTCAACTTACGCGCATAGTAAGTGGGATCAACTTCGCTCCCTCCCTTTTACTTTAGCTTCTTTATGTATATGTGGTAAGCTATCGCTACGTGGTAAGCAGAACGCTTGAATATTTTCCCCTCAGTCAGTGAAGGCTTTGGAATGTTGAGGGCAAGGGAAAGCTACTCTATTGCTTTGCTTCTCTCGCTATTGAAGGAAAAGAAACGGTTCAGGCCATCTCCATTCTTCTATGCTTTTCCCTGTAATTTTCGAGTAGAACTATTGGGCTAAAGCTGCTTGCTCAGTAACTGAGCTCTCTCGAGTTTGAGCCGAGCTGGGTCAGATCCCTCCTTCAGAGTGAGCTCCATGTTGAGGATTTTGTTGGCGGATTAGGCGTTAAGGGCTTTGTAGGCGTTCAAAAAGGATTCCTTCTTGCCTGAAGTAGGATCAGTTGAGATGACTTGTGCCTTAATTTGAAAAGGCTATTTTACTTTTTTGGTGGTGTCAGGTTTCCCTTCTCTTGAACCCTCCCCTGCTCTCTTTTGCTGCTAGATCTACATTTCCACCACCTTGGGCTTCCTCTCACGCAAGGAGAGGTGTTCCCTGAGGGTATTGGAAGATCGATCATGGAAAGCGTGTTCATGATCCCTAAAGGCTAGATGAAGAATAAGCTACCCTTATTGAGGGCCTGGAGAAACTTCGTGAGCAATTTGGCTTCATAGTTGAGTTGCTGGGAGGGGTTTCTGATTTCCTGCATGTATGAAGGCATACCTTAGAGTAGGCTGGCTTAGCGTATCCCCACGGATCTTGCTCTTCATTCTAACTCTTATCAAGTCTACATCGGAGTCGAAGTTGCGAGGAGCTCTCCTCTCCCTCAAGCTTCTCTTATTCGATTAAGACATAACTATTTTAAACTGCCTTGATAATTTTATATTCCCAAATAAATGATCATTCGGATCCCTTCCTTTGTCCTCTAAGGTGTATAATATAATCCTGATTATATCAACAATGGAAGGAGAAGCTGAGTATTTATTGGGTGATCATAGGAAGCAGTACGTGCTGACAGACATTATGAGGAAGCGCAAGAAAGATAAGCAGGCAGTGGAGAGCAAGATTAAGAACAAGATCGCGCTCAAGGGCAAGCGCAAGAAAAGCGAGACTGCCCTCAAAGGCCCTGAAAAGTTCATCAAGCAGTATCGGGCCCAACAAAAGTCATACACTCACTATCGCCTCAAGGTACAGCTCTCTTCATTTAGAATAAGCAGGATAAGACCATTGACATCAAGGCAGAAAAGCAGCTCTCCGGGGTCGGCAAGCTCCTCCTAGTTGTAAGGATTAGAGGAGTGCATGACATATCCAAGCAGCAGGGTCTTCTGCTCGCCCGCTTCAACCTCCGCAAAGTAAACACTGCCGTGTTCGTTCGGGGAACTCCAGCCAATATCCGCCTCCTCAAGAGAGTGGAGAATTACATAGCGTGGGGAGAGCCTAGCAAGAAACTGGTGAGTGAGCTCGTTTACAAAAAGCTCTATGGCAAGGTTGGAGCTGAACGCGTGCAAATAAAATCGAATGCGCAAGTAGAGGAGCATCTTGGAGGAGATATTATCTGCCTTTAAGATATAATTTCACAGATTTGGAGTCTGGGTCCTCGATTCGATCAGATCAACAACTTCGTTTTTCCTTTCAAGCTAACCACTCCAGAAGGGACATTGGCTTCAAGAATACGCAAGCCAGTTACTGATAATGGACACTGGGGCTACCGTGGATAGGAAATCAGCCAGTACGTATAACTGATGATCTGATGCTTTTATACTGAGCTTACATTCACATTTATCAAAGAATACCGTAGAATCAGAGGTTTGAGCTCATATTACCATTATTGTACAAGGTTTAGTTGAGTTTTTGTCTCCGCAGTAATAGCAACCTCAAAACTTTTATGTTCCCAACAAACTGATCCTAATGATCTTCAAAAATCCAAAATATTATTGTTCTTTATGTGGATAGGTCACTTGGATAGTATGATAATAAAATCAGGCTTAATCGTCAAGAAAGGCAATATTATTTGCGGAACCTTACTTCGTATCTTTCGATTTGTAGTCTGATAATTTTTGCTTCAAGCTGTCCCTCACCCTAGAGAAAAACTAAATTTTGAGCTTATAGCCATCCTCACTGGAAATCATGAGGTCGGTGTCTTTTTTCCGCAGCTCCTCTGCAAGTTTCTTGCCCTTGGACTACAGCTCAGCGTTGATGTTCTTTAGCTGTATGTTCTCCAGCTTCACTGCAATTTACTTTTGAGTGGACTCCTTTGAAAGAGCTAGTAGCTCATTCACCTTCGCCTTATGCTTCTATATCGAAATGCAGCCAGAATGGTCCTACCGACTTTGCATAAAACTACGTCGGGTCTGCTACTCATGTAGATCTTGGTTGGCCTTCTTTGACTACCCTAGGGCTTCTTGGAGCGAATAAATGGTTTCCTTCAGAGCAAACTGGACTTGGCTATGCTGCTGTTCCCTCTCAATCAGAGTCTTCTTCAGTTCTTATACAATATCCTCGTTATGCTGAGCGTATTTGTCGATGAAATTTTCTTCTCTTGCTCGTAGTTGCTCTGTTTTGTCTGCCAGTTCCTTTTGGAGCTGTTAATTATCTTTTTGCAGTCTTGCGATTACCTCTTCATCCCTTCTACCTCTTTCGTAGTCTTCCTCGAGTGATGAACGTAGACTGGCATTCTCAGCATTGAGGTTATTATATAGGAATTCGATCCTTGTGATTTCTTGGCGATAATACGTTACTTAGGAGTTCTCTTCCTTCTCTTCTTCTTGGTTCTGCCACTATTGGATTATTTGCATGAGCTCCATTTGCGCCTCGTTCGGCAGCTTCATGATGGCTCGGATGAAGTCCTCCTTCAACGGGCAGCGAATGCATACAATGAACACCAAGTGCATCAAGGTTTCAGCTCCCTCTTCTGACTATCCCTTGGAGATCTAAACCAAATTCATTACTGATAAACTGCTGGGTGGGCTAATTTTGAGAAGATCCTTCATGTATCCTTCTAGCTGCTCGTAGATGCACTTTAAACGGGAGTAATTTTCTTTCCACTACACAGATGGCGCCCTTTCTTCAAAGGAAAACCCTTCAATGGTGTTGAGTACGCTCTAAAATAAAACTGCATTTCTAGTTTCGCTTAGGTTTCGCAGAGGAGTCTGAGTGACAATTTACAGCCATTCTAACAAAGCTTTAGCTCTACTTTCCATTAGAATATAACAATAAATAATACCAAATCACCATCGGACTATAATCGCCTATATTACCTTTTGCTTCAATTTATAGACTAATAGGATTGAAACATGAGTGATAAAGCACAACTCGTCTTCTTTGTCTTCTTCTTCGTATCTAAAAAGATATTTAACTGTACCTTTTCTTACTCCCAAGATAAGAATGGAGATTAAATCAAGTAATATTATCTCTTAAACAAAAATAATGATATGTTGAATTTAAAGGTTTCATGAGCAAGCTAATCCTTTTAATTCCTCTCCATATAGAAAATAAACTTTGAATAATTCCTATCATATTTATCAATAAAAGACTACAAATAAGATTAGAATGGAGGAAGAGATTATTTATAATACTTTCCTAAGATCATTTCCAGATTCGATTATCCTTCTTGCTTAGTATTTATATTTGGTGAGGCGGTAGATTAGTCGGAGCATTCCTATTGCGAAGATGGGGATAAATCCGATGGTTTTGATTGATGGTTTGTTATTGTGGGTTATTATTTAAATACAGGGTGAATGCCGAAGGTGGTTGATAACTATGTATTTGAGCGCAAGATCGGTTCTGGCCAGTATGGAGACGTGTACAAGGGATACAACAAAACAGACAACGGAGACATCGCGATCAAGGCAATCAAGCGAGAGAACATTAAGGGTAATGCGTGAAGGATTCAGGAAAATTTCTGGAGCTCCTGGAGAACGAGATCAAGGTTCTCAAGACCTGCGATAACAAAAACATCATCAAGCTCTATGACATCAAGAAGACCGCCAACAATTTCTACCTCATCCTCGAGTACTGCAACGAGGGCGACCTCTCCCAGTATCTCAAGAAGAACAAGACCCTCTCCGAGAAGGAGGCCATCGAGTTTTTCCTTCAGATCCTCAACGCCTTCAAAACCCTCAACAAGCATAAGATCATGCATCGGGACTTCAAACTGGCCAACATCCTCATGCACGACGGGTAGATCAAAATAGCCGATTTTGGATTCTCCAAACTGCTCACGAATGAGGAGTTCACTGAGACCATGTTGGGCTCTCCACTCAACATGGCTCCCGAGGTTCTCGGGGGAACCCACTACAATAGCAAGGCTGATATTTGGTCTATCGGCGTTGTGTTCTATGAGATGCTCTTCGGCACGTAGCGATGTTGAGATTTAGCCCACCCTACAAAGCAGCGAATATGGTAGAACTAGTGAACAACATAAAGAACAAGCCTCTGAGGTTTCCTCGAGATGTCAATAGCATCTCATAGGTTACGGAGGATGTGATAAAGAGGATGCTCACTGTCGACCCGGGCAAGAGAATAGAGTGGGAGAACCTCTACCATCACCCAATCACCAGCTACCTCGAAGATCAGATGAAGAAAGACCTCGAGAATACGATGAAGGAGAGCGAGGACATCACCCTCAACGCTTCCAAGTTCTACCTCAAGACGAACATGATCGTCGACCACCCGAAGTAGATCTAGAAGCACGAAAACATCAACAACTACGCCTACGATGTGGTCAACAAGAAGAAGCAGGGCAGCTTCAACGGGGAGCTCATCAAGAGAGACGGGCTGCGGAAGAAGGAGCTGGAGTCCACCAAGGAAAGTCTCAAGAACCAGGAGCAACGGAGCGAAGTAGATAAAAGCTAAAAGGATATTATCGGTGACGAGGAGACACTTAGATAGAAGCAGATAAAAGCATTCAAGCGCAATTCCAAGTTTCTACTCCATCGTAGGAACATGTATGTATTTCTCGCTTCGGTGGCCGAAGAAGCGATGGATCTCGGGCGATAGGTGAAGTTTTCAGATGTCGTCGGATACTTATTGATAAAGAAGCTGCTGCAGCTGTTGGCGCGGCTCAAGGAGCTGATGGAAAAGAAGGAAGTGAAGGAGCTGCAGTTCTGGGAGCTGTTTCAGGGGGAGAAGGATTTCAAGGATATTCAAGTCTACGTTTGGAAGGAGTTTGATGTATTCAAAGTGTTCTATGAGAGCGTGCATAACAGGATCAAGGACAAAGTAAAGTTGATGGATGAGGAAATGCAGGCAGTTCTTTCAAGCCAGAACACAGTGCTCAATGAAAAGGTCTACCAGCGCCACCTTAGATAATACGTGCGGGCGGTGCATGAGGTTGTGAAGGGGCGCCAGTTCAAGTCCGAGGCTGAGGAGAGGAAATACTTCATCCATCTGCAGAGGATGATCGACTGCCTCAACCTTGAGGAGGTCTTCCAGTTTGAGAGGAATGGAGTGATCTTCAATTTTCACAACTACTACGAGGAGCCACAGAGGGCTGAGCTGGATAAACTCAAAAAGGACACTTCAAAGAAAATGAATATTGTTTGATCTAATATCATCAACATCACTTAATCAATTGCAGTAGAACTCCTCTAACTCTGAAAATTTATCGTAAGCCAAGCGAAAGGAGAGCGCTTTATATGGCTCTTCCAGAAGATTTTCGACTGAGGAAATATCGATTTACATAAATAGCAGATATTCAAATGAGGGAAATCTCCCATGAATAGATAAATGATATCCTAGAACCTGAGCTGGTTGCGATCTATAAGGAGGAAGAGACCTATGTATAGGATTGATAATTTCTTCAGGTTAGAACGGATGAATGTAGAGATAGATCCTTCGCTTATTTTGTTGCCCACTCACTCATAGCTGAAGTACTTAGCCACAGTTATCGCAATGAAGGGAAAACGCCCTTGGATAGATGAATAAGTCCCTATGATTCGATATCATTGTTTGCTTACTAAATTTTGACTTACTGAGATTTAAAGTTGAGAGTAAGGGCCACTATCCTCTCGAAAGATATTTACATCCAATGCTTCCAATAGAAATATTATCGAGGGAGATGGTTGAAAGCTTAGGCCAATACTTTGTAACAAGGATTCTCATGATGGAGCTGCGATTTGATTTGGGAAAAGCAAATTAGAAATGGCATAAATAAAGATACTATGTTTCTGATGAAGCCGTCTCTATCTGAGAGATTAGTTCATCTTCATAGATACTAACTAGGAAGATTATCACATCTTTGATGGTTATCGCGGGAAAATATTCATCCAATATAAAAGATGCTAATAAAGAGCATAATGTTAAGGCTTTCATGTTTTAAGAATTTTATCGAATATCTATTTTTTAAGAGTGGCTTAATTGGCTGCTAGAGTGCGTTTATCCGCTGAACTATATTTAAAATATCGTATGGAGAAAGTCTTATAAATAAAATGAGAAAACAGTCCGCTCTTCTCATAGTAGTGCTTTTACTCACAGCGCAAGGCAGCTCACAGTTCGCAAAGTGCCCCTCTGGCAGCATCTAAGCCATATCAGGTACCTAAATTGTAAAGTAGACTCTATCACTGTCTCGAGCCAAGGAGAGATACCCATCATCAATGGCGCAGATATTCAATGTTATAACTATACCCTCGTCAGTCCTTTTAGCTGCTCTCCTGGTGTCGCAATAGGTAGATCTCAATCTATTCAGCCGTCAATAACCTTGAAAGCAAATACAGCCCAAATCTTTTCTTCTCTGTAAAGACAATAGGTTCGGATGGAAAGACAGTAATTCCCTTTGTTGTAAGAACACAATGGGGTTATACTCGTTGGACTAAAATATCCTTCTCTTTCTTCGCTGAATCTTCCTCGCAAATTGAAGCTGGCTACTATCAAATCGATACTGGCTCTCTATCGTCATGCATTTCTGGTAAATCAATAGTGGCCTTCATCCCTCTTTCCAGCCAAAGCATTGCACTGAGCAGCGCAGTTACCTTCCTCAGTGGCTTCGAAATTAGCTCTGTCTCTGTGAATTCGTCCTACCTGACTCCTTTTGAGGCTGAAGTCGTTGTGAACTCGGTTTCAAAGCAAGGTATCAGTATTCTCCTTTCATCTACTTCTGCTACGCAAGTCCACTCTCTCTTCGTTTCATATATTGCCTATGACCCTAACATCCAAAATTTAGTTGCTGGAAACTATCTGTATAATAAATATGTACCGATTGCCAGTCTTTCTCATACCACTCCGATTGGAGTCGGTAAAAGCACAGCAAGCATTCATGGGTTTAGCAGTTTTATTGTTAGAAACAACCAAGCAGATGTAAGTCTCAAGGCATCTCTTATAGGCTCTTCCTTTAACTTTACTCTTTCTTCGAATGCCTTCTACCTTGCTTACAGCTACTTTTTCTTCATAGGAGGACCTTGTGGGCAATGCAATGGTTATTCAATCCCTTATAACGGAAACTGTGTGGCTTCGTGCCCACCCAAATCTTACTTTGATGGGACAACTTGTGTTACTTGCCAATCAGGAGAGGTTTGGGATGGAAGTAAATGTGTACCTATTCCTCAACCCAAACAACCTTAGTCATTGATCCCTTCCTGTCCTTCAGCTACTTATTGGGATCAGCAGCAACTGAGGTGTCTCCCATGTCCCAACGGATGTGCAAGCTGCCCTTCGTGCTATTCATGTGATTCATGCGTTTCTGGCTTTACCATCAGCAAGGCTACCTTACTTTGCAATGAAATATGTGGCGATGGAAAGAGATTTACACTTCCTTGCGACGATGGTAACGCCAACGATGGAGATGGTTGCAGTAGTTCATGTCAAATCTAAGCTGGGTTCTTCTGCGCAGGAGGATCTCCAAGCTCAAAGGATATCTGTAGCAAGGCTATTCCAAAGGCTATAAGTCTTTCATCGAGTGGACAGTCTCACCAATGGGGAAGAATCGTTCTCAATATCAGAGTAAACTACCTACCTTTAGCCCTCATTCAGTCTGCGAGTGACTGTTCCTCTAATTGCCGAAACGTGCTTAGCGCCAAGATTATTAGTGGAGATGCTTCTGCAGTCTCTATTATTGCAAGCTATATCCCAACATCTTCCTTTAGTTTTTCAGTGCTGATCGATTTCCAAAGAGAGCCTATTGGATTATTTACGGTGAGAATAGGTATTAACCCTCAATTAGCTTCTAAATACTTCAGTGGAGTTGATATTTCCAGCTCTATTACCCTCGACGTGAACCCTGCTCTTCTAAACTTGGACTCTTCTGCTCTTTCAAGCAACATTAATTTATGATCCTTTGCCTACATTTATCACTGACTTCACTCATAATTATCAAATACTTAAAACAATATACTTTACGTAAAAATTAAATGAGGTCTAAAGATAACAGAGCTTCCTCAAAATTTTGATTATGATAAGTAAGGTAATATGTTATTCATCACAACTAAAATATATTGAGTGCATATTTATGTTGTGGTGACGGCATTGAGGTATAATAAATTCTTTTATATCGGGATGGAGGGAAGTTCGACTGACTCAAGCTGGGTGGCAGTTGTGGATAAGTCTTCCAGCTTCGTGAGGCTGAGGTTCTGTCGGTAATGTCTTCTGCTTGACTGTTGATGACTGGCATTCCCACGGTAACTCCAGCATTGAATCACCAGTATCCACCATCTCAACTGCCATCGAATAAATTGAATTGGGTGAAAGAGGAGCTTTAGGGAGTAGCGTGAAAAAGCAGCGGATTGGAGGTAGGAGGAAATCTGCGACTTGGACCCGCCAATAAATAGCAACTCTCATCACCTTACTCAAGGAGTATGGCACTGATTTCGGAATAATAGGCAGTAAAATGGGTAAGGAAAGAGAACAGGTAAAGCGTAAATTTAAAGCTCTCGAAAAATCTAGGCCTGACATCGCGGATAGTATCTTTTCCTCTCGGCCTTACTCGAGCTATTCCATGCCTATAACCGAAGATCAACAGGAGCATAATGAATTTTTAGATGACTGAGTACCAAGCTGTGATATCAATGGGGATGTATTTATAACAAAACTTGAACAAAATTACTAAAATGAGAAAATCTTCAAAAAACTTCACTCGGGTGAGAAGATATGGGTAGATACTCGACTAAATAAAGAAGGTTATAATCAACGCATGTAAGTGAGATCACGAAGGTAGTCCTCGTGATCAGTGCGGAAGCTATTGAGGTTTCGACATGACCCGAGATTAGTTGCTTTTGCTTGGCTGATGTAGTAGTCCCGACGCTGCCCAGGACTCTCCCGATATGCGAACTCTTCCAAACGCCTTTTCTCTCTCTTGGAAGCCTCGCATTGTTTTTACAGTGAAGAGATGTACTCGCGATCGATGATCATCTCAGCGTGGCGCTTGTATTTTTGCTATTTGGCCTATTCAAAGTATCTCTGATTCACGTAGAACTCCACTCCTAAGATTGAAGTGCGGACCTTGTATTTGTATTCGCCTGAAGGATATGTAGAGTAGCTTGGGCGGGACTCAAAAAGTGGGGCTATCGTGTAAATCACGAAGAAGATAATGAAAATGTAGTAAAAATTGAAGCCTCCCTGTTGCCCCTGTGCCTCAGCTCCTCTTTCTTGCCGATTTCCCCCGAAAGAGTATCTACATAGTGAAGTGAATACGTGTAAACATTGCCCCTCCGATTGTGGCCGTGCATCGGCATTCCTCCGAAGAAGGCTCTGAAGAGATCGTCGAACTGCTAGTACTCGAAATCTTCTCCTCCCGCATGCCCATGGCGCTGATACTGGGGGCGAGGGCGATCTTACTCTGCTCCAAAACGGTCGTAATGAGCTTTTTTCTAAGCATCGATGAGGACAGAGTAGGCATTCGAGACTTTTTTGAAGACATCCTTCGCGCCTTTGTTATGCCTTTTGTACCTTAGTATTGATTTTTGTCAGGGTGAAAACGAAGTGCCAGCATGCGATAGGCCTTCTTAATTTAGGCTTCCGTGGCTGACTTGGCTACTCCGAGGATTTAGTAGTAGTCTTTCTTGGCGTTGTAGGAGTTGATCTCCTCACGCATCTCCTGCTCCTTCTTGTCCATGTCAAATATTATGATTGTTGGGTAATGCACACCTCATCAAATACAAATATATTTCCCTCTCTTAAGATCCCTTGCATTTGCAGGACTAACGCTTTATGACTGCGAGATGAAGTCGCTCATTTTGGGCATAAGATCGAATATAAAATTTTTAATTAAGGTTGATGGACATTTAGTCCATATTTTCGCATCCCTTTCAT
>Ga0247834_1004798_pt1 | contig 16621 bp, 20 predicted proteins | sample LaCruzMarch2015__8_FD_187118 | JGI IMG/M metagenome (GOLD analysis project Ga0247834, IMG submission 187118) | Freshwater microbial communities from meromictic Lake La Cruz, Castile-La Mancha, Spain - LaCruzMarch2015_12m | ecosystem: Environmental > Aquatic > Freshwater > Lake | place: Spain...
ATGGATGGTATAAATTAGCCCGTGAATGCTCTGCGCGTGATAGCGATATTTTTGGAATTGTGCAGGGAATTCTACCTCCTGAAGCGTCGGATCCTCCCCCGATGACCTGCGTCTATACTAAATAGACGCAGGTGACACCTTTTTAGCGTGCCGCTAAAAAGGACGTGTGTTTACACGAAGTGATAAACACAAAAAACCTTAAATATTTACAGGGTCTAACAAAGGGTGTGCTTGACTATAGCATCTACATTTTGCCTTTTCAATCCGTTCAACTCTACACTTGAGAACTCCAAGGGAACCGATTACAATACAAAATTGAAGACCAAACGCAATAAGTGCTAGAGGAAAGGAGTCGTCCATAGTCTAGTGACTAGAGGTTGAATTGCTTAAGGCTACCCTAACTTACAGTTCCTACAGTGAGACATCTTGGTATCTCATCCACACTCATAATGACAAACTCAGCATTCTTAAAGGATCTCTCTAAGAGAAATCCTAGAGCATCGCCATGACTCACAATCAGAATATGATACGATTCATCGTAGGATGAATACATATCAGCAAGTTGAAGAATTAACATTTTCATTCGCTGAACAAGGCAAGAACTAGATTCTCGCTGGCTCCATTCTGCTGGTTTCTCCGCTAGGAATCCCACGTCAAATATAACAGCGTCTTCGTCTTCTTGTAACTCTTTCTTTGCTTTTCGTATATTGCAAACATATCCATCTCCTTGTCTTTCTAGAAGACAATCATGAAGATACATATGATTTATCGTAAGCTCTTCAAAGAGCTCTAAGGCTGTCTGTCGGCAACGTTGTAAGGGAGAGCACCATAGATCCATAATTTTATAGGACTCTAGCTGCTTTGCAGCTAGTTGTGCCTGCTCAATACCTTTCTTCGTGAGAGGTGCATCTCTAAACTGTTCGTTTTTAAAGGCAGATTCACCTACTACATGAAAGGCAACGTTGTGCTCAGCTTCAGCATGACGTATGAATATGAATTTGGGTGGCATTTCTTTACTAAATTGTTTACCGTTTGCTCAATCAATTTTAGGCAGTGTCACGTTGGATGCTAGAACGGAGGCCCTAAAAATTGAGTGGAACTTTCCCGGTTTTTAGTTTTTTAACCCACTTTAACTTAGAATGGTTAAGTATACATGTGAAAAATGCGGACGCGACTTTCAACAGAAAGGACATTATACTCGACACATAAACAAGACAACCCCTTGTATCCAAGAAAGCAAATTGAATAGTATCATTGAAGAGAAAGTGTCAAATGCTATACAACAGAACAATCCAGAGTATAAGAAAAAAATGGGCCAATATTTCACCATATCTGATGCGTTACAAGCATATGTCTTTGATAAAGTCAAGCACAAAGGGTCTTTGCTAATGGAGCCATCGTTTGGAGCAGGACATCTGCTAAAAAAATTTATGGCCTTCAATCCAAACTATCCTATGTTCTGTTATGAATTAGATAACACGATTAAACCTGTGGTTGATTTTACAGGCGAACAAACGGTCGTCTATGGTGATTTTACAAAGCAGGTCTTTACAAGAAAATTCAAAACAATAGTTGGGAACCCCCCTTATGTTAAACAGAGCACAGGAAACCTCTATATAAAATTTATTGAGCTTTGTTTCAACCTTCTTGATACAGGGGGTGAGCTTCTGTTTATTGTTCCTTCTGATTTCATTAAATTGACAAGCGCATCAACACTAATTGAAACAATGACAAAAGAAGGCTCCTTTACTCATTTCCTCTTTCCTCATGATGAGCGTCTGTTTGAGGGTGCCAGTATTGATGTGCTTGTCTTTCGGTATGAAAAAGGCCTTCATAGCAATACATGTTTCGTAAATGATAAAGAATGTCACTACAACGTAAGTAATGGCATTATAACCTTTAGTGATTCACAGAAAGTTGGCAGTCCCTTGGAAGACAAATTTAATGTCTATGTAGGTCTTGTCTCAGGTCGTGATGAAATCTATAAGGTTCCCTTTGGAAACTTGTCTGTCCTGAATGATAAAGGAAAAGTGGATACGTATGTCTTTGCCAAGACGTTCCCTACAGGGACGAAAGAGATAGATGACCACCTTCGGGCAAATAAACCAAAGCTTCTTGAGCGAAAAATCAAAAAATTCAGTGAATCAAATTGGTTTGAATGGGGTGCCCCCCGAAATAAAAAGAGTATGGAGGCAAGCATGGGCCAGCCTTGTATCTATGTAAGAAACATGACGCGAAACAAAGAAGTGGCCTTCTTAGACAAGGTTCAATACTTTGGAGGGACTTTGTTGTGTCTGATTCCAAAGACGTCTATGACATCTCAGGAATTGGAGTCTATTGTTAAACAGCTGAACTCAAGTGACTTTCAAAAGGATTATCTCTATTCAGGGCGATTCAAGATTGGTCACAAACAGGTGTCGAATGTTATGCTTTCTTAGAGGCTTGATATGTATTCCAAATTGCCAAAGGCTTGCTCTTTTTCATATGATACTCTACAATCTTATTGATAAGTAAGGTGATATATTCTTGACTTGTGCGGCTTACTCTCTCTGTTAAGAATGGAATTTGTAGGGGGTTAGAAGGATTTGTTCCAATACATTTGGCAGGAACTTCGTCAAATGTCCCTGTCCAGCATTTCTTTTTTTCTTTCATCACCATGATGATCCCATAGAGAAGAGGAACTGTATCAGTATAGCCGCTCTTGTCAACATCGACAAGAATTTCCATTACCTTATCGTGATTGTTACACGGCGTTTGAAAGGTGTAGCCAATGAGATGAATGAGACCACAAGAGTTATTCCCAGCTTTGTTGGATTCTGAAATAATCTTGATATTGCAGGGAAAAGGCTCCGCAAACCCAAATCGGCTGATGTCAATCCCAATATCCCCGAATGCGCGGTTGTTTTCATCGACACAACTTGTATCATCATCCGTTTTCTTTTTATTTTTCTTCATCTCCTCTTTCTTATTAAGAAGCCCAACGAAGGCTGGATGGTGGAGCAGATAGTTGGCTACTTCGGGCTCACTTGTCATGGAATTTCGTCTGCCATCTGATGAGTCTGTGGTAAAGTCAAACCAATCTTCCCTTGCCAAAATGACATCATTCACTTTGGCAAGAACTTTACGAACGTGTTTGATTGCTTCAGAATAAGTCATGGTTGCTTGTGATAGTTCTAGAAACACACTGTGTTCAATTTTTAATACTTGCCTACCAATTTGCGTAGCATTCCAAATCTGCGATGGAAATTCTGGAGAACACTTTGACTGACTGAACCAACCTCTGTCGTGAGTTTGACTTTCGTAAAAAACTCTGCCCAAGCCTCTTTCAAATCAGTATTCTTATACATGTCTTCTATCTGATCCAATTCAACCCCTGATTCAATTCCTCTCCCCTTATTGACAGCCTCGTGTAAATCATACAACCATTGTCTTACACCTGTCTTTAGCATGTAGCCTCTTAGCTTATTGATGTCTTCCAAGGGATGGTCTTTTCTCCACTCGCGAAAGTGGTTTCTACACAGTTGGCAGGGCATGATTTTTTCCACATCACGCAATAAGAAAACTATCTCATGTGCCTCATCGGTTGCCAACATAGGAACTGCCTGATTTCCTAATGTTTCTGCGATTCCATGAAGCATTTTCCATAACGGTGGCCCCCAAGGTTTGGAAGACATTCTACACAAAACCCTTCAAAAATTGAAGGCGAACTGGGCGCAAAGGGAAGCAAACCAATGGATGCGTATCCAATACCGAGACCTTTGTGGGACGCTCTTGAAAATGTTCTGACAGTGAAAGCAAAAGAACTAATTAAAGATGTTGCGAAAACTCTGAATCAACCAGCCCACCCTCTTTTAGAAGCGTTCAAGGCAAACAAACCGTCCTTCTATCTTCAAGAAATAGAGGATCCCACAGGCAACAAGTTTGAATGTGAAGCATTACTCTGTCAGCATGCCGTAGCACATCGGTGTCGGAAGCCTGTTCTCCTTGGCAGAAAGGTATGTCCTGAGCATATCAGCTGGAAGATGCCTGCTGTTCAGAACAAACCTGAAGTGAAGCGCATTGATACAGGAACAGCAGAAGTCTACTTTGTAGATAATTTGATGAATGTCTACACTGGAGACTTTGAACGAGTGGGTATGATGGTAGAAGGTGAGTTGGTCCTCTTTGAAGTAGAGGAAGAGGAAGAATATGCGTAAAGCAAAGACCTAAACTGTAGGTTGTATTTTTTGTAGAATGACTACAGTAATTGAGTATGGGGTTACACAACCTGGCCAACGGGATTCACGAACAAATAAAGAATTATTTACAAGCTTACACGGGGAAACCGTTGCGCTTGGCCCACGAGGAGTTCTTGTTGTCATTGGAGTTCTTTTCTCTAGCACTGGTGTTTTATTGGCTCGCGGTGCTCGTTGGTTATATAGAAAAGCAAGAGGCAATGCTTAAACAATCTCCAATTCATTCTACTAAAATGGAGCCCCCCTCCTTTGCCATAGGCCGTCGTATCCAAGAAAGCAAACACCAAAGAGAAAAGCGTCTTCGCAAACGAAGGAAACCAACAGGAGAGAAAGCGAGTGTTCGATACGCAAAGCCTTCTTGGTTTCTTCTACCACACCATCTAGCAAATGGGTTTGAATTTTGGATTGCGATGTTGAAAGGAGATACGTTTTTGACAAAACGAAAGAGTTTGCTTGACGACATTGAAAAAGCGAAAACGCCAACGAGTCCTATTCAAGATAAATTTCGGGATGAATATCTGGTAAAAGCACAGCACGTGATGTCTTTTTTATATCAAAATCAGAAGCTTCGGTGGATCTTCAAGAAATTTTTTACAAAGCTGCGACTTCAGAGATTTCCCTCGTTAAATGATGTAGATCCTATTACCTTGGAACGAATTACACAACCCATTCAGTTTCCTTCGTTTGCGCAACGAAAAACCTATAGTTTTGAAGCAAACCCCTTTGTGAAATATCTCCATAACAAATTAACGCACAATGATGCTCACATTCCTGACCCTTTGTTCCCGAAGAATCCCTTTACAAATGAAGCATTTAGTCTCTCTCAGTTAATGAGTCTGATTGACCAAGCAAGAAAATATTCCTATACATCGTGGGCGATTGAATCATTTATATCCTGTCGGTATAACTTAACAAGTTTTTCAACGATTCATTCCAAACCTCTACGTCTAAACGCTTTGCGCGCAACGATGGCAAATGTATCTAGTTGGGACAGCATTGATACACTCTATGATTTTATTAAAATACAACATGCGTTCCACAATGCGCTTTTCCATATGAATCTGTATAAATGGGCTGTGAATCATGCTGCGAAAGAAAAGCGCATTGAGTCATGGAGAAAGTTATGTGTGAAATGGTATGAAGTGGATATTTTAATTGATGATGCTGATACGAAGCGAGACTTGTTTCACGTCATTGAAGCTAAAACATTCCTGATGTGTTCAAAACCCGATGAATTAACGTCGTTGAGACAAGCAAAATATAGTGTTACTACAGATGGCAGTCGCAGTTCTGGACACACCGAAACTACAGGGTGAAGTCTGTTTTTATCAGAAAAAAGGAGGTGTTGAACTTCGGTGCGAATTCACGCGCCTTCCTCCTGGACTTCATGGATTTCACATTCACAGAGCAGGCGACCTCAGAGGAGAAGGATGTGCCCTAGCCTGTGACCATTGGCACAAAGGCAAACCAACAACGCATGGGGGTCCTCCGAGTCATAAAGGTCCGAGACACACAGGAGACTTAGGCAACCTCAGCATGGATGGCCAAGGCGTTTGTAAGAAAATCCTGTTTTTGAAACATGTTGTTCTAGAGGAGCTCTATGGCCGGTCTATCATTATTCATGAGGATGAAGATGACTACGGAAAAGGCTCATTTGAAGACAGTAAAACAACAGGACACAGTGGAGCTCGTATAGGCTGCGCTATTGTTGGACGAATGGAGTGCTCCAGTCGCCCCAAGGCTGACGGAGCAAGTTCAATGGCTACACGAAAAGTGAGATCTAACTAGATGGAGAAACCCAAAGATATAAAAGTATTATCGGAAACAACCAAAAATACTTTTTTTAGTGCCTATTTAATTCTCTTTGGCTACACAATTATTACCTTAATTGAAGCGATTCGCACACCTTCTGTTCTTGTGCGCCATATCATGAACATTGAAACAGCGATTTCATTGGTGGCAGGGTTGGTCTACGGATATTTAAATGATGAAGTAAGAAAGCCAGGTGCGGATTTGAATAAAATCACACATATTCGCTACCTTGATTGGTCTATCACAACACCGTTGATTTTGTTATCCATGCTTCTCTTTTATAATGGGGGAGGCTCTGTTGATTACAAGACCTTTTTGGCAATTGCTGGACTGAATGCTGGAATGTTGTATTCAGGATATTTGGGTGAGACAGGATTCATAAACAAAATGACAGGAGGCATGGTTGGATTCATCTTCTTTGGTTTGATGTTAGCCTTGTTCTACACTTGCTGCGTTCCCAAATCCTCACCACCGATTGTCTTCATCATTTTTGCCACTCTCTGGACACTCTATGGTGTCGCGTATTATATAGAGGATGTTGAAACGAAAAACATTTGTTATAATCTTCTGGATATAACATCCAAGGCTCTCTTTGGAGTTGTCTTATGGACCTATTACGGAAAGGTCTTAAAGTATTAACTCTATGCTATCGTAGATGACCTACACAAGTAAGAGAAGTCAAGCCCCTCGTTGTCTAAAGATTGATACGTCTCTAGACAAGGTGAAGTTAAGTGTACATGGCCAAGGAGTTGTTGTCTTTGAAGCGTCTGAGCCTTGCTCTTTGATTTTTACTGATCTGAGTGGAACCGAACTCCTCAAGGTTCAATTTACAGAGACAAAGGTTCTTGCGACTTTACTGCCGAGCAATGAGCCCTTGGTGGACCCCGAAAACAAGAAAGGACTTGTGAAGCAAACGGGTGCCTATTATTGGCTCAGTCTAGATTCCCAGAACCAGCGTCTTTCCGCAGGTATTGGAGAAGCTCGCAAAGAAACTGTCATCTATTCCTACCAGTTTCCTCAGGATGAGACCCGAAAGTCCATAAAACTTTTCTTAGAGCGTTTGGTCTCTGTCACTCTAGAGAAAGCCACTGTAAGCGCTTTGCTCCGAGATCCCATTACACGATCAGTTCCTCTTCTGGTCAAAGATACAGAACACCTCACGATGGACTTAATTGCGTCCGGAAAACATTTGCCCAAAGCGAATCTCTCTATTATAGCGCAGAAGCTCTATGATTGTATCTCAGGGAAGAAGTTTGTCTTGGATTCACCCGATTTCCCTGAGTTTTCCCAAGCCATTGAACACAGTATCAAGACACCTGGAAGATGGTGCTACGATCGTCTGAAGCAAAAGGCCACTGAATTTGACAAGGACAAGCCGAATGAAAACGAAACCTATTTGCGCATTACCTTGGGAGAAAACAATGGGGAATCTCCTGGAATTCCGTATGTGATGGAAATATGGCCTGTAGGTCATTATTCACCCATTCACAACCACGCAGGGGCATCGGCTGTCATTCGTGTTCTTCATGGTTCTATCAATGTGAGTTTGTTTCCGTTCCTCAGTGGGGATGAACTAGAGCCCTTTGCCAAGGCTGATTTCAAACAAGGAGACGTTACATGGATTAGTCCCTCGTTGAATCAAGTTCACCAACTTCACAATTTAGACTCCAATAAAGATACATGTATTACAATTCAGTGCTATATGTATAAACATGACAATACCAGTCATTATGATTATTTTGATTACATAGATGCGGATGGAAAGACGCAGCAATATGAGCCTGATTCAGATAAGGACTATGTTGATTTCAAGGCTCTTATGAAAAAGGAATGGTTAGAAGCCAATCGCAAGACGTGCTGGCCTTGTTTTAGACAGTAAGCACAGCTTCTTTATTGCGTGTTTCCACTGTTTCTGAAGGATATCCATAGGGATTGATACAGCAAGGAATCCCATGAATTTGGAGCTTCATTCCTGTATGCGTATGCCCGCAAATCCATCCCACAACAGGAGGACGGAACAAATCATCACACTCAGACGCAAAGCAGTTATTCAAGAAGTGTCCCTTGTATTTTTCATGAATAAGTTCAAAGGAAGGAAGATAATGAGTGATAATAAGACATTTCTCATTGGTTAACTCACACTTGTGAATTTCTTGATTGAGCCACTGTTTCTCTTTGGCATGTTGCTCAGATTGAGCCCAGGGTGTAAAGGGCACATCTTTTTGTTGAAGTATCTGACGACTATCATTCATATAGGTCATTGTCTTTTCATGGAGGCATTCAGGAATCTCTGACCATAACGTACATCCGAGAATGCGAAGGTTGTAGTCAGAGATGTAATACGAAGAGCAGTCTAAGAAATGGACATTGGGTAAGGCCTGACAGATTCGCCGAAGTTGCTCTTTCTTTGAGGCCATATCCGTTTTCACAGGGCAGCGGACATTGTAGAACTCATGATTTCCAGCAACGAGAAACACATCCTTCCAGTGTTGAGAGCACCAAGAGAGAAACACCTTGTAACTCTCGAGTTCGGGAATTCCAATATCTCCTGCTAACACTAAATACGGAGCCACAGGTTTGACAAACATATCAGGCTGTAACGCACCCCTATTGTGTTTGTCGTGGAATTCTAAATGAATATCTGAGATGTATTGGATGCCCATGGTTCTACAACTACGCCTATAAGAAATTACTTCAACTTTTGCGAGCAGGTTCCATTGCGTAGTAGTCTGACCCTGTTCCAGTGAGCTTCCGTAACCAGAAATTCCCTGCTGTCTTTATTTGGTTCTGTTGCTCGTCTGTATAGTGAGACAAGAAGAGGCATGAAAAATCATACACCTGGTCTAGCATTTCTTCATACTTCTTCACCAAATAGGACTCCTTGATGTCTGAATAGCGTTTGGTAAATAAGATTGGGCATCCCGCATATTTTTCTCTTATCAGAGGATTGTCTTCTACAACAGGAATACAGCCTGCCATCAATGCTTCATAGTGCCGATGACAGTCTATCCCGTTTCCTTCAGGGCTAATAATGAATTTATGATCTAACAAGGCTTTCCAATAGGGTTCCTTGCGAACAAAGGGTAGATTAAAAATCCCTCGTTTGTGTAATTCATATTCAATCTTTCTACGATTGAATCCCATACGCCTTCTTCTCTCATCCGTGCCTGTGATGAAACAGCACAAGACAGTTTGTGTATGCGCACCGATTTGTGTTCCTTGAAACAGAGATTTGTAAGCAAGAAAGTCATAGCCCATCCCAATAGGCCAGGCCTGCCAAGAATCTGATCCATCGATTGCTGAGGCTTGGACAATGACCTCTGAAAGAGGTTTCACACGCTGCTGCCACTCTCGTAGAGTACACTTCATTAGGACTCTTCTTTCAAAGCTCCTTAAATGATTCGTGTAAAACATCTATATCATTTGTGATACAAAGTAGATAGATGAATTTAAGTTTACCCCCGTCAAATAACGCAGATCAGATTGTCCCGAATGTGTGGCTAGGCAATCTTAGGGCCGCACAGGATGAGACGTTTCTGAAAAACGCAGGGATTCAGGTTGTCTTTAATGCTACAAAGGATGCCCCGTTTCACCCATCCATTCGGAGACGCTATCGTGTTCCAGTAGATGATAATTTACAAGAAGAAGAAATTCGAAATATGGAACTTTGGGGATATGAGATTGTCTATAAACTCGTCAAGGAATACAAAGAGGGGCGCCCTGTTTTGATTCATTGTCATGCTGGAATGCAGCGCTCTCCGGCTATTGTCGCAATGTTTTTAATCGTCGTGTATCACATGAGTGCCGACCAGGCAAAAGCCTATATACGGAACAAGAGACCCATTGTGTTTCTACCTTCGGCCAACTTTGAAAAAGCCATCCGTGGATTTGAGCGCTCACTTCTAAAAAATATGATGGAAGGAATTGAGTAGGACGCATGCTGCTTAATGTTGGAACCTACAATGTCTTTGGTATGCCCTGGGGTTCCAAAAATTTACGTGCTATCCTTCTTTGGATTTTTATCCAATCGGGCGCAGAAGTGATGTGTCTTCAAGAAGTTTGGTCCAGGGAGCACCAAACCTTAATTAAAGAGATGTGTGCGGAAAGCAAGTCATGGTCGTGTTATTTTCCATATTCAAACAATCATAGACTTGGTCAATGGACACAACGCTTTCATTCGGGCTCTGGACTCTGTATGCTGGTAAAAAATACAGTAGAAGTCATTGATGAGTTAGAGGGCCATACCTATATCTTATCGAAGGGTGTGGATAGTCTTGTTCGCAAAGGATTTATGGTGCTTCAATGTAAAAAAGAAGACAAAGTGTTTCAAGTTGTCAATACACATTTTCAATCGGATATGACAGAAGTCCCGTATTGGAGACTGCGATACAATGAAACTCGTTTGAAGCAAGAGAAACAATTGTATCAGACAGTGAGACATCTGTCATGCCCAATTGTATTAGGAGATTTCAACACGGAAGAGTTTATGTATTTTGAATGTTTGGAGAAAGGACACCGATGGACCTATAGAGATACTGGAGAGCGTCTGGATTCTTGTTTGCGGACATTTCAAGACAAAGAGAAATTCCAGAAACTAGACTCTGTGTATCATTACAATGTGACCTTTAGTGATCATATACCTGTTTTATTTCGGCTTAGTGTTCTCTAGGCGTAAAACAGCTTCTGGTCTATAGCCAGTCCAAGCATCATCTGGATATCCACGCGCATTGCAGACAACTAAGACATTTCCAGAATTTCCCTCGGGATCCGCCCAAGGTTTTTGAATCGTTGCGGATTTGTGAAGATATCCACAAATCCATGCGTGAACAGGAGGTCTCAATAACAATTCTGATTCAAGAGCAAAAGGAACCGCTTGCGGTTTATTAAGAAGTTGTGCGGAGAACATTGTATAGGTGGGCGGATAATGTGTCGCAACAATAATAGGCAGCTCTGATTTTTTGATTTGACCTTGTAACCATACCAAATCTTCTTCATAATGCTTTGTGATATCACGATACACAGGATCTCTTGACATTTCTTCACTCATCGCCGTTAAACCTGCCCACAAGGGACAGGCCAGAAACAAAAAACCATCGTCTGTGACAAATGTATCACGACAAAGAACCTGAATATTTGGGAACTCTGACACCACAAGCCGCATATGATTTAAATTTTCTTCAAAGGTTTTGATTTTGAGATGCCATACGTCTGTCATTTCATGATGGCCTGGAATCCAAAAAATAAGGTCCCATCGTTTGGAGCACCATTTTAAGAAGGTGCGTAACACAATTGAATCGGGGTGACCGATATCTCCACACAAGACTAAGGCTTTTGCCACAGGCTCTAAGATTTTTTCAAACGGAACATCGTATTTTGTAGAGCCTGCCCATGAATTTAGGTGTAAGTCACTCGCGAACTGTACTCGCATGTCTATGTCTATGCGAGTTGGAGAGAATGTTTTACAGTTCGTAGACTTACTCCTGGAGTCACAATCTCAACAAAGGCTGTTGGAGAATAGGATACAGAGTTTACAAGGCTTGACTCACTTTGGAAACAACTGTTTGTTGCGAAGAGCTGCTTTCCATTTGAATCAATGCTCAGTCTATTCTTCTTAGAGGTCCCTGTAATCAAAAGAGAAACAGGAGCTTCCAGACGATTGCCTTCCAGTGGAAGAAGATTCTTCTCTACCCCTTTGCTTCGGAGGAAGATTATACTGAACATGGGGTTTGTCATCGTCCAGAAGACAGTTCGGAGCATTGAATGTGTGAGGCTAGGCTTACAGAATTTCTCATGGGGTGAATCTGGAGGAAGTCCGAACACAATGGCATTCTCAGAGGGAAAGACGGTTTCCTCTGAATCAAGGCATCGCACATTTTGAAATTCCCTGCTCAAGTCCCTGACAACATACGGGGAGTCTGTGACTTCATGTGTTCCACTTACCCAGAGCACAGTATCCCAATTCCGAGAACAATAGTTCAGAAAATGATAGGTCTTCGCATCATTCGGCTTACCAATGTTGCCAACAAGGGCGAGAGTAGAGCAAACGGGTTTCACAAGAGCTTCAAACTTCTGCTTATGAAGGTCTACGAACAGATTGCTAGCGTATTGAAGACGGAAGGACATGGTATTGGTAAAAAAACTACCTAGCTGTTTCTATGTTCAATTTTAGTCCTGTATGCGGAATCGCACAGTCATCTCTTTGGACCATAGCTGATTTCCAAACGCTTGAGGATAAATATTATGGGAGCGGTCAAACATCTTCTTGCGATATCTCATCGGGATTCCTGTCTTTGTTTTTAATCCATTTGTGAAGACATCTTCTCTGTAGCAAATCACATGTATCTTCACAACGGGTGGCTTGAAGCAGGAGCGCTGCTCCGAGACTTCTGTCTCAAAACAGTAAGAAGACTTATCAGGAACCTTCCAGAGCGTATTGATACTCTCTATCAACGCAGATAATCGTTGAGCATCATAGACTGAGACATCTCTCTCTTTGCCATTTTCATAGAGAATCACATTCACTTGTGTAATGGTGCGAACAAAGAGATTCCGTATCCAACGAAGGAAGTAATACATGTGTATGCCATTTTCTAGGCGTCTATTCAAACTCAATTTTTACATACCCTGAATAGATGGAGTCCCCAATCAATCATCTGGGCTTGTATTCAGAAAAAATTAACTATACGAAGGCCAATGGAACAGCGGCCACCCTGGAGGTTCCCTTTGTGGAAATTCCCGCAGGAACTCTGCTCTTCCGTGGAATTCAGCTTCCGAATCTAAAACGAGATGAGGACCCCCGTATGTTTGTGAGAGATTGGCTCGGATATCCGAAAGGAGATAGATTCTGTATGACACCTACGCAGAACACCTTCTTTTATACAAGTCCCTTTGTGCCCTTTGGTGCGAACACGGTGGGTGAATGGTTTAATGGAATTCTCGTTTGCCAGACTGTAAGGAACCTTCGCTTAGTTAACATGATTAGCCCTTCTGATTGGACACGTGGTGGAAAAGAAATCAAAGTGTTCGATGGGACAGCACCCATTCAACGATGTGACAAGTTTGACTATACGTGTATTGAGAATGACACATCTATGGAAGCAAAGAAAGAAAAAGAAATGAAGGCGTGGGACAATTGTGTTCATCCAGACTTTGCCCGAGACAAGAAAGTGTCTGGATGGATGGCCATTGCGGATTATGACTCGCTAGACAATTTCAAAGAGGGACTTCACGGAAAAGAGACGACCATGGGCAAATACATCATGGAGTTAGAATCCAGACTTCCTGGAAAAGGACTTGATCTTCTCACCTCCACTTACAAAGACAAAACCAAACACAGAGGATTTCCTGAAGTTGTCTTGTTTCCCTGGAGTCCTCACCCTGGAAAAGAAAATCAGTATACGGAGGCCAGGACAGAAGAAGATGCGGCAGATGCTATCGCAGAGATGAGCGACCGGTTTAACTACTTACCGATTGCCTGTATTACTGAGCGAGGCATCTTAGAAGCCTTCTCAGGTGATTTCAAAGCGGGCGACTTGCCCGCCTATGCTACCTCTGCGGCTCCTGGACCTGTCTCCAGACGAGCCATTGACAAGTTTCAAGCAGACTATATGGAAAAACTGATGTCAAAGGGTGTAAACATTCCTGGACTCGGTCTTGGAAAGATTAAGTTTGATACACGCACAGGCTTTTATGTGATGGATGCTCTCAAAGCACAAATTGTAGATCCTCTTACAAAAGAGATAATAGACTATGATGATATGTGTTTGGAACTAGATACAGAGGATGAAAGAGAAAAGGCTCTCGAATACAAAATCAAATACAGAACCTTTGACAAGACAAAATTTATGAAGCCTGATACCTACATTGACGGATCCGTTGTTTTGTCTCGTGGATTCTTATTTGAGAGACCTGATGAGTTGTATAGTCAATTCAAAGAACTAGAGATGAAGTTGCCTTCCAAATTAATTCCCTACATCTGGTCGGCGACAGAAACATTCCAGAAAAACTTGGCGGAACGCAAAGCGCGAGATGACCCTCGTGGATCTGAAGAAGCAATGCGTCGTGCCGACCAAGCAAAGCTGAAGATTCAGGAGTCGTTGGATTTTATTGCGAAGAAAAAGGCAGAACGTGAAGCCGCCGCAACAGAACGAGGGAGAGGAAGAGGCTCTCAACGGGGTGCCCCTTCACAAAGGGGAGGCCCTTCTGCTCGTGGTCGCACACTAAGTAGAGGACGTGGTGGTGCTCGTCGGTATGGAACCACGAGAAAACATTACAAAGAGCGAAAGGAAAGAGAAGACGCTCTGACCTTGGCTGAGTTTAGAGGAGGCGGCATTGAGCCAAGGATGGAAGACTATATTCAATCTACAATGGGCCACCTTTGGAAAACATTTCTCCATAAAGCGATGTAAATTTTTTAAACACCATGAAGAGAGTCATGGACACGAGAAGTAAAACATCAACCCACTGTCTCTTCCCATTTTGTAGGAACGCATAGATGAGAATAGATACAGAGAGAAGCAAAGACATTAGAGAAGGCCAAGGTTTAGAAGGCTGAATTCCATCGCTACAGGCAGCTTGAACATGTGAGACGAGTTTATTTGCTTCTTTATGAATGTGTTGTGTGGTTGGAATATTGGACAATAACGCATCTGAATAGGTAGAAAAGATTCCTTTGACTTCTTCAATGCGAGCGGTATATTGAAAGAGAGACAACATCAGACCTTTGCGGATTTTCACGACACCCGTGAAGAGATCTGGGTTGTTGACAAGACGCTCTAAGGTTGCGATAGCCATCACTTGAGGAATCGCACAAAACTTGAAGACTTTGGGGTCTTTGATAGATTCCAAATAGCGAAGAACCGCAGGAACATGTTTGTAGGCATCCAAAATAAGTTCATTGAGACATTCTAAACTTTTGGATTTGTCTCCCGTTCGCAGCTCTAACAAACTCGGTGCGTATTTGCTCCAAATATCACGAGGCCAAAAGGTTCTTCCTTCATTCAAATCTTCTAGATAGTCTCGGATAATATTGGTCTTTTGAAGGAACATGCCCATCTCATCTGATTCTTTCATCAAGTTGAGTAATTGTTTGTCTTCCCTTCCGTGTGCTACAAAGAGTTTTGTTAAACCCTGACCAACAAGACCTGCCACATAATGACAATACAAATCATAGTCCGCCTTACTCGCTGTTCCAAGGCGAATATCTTTCAATAAGAAATCTGCCATTCCATTCCCCATTTGTCGTGTAATGTCCGCAATAATTGCCTGGTCTTCCTTGGGTAATCCATGGTAGACAGACAAAACCTTTGGAAATTCTTCCAGCAACTGTCTTTCTTCTGCCTCTCCCACATTCATCAGACGCCACTTGGGCAACACAAGTTTGTCAGCGAAACTTCTCAAAAGTTTTTCTTTCTGAGTCTTTTTTGTTTTAAAGGTAGACATATCATCTTCAATTGTATCAAGGGCTCTCAATACTAAATAAAAGATACAAACAGAAATCCGAAGGTCATCGGGTAAGGTCTGTATCACGAGAGCAAAGGAACGTGAGACCTTTTTCAAAATAGATTCACAGAATTTATACTCTTGTGTATCCAAGGGCAACTTGGAATGGGTCATAAAGCCAAACCGAAAGGCCAGAGCTAAGTAGGCTTCATCGGGATGAAACAAAAAGGAACTGAATCCTTCTGTATGAATTTGAAGAGGAGGAGCCTTGTCTTGAAAGACCTGCTCAAACTTTTCTAACAACGTCTCGGAGCTCATTGTTTTCTCCTCAGAGAGTATTTCAGATAGAAAGCCGCAAAAAAAAAGTTTTTTTTGGTTTTGTTTTGGGGAGTCCTCTTTACTGCTTCAAGGCTGCCGCAATAAGTGTAGAGGCCTTGATGCCCTTGACGGGTAACTCTTTTGGGGCCACTGACTCAAAGGTAATCTCTACCTTAGAAGCCCACGCATTCAGACCGAGTTGACGCGGGTTCACGCGGAAGGTCTTGCCTGCTAAGGACGCCACGATATCGTCAGGCATCGTGTAGGGGATGCGAGACTCGCCAAGACTCCCATTCTTCGCATTGGGATTGTGCGTATAGCATCGGAGGAGTCCAAAAGGAGGCTCTTCATCCTCTTCATCCAGCATACACACATCTGTTTCAAACCAGAAGGTATTTGACATCATCTGATACTTGCTAGGTACAAGATCATCGACGCACTCCGCAATCGCAGCAGACTCTGGCTCACTCATATGGCAGATGGGAAAGTCTCCACCATCTTCCTTGACGAAGAACTTGAGAAACGACATCTTGGAGAGTCAAAGGTGGGAATACAAAACCTTGTAACGCACATCCCTTCAATTTTACATGACTTCTAGAAGAGCTATTACACGGGTCCTCTTGACACTAAGGTCATTGTAACGAACCTTCAAGTTGTCCCGCAAGGTTCGAAAGTGTCCCTCTTGAACTGGATCCTCGTAAGGCGTCCGAACAATCAACGCCTGAATCTCATTGTCTATAAAGGTAATCTCATGCTCAAGATAGGTTCTATACACACAAAGATGCTCGCGCATAATCTCATTCGGATTCCGAGGA
>Ga0247834_1004809_pt1 | contig 16590 bp, 13 predicted proteins | sample LaCruzMarch2015__8_FD_187118 | JGI IMG/M metagenome (GOLD analysis project Ga0247834, IMG submission 187118) | Freshwater microbial communities from meromictic Lake La Cruz, Castile-La Mancha, Spain - LaCruzMarch2015_12m | ecosystem: Environmental > Aquatic > Freshwater > Lake | place: Spain...
TAATAATTCGGATAGTAATACTTCAAACAATAATATTACATTAAAACAAATCGTGTCTAAACTTGAACCTATATGTTACGATTACATTAAAAATTCAATGAACTTATTTACAAACGAGTATTTAGACGATGGAATCATGGGATTTGCCAGATTTTTATGTGAGCACAGTTGTAACAACAAAATAATAACTTCTGATAAAAGTAGGAACACTATCGCTTATAGAACGAAATTCAATGATTTTATTAAAGATCCTGAGTGTATTAATCTCATAAACAAAACACTTCAAGACAATAGCGAAATTATCCTTAAAAAATCAGACGAAAGGAGAGAGTATTATAAAGAACTTTTAGATGTGGATGATGAATTTGAAACCTACTGCAAAAGAGGTGCAAAAATACAAGAACTTAAGAAACTTACCCAGTCATCATTAACTGAAAAGCAAGACGATAATATAAAGAAAATATCAAACATTTTGTGTAATCATGGAGTTAAAACCTACCAGAAAACAATCGACCAATTTAATAGTTAATATAATTTAAAATATTATATTATGCCAATATTTGAAATGTTTTCTTACTCATTTGGTATTTATAACAATCATGTTGTTCTACAAAAATACATTTAAATTTCTCTTTTTACCACAACCAAGAGTTCATTAGTAAGAAAACAATAATAAGGTAAATCAATCTTACATTTTAGAGTACTGAAATATGTTGCCTATTTAGTTTAAATATATTTATTACATATCAAGACTATAATTTTATTTAAATGATTTTACGGGCATACTATAAGAGATAATATCTATGACTCTTAAAAAACATTTATTAAATTTGCGTCCACAAGAATTATCAGTCTATATTACAAATGTAAAAATACTACAAAAATATAAGAGACTTCCTTATAAAAAAGAGATTGAAAAAACATTAAAAAACATTTTTAAAAACACACCTTACCCTTTCTCATGGAGTTTATTTTATGATAAACCTGATATAAAGGTTAAAATATCGCAAGAAAAACTGGACGAGTATTTAATATATGAAAAAAAGGTATTATATAATTTCAGTTGATAATATATTTTTGAAATATATTATCACAACTAATTTTGCTTGTATTAATAATATTTTCAAATATTAGAAAAATATCCTATATCATTAAACCATTTTTTTAAACCAGGACAAAGATTAATTTTCATATCATTATATAATATAATCATGTATATTCTTTTCAATTCTTCAAAATCATTAATATTATCAATATTAAATTCAAAATTAGTATTATTAGTTTTATTATAATCTTTTAGAAGGTCTATTATTTTTTTCTCAAATTTATTTTTCCATGCTTTTTCATTTTGTATAGATTTTTTAAGTTTTTCAATTGTATTAAAATTAATCATTGAATTATTAAAAGCTGTAATTTGTTCTAAATTTAAAATAGGATATGGTTTTATATTTCCAATTTTATCAGATATTGCTCCAAATATAATATAATATAATATAATTTTTGGAACACTTAAAGAACCTGTACCGCATGATAATCCAGTCGCAGTTTTTTTAGATACTGTCCCTTTTTTTGTTAATTTATCTTTTTCAATTAGAACAATTTTTAAATTATAATCTTCATCTGATGGAATAGCATAATAACCATAAGGATTGTTATCTTTCATATATTTATAAATATTATTTTTATAATTGTTAAATTCTTCTATTTGTTCTTGTTGTACATTTTCCCATTTACCTTGATTTAAATAAACTAAATCTTCTAATTTTTCACTTTCATTATAAATGTAAAAACAATAAGTATATTTTGCTTTAATGATAAATCTTCCAAACTTTTGCATAAACCAAGATTTCACATAATTAGTAATTTCTGAAATATAAAATACACATATAAGTTTTTGGATGATTATACTATCGAATGTTTCAATCATTGAATTTATAGTTTCTTCGTCTGCTGAATTCATCATAATTTTAATTCTTTCGTCTACAGTTTCGTAATTCAATATTTTTACATAATCATTAAAATTTTCTTTAGTATTAAAAACAGGATTTTGAGTATAATATGAGTTTGTAAATATACTAGGTGTTTTAGGATCATCTGTTAAAAAATATAAATCTCTATCTTCTCTAATATAACTTATAGCGCCATTATTATTTATAATAGGAATATTATTATTTATAAGTTCATTAAAAGCTCTTACTATTATTAATTCATTTACAGAAATATTTTTTTTTATATATGATAAATCTACTATAAATTTAGTTTCAAATATTTTAATTATATCGCTTTTTACTTTTTGGATTTGTTCATCCGCAAAAAATAGATTATAAGTATCATATATTAATTCTCCTTGTTTTTTAATATGCAAACAATCATCAATTATCTGATTTCTTTCTTTATTTAATGCACAATCAATTGCATTTTGCTTTAATAATTTTTCAATTGACTTTATTTTAATATCTTTATCTTCTGATAGTTTATATCTTATCATATCTATACTATCATCTAAATTATTGTTTGCAATTGACGCAATTCTGTATATAATAACTCCTCTTTGTTCTTTTGGCAATCTATCATGCGAAAAAGTTCTTAGTACTCTTCCAATAGATTGTTCAGTTTCTGTATTATTCCAAAAAGGAGTTGTAATAAAACATTTCCTTACTTCTTTTAAAGATAAACCTTCGCTTATTTTACTTGAACCTATTATAACTTTTAAATATTTTCCATTAATATTCTCAGGATGGTTAAAAATATCTACAATCTTAGAAATTATTTTATCTGATACACTTCCAGATAATACAGCATATCTATTAATTGGTTGTTCTTTATAAAATTTTTTAATATCAAAATTTTCTGTAATAACTATAGGAAAGAAACCAAAATGATATAATAAAGCACCTAATAAATTAATGCCCGTATTTCTTACTATGTTTCCAAATACAAATATTTTTTCATTAAAGGATTCATTTAATATTTTGTTTATAACAAAATGATACATTACAGAATATTTCTTTAGTTCTTCTAAACTTATTTTCATTTTTAGTTCATTATTTAAATAATAATATCCTTGTTTTTCTTTTAATTCTGTGTTTGTATTCTCAGGAAAAACAAATAAAGATTTTTGTCTTGATTCTTTATATAAAGATTTCTTTGTAATTTCTTCTTCATCGTCTTCTTCATCTTCCTCTTCATAAATTTCACGATTTTTTCTTTCTTTCTCAAATGAAATCATATAATTTTTACTTTGATATTCTGTCATATTTAATCTATATGTTTTTATATATTTCATATTAGATGCTACATCTCCCTCTATTTCAACTTTGACATTAGATTTAAGTTGAGATACATAACTTACAATACCATAAAAATATTGATTGAAATCTCTTTCTCTTAATAATTCGTTTTCAAATAATTCATTCTCGTTCATCTGTTTATTTAAAGGAAGTAATAGGTTCATTATAGAACATATTTCTGTCGCTTTGTCTTTCATCGGGGTTCCAGTCATAAGTAATATTTTACAATTCTTTATAGAATGAAATAAATTATGTAGTTCTTTGTACACATCAACTTTCTCTTTTTTTTGTTCGGTTGTCTTTTCTCTTAATCTATGTGCTTCATCTACAAATATATATTTATTAGAATATAATTCTATTAATGCTTCTTTATTTTTGATATCTCTGATTTCCTTTGCAAAAGTATAAAATGTTCTTATATCATAATTTTTTGAAACAAGTTTATTTAATCTTCTTGTAATAAAATCATCGTTCATTTCTTCTTTTATTTCAAATTTATATTTGTCAGGAAAACATCTACTTGCTATTTCCTTCATTATATTTTTCTTTTGTGTATCACTCTTTACTAAAATTAATGCTTTATTATCGTATCCACTAGATTGTGCATATTCAACTACATTACTCATAAGACATGTATTATGAGTCACTATATCTTCTGCTACATAATTATGAGTATCTTTTATTTCTAAATCGTATACGTACCCTTGATATTTAACATATTTCTTTGAAATTATTTTATCGTATTTACTATTCTTATTCATTATTAACATCCCTTCTTCTACATCATTTATCCATCCTTTATTTGTTAAAAGTTTATGCGCTTTTGTGCATATAATAGATGTTTTTTCTGTTGTATATATTATTATGCTTTCTTGTATATATTGTCTATATAATTTTAAAATTTGTTTATTTAAAAATTTACCTTCTTTATAAGAAAGTGTTTCTATATTCAAATGTGATATATCTTTCCATTCTCCTACCGTATCTTTAAAAGATGAAATTATATTTTTTGACCATAATTCTTTTATTTCTGTTTTAACATCATCTACATATATATTTGTATCTGGATGAACACATTTACCTGTTCCAAGTTCATGGAAAACTAACATTCTATTATACGGCGTGTGAGGAGACATAAATCTAGTCATAAATTTTTGATGTGGTAATGAACCATTAAGAATTATATCTTCTTGGCTCGATTTTAACTCTTCAAATTCTTTTTTCATTAGCGTTAAATCATACACATTTTGTGTGTCGTAATAAACTACCGAAGAATCAAAATTTTGATAATAAGGTAATAAATCTTCCATTTATTTAATATTATTAAAATATTAAATATAAATAAACTTTTTAAAATTAATTTTTATTTACTAATGTTATCAATATATTTTCTGTTAAATATATTTTGTTTTTAAAAATTGAAACAATTTCAGTAAAAATATGAAGAAATAATATCACAAACATCTTTACATGATACATTGTATTCATATAACTTGTCACGCAATTTTTCTTTTTTTATTTTTCTAATATGTTCATAGTATTTTTCTTTTTCATATTTTTCATTATTAAAAAAATATAACTCTTCTCTATAATAATATGGGTCATTTATTTCATTCATTTCGTCTTCAATAAGTATATAAGCTGGGCCTTCTTCATTATGAAGCATTCCATCTTTATACCATTTTTCTTCTGTTATAACTGGTCTATATTTGTATATTTTAGATTTATATGCTGGTTTATTTTCTCTATGTAATAATCCATTTTTATAATATTCTTTACAACATTCTTCATTTTGTTTTTTATAATTATTTATTTTTTTATAATAATCCCCGTTATTATACCAAGTTTTTGTTGTGTAGAAAAATGTTTTATTTTTATTATACATATTAATTACATGTCTACCTTTTTTATCAACTTTATATTCACTTATAGTGTTTCTTTTTTTTACCTTGTAAATTGAAGAAGAAGACTTTACTCCAAATTTTTCGTCTTTCAATATTCTATTATACTCTAAGTATAATTCTTGTGCTGACATCTTGATTTGGTTGCTTTAAAATTAATACTATTTTAGTTATAAAAATCATTTATTTCATAATTTTTTAACGCATAAATTAGAAATTAATTAATTTTTTTATAAATCATTTTTAATATCTTGTTTATCTATTTCATTATTTTTAAATTCATTCTCTACTTTTTTAAAATAAGGAGTTTCATCTTGTTTATCTATTTCTTCATATATAGGAACAGTTTCAATATTAATTTTATCAAGTAATAAATTTAATTCAATTGTGTTTTTTTTATATTGTTTAAAAGAATAAAGTGCAAATTGAAATGTTGCTAAACTTATTGTGCTTAATGTTCCAGCTATGAAACTTAACATTTTATCATTATAAACACCTGCAGCAAAGCTTGTAACTCCTGATGTAGCTAATAATATTTTTGATAAACTTTCAAAAACGTGTCCTGAAATTCTCCAACATTTTCTACCTTTTAATGTTTCATTAATATCACCATAATAAGAAGGTTCTATAAGTTCTTTTATAATTTGTTCTTTAAGAATACATCCAATTTTTCTTTTTTCAGAATTCATCTTATTATATATATAAAAATATTCTTTTTTTATATTCTTTCTAAATAATTAATTGATAATTATAAAACATATAATAACAATATTATTTATAATAGCAAAATGAGTAATCAAAAATACACAATCAAATACAATTCCTTTAACGGAGAAGTTATGCAAAAATATAGTATGGATTTAAAGTCTATTTTTAAATATTTACCAGAAGGAAGGCAAAGTATTATAACAAATATTAAAAATCATTGTTATGATGATGATGAGTTTATTATTGAAGTTATTAACAATAAAATTATAAATCCTTTAGTAATCGATGAAATAAATAAATACATAGTTCAAAACAACTCAAGAAGTTTCTTCTATAACGGTTTGGTTTCAAGGGGGCATAATATTTACGAATTAATTTGGTGTTCTTAATTAAATTTTATATTTATATAAAATTTAAAATACTTTTTATTTACCTTTATATAAATGCAGACTAATTTTCAGATATATAAAAATTATATTGCTACTTATAGGATAACAAATAGCACCATAAATAATATCATAAATGTTCCTAGAATTAATCCGACAAATATGGACTGTGTTGTAAATGCGATGGAAATTCTCGGCATTTTAAATCGTTATGAAGCAGGACTTATTAGACAAATAACACCTCAAGGTATATTACCTGAACATTTCATAGAACAATTTGAAAAAGTAAATCCAGAATATAAATATAAATTTGTTCAAATAAGTATGGCAGAATTACCTGTGTGGATTGAGAATGAAATGCCTAGACTTAGAATGATTTTTTGCGGTTATTTGGATGGTAATATTGGTCATGTATATATTATTGCTAAAGATAATAATAACAAAATATTTTTACTAGATCCTCAATTAAATCCACCAATTTGTTCCATTGATAATAACGATTGTTATGCTAATATTGCAAACAAAAACGGTTATTTTATACTTGTAAGAGATAATAGTGCCCCAATGGATATTGATGAATATGATAATAGTGCCCCAATGGATATTGATGAATATGATAATAGTGCCCCAATGGATATTGATGAATATTAAGTTTAAAGTTGATTTTGTAAAATAATAAATATACAGTTTCGTATATAAATAAAATATTATTCCTATTATCAAAACGGAATTAAAAATATTATTAAATTAAACATTTACTTAATGTTTTTCTTTTATAATTTATTATAATTTATTATAATAAATGTCAAATTATTTAAATTTAAGAGATGATATGACATTAGGTATTAAAGTCATACAAAGACCAAGTCAATATGTATGGAAAAATAATCCATTATCAGAATCAAGTATAATTGCATCGAATGAAAGTGGATATATAACAGAAGATAATAAACCATTACATCAAATAATAAAAGAAAAACCATATGAATATTCGTATCAAGGATGTTGCAATGTAACATTACCTGTAAGCGAACAATATAAAAGTTTAAAAGAAGTTATATTTTCCCCATAAATTATAAATCAAAATTTTTAAGATTATGTTCAGAAACTTCTTGTTTATCTTGTTTAATAAGAGTATCTAATACTTTAATTTCTTCATTTGTAAATAAATTAGGGAAATCAATATCAAAATTAATAATTAAATCTCCTTTAGAATTATCATCTTTTATAAAACCTAAATTTTTAATAGTATAAGAAGTATTAGGTTTAATTATTTTTTGACTTTTAATAATAATATTATTTCCATCAAGCATTTTTATTTTAAAAGAAGTTCCGCAAAGAGCTTCTCTTAATGTAATTTTATGAGTATAAATTAAATCATGATTATTTCTTTTAAAGAGTTCATGTTGTTTTAGATTTGCTTTAAAAATAAGTTTAATATTATCTACTTTATATACAAAAGCAGAACCTTGAACTATATTAGGAGGGAATTTAATATCAATTTCAATTAATTTAGAAATATTTTTTGAACCTTTACATTCTGAACAATTACCAGAACCAGTTTTTCCTCTTCCATTGCATGAATTACAAGAAGAATTTGATTGTGTAATAATAGGTCCTATTTGTTGAATTCTTGTAACAGAACCTCTTCCATTGCATGTTTTACAAGAAAAGATATTATCAAATCCAAAACCTTCACATTTAGAACATTCTTTATTAATTTTTAATTTTTTATGAATAGAACATCCATAATATACTTGTTCAAGAGATAAATATTCTTCAAAAAATTGTCTTTGAATAGGAATAGAATTTTGTGTATTAAAAAAAGGTGTTTGAAAAATATTAGAAAATAAATCAAAAGGATTAAAATCACTTTTTACATTTCCTTTAAGACCTTCAAATCCAAAATCATCATATAATTTTCTCTTTTCTTTATCTAATAGAATATTTTTAGCTTCATTTATTTTTTTAAATTTTTCTTCCGAATCAGTTTTGTTATTAGGATTTTTATCAGGATGATAAATTTTAGATAATCTTTTATAAGCTTTGTTTATATCGTCATCGTCTGCATTTTTATCAATTTCAAGTATTTTATAATAATCTTCTTCCATTTTAAATATCAAAATATATATTTAAATAATCATTTAAAATCTCCATTTATTATATAAAATGGAGATTGAACTTAATAAAAGAAATTATATTCTTAAAGATAGTAATATATTTAGAACTGTATTTCATAATGAATTTAATAATTTGAAAATTATACCAGAAGTGGGAATTTTAGAGAGAGAGATAGGATTAATAAAAGATATAATATCAGATGTATTAATAAACTCTAATTTAATATATATAGGTAAATCTTCTTATACTTCTTTTTTTTTAATAAATACAAATAGTGTTTTTAAAAAACAATATGTAAGTGAATTAAACGAAGAAATAATAATAAATACAAAAGATATAAATAATATATATAATATAGATGAGATAGAAGAATACAAATCAACCGATATAGTTTATATTGAACCTTGTATGAATATTGAAAAATATAATATCACAAAATGTAATATATTTTGTCAAGAGAATGAATATTTGAATAATATATATAAATATAAATTTTATTTATCAAAAACAAATAAAGTACTTTATATAGAAGAAACTAATTATACAAAATTTTATGAAGAATTCAAGTATTATATAAAAGAGAATATATTAGAATATGATAATTTGATAAATCTATGTATAATGGTAAAAAATGCAGGTGATGTATTTGAAAAAATACTAAAAGAGAATCTATCAATAATAGATAAATGGACAATATTAGATACAGGAAGTACAGATAATACAATAGAAATAATAAATAAAGTATTAGGAAAAAAGAAAGGTAAATTATATCAAGAACCATTTATAAATTTTAAAGATAGTAGAAATAGATGTTTAGAATTAGCTGGTAAAAAATGTAAATATAATTTAATGTTAGATGATACATATATAATAAGATATAATTTAAGAGAATTTTTAGAGACAATAAGAGGTGATCAGTTTGCAGACTCGTATAGTATTTTAATAAAAAGTTTAGATATGGAGTATTATTCAAATCGTATTACAAAGAGTGAAAGAGAACTTAAATATATATATAAAATACATGAAGTAATAAATCCAGAGAATAATGTAAATGTAGTAATACCAAAAAAAAATTCAATAATAGAAGATATAACTAATAAATACATGGAAGAAAGAACAATGAATAGAAAACAATATGATTTAAAACTTTTATTTGAAGAGATAGAAGAAAATCCAGATGACCCAAGAAATTATTATTATGTAGCACAAACATATAATTTGATAAATGAACATGAGAAAGCAGCAGAATATTATTATAAGAGAGCATTTCATAAAAATGAAGGATTTGAACAAGAAAGAAATGATGCTCTTTTTGAAATGATAAGAATATATAATTTTAAATTAAATAAAAATTGGGATGAATGTGAGAAATACTATAATTTACTTTATGAATGGGATAAAGAGAGACCAGAAGCTTTATATTTTTTAGGTATTAATTATCTATTAAAAGGAAATAAATATAAAGCATTTGAATATTTAAAAAGAGCTCATGAAATAGGTTATCCTATACATAGACAATACAGTTTAAAACCTACATTATCATATTACTATAATCCTTTAAATTTAGCACCATTATGCTATGAATATGAAGATTATGTTTTAGGAGAAAAATGTACAAAATTATTTTTAGAACATAATAATAAATCTGATGAAAATTATAAATTAATGAATGATTGGAATATGATATTTAATAGTATGAATTTAATGCATTCTAAAAGTGAAAATCCAATAATTGAAAGTAATCCACTTATATGTTTTGTAGCAGATGGAGGATTTAATAAATGGTCAGGAAGTACATTTAAAAATACAGGTATGGGAGGTTCTGAAACATGTGTAATTGAATTAGCACAAAATATAGCAAAATTAACAGATTATAAAGTATTTGTATTTTGTCATTGTGAAAAAGAAGAATATATCGAAGGGGTGTATTATAAACATTTGAATGAATATTTTTATTATATTTCAAATTATGTATTTGAACATTGTATTATAAATAGATATTCAGAATACATTCCTCCAGCAATAAAAGGATATGTTAATAATATACATATATTTTTACATGATATAGATTTAACAGGAAGTATAATACCTACAAGTTCAAAAATAAAAAATATATATTGTCTTTCCGAATGGCATTCTGAAATATTTAAAAATGTTTTTCCTGAATTCAAAAATATTATTAAACCTTTTCATTATGGGATTGATTTAAAAAATTTTCAATATGATAATACAGTAAAAAAACCATATTCTTTTATATATTCATCTTTTCCTAATAGAGGATTGATTGTTATATTAAAAATGTGGAATAAAATAAAAGAAAAATATAAAGAAGCTGAATTAAATATATTTTGTAATATGAAAAACGAATGGTGTTGGAAATATTACAAACAAGAAATGGAAGAAATTATTCAATTATTAGAACAACATAAAAATAATTCTGTAATTAATCATGGTTGGGTAAATAAAAAAATATTAGGAGATTTTTGGAAAAAATCTTCTGTTTGGTTTTATCCTTGTAAATTTAAAGAAACATTTTGTTTAACAGCTCTTGAAGCAGCAATATCAAAAACATTAGTTTTTTCTACAAATTTAGCAGCACTTGAAAATACTATAGGAGATAGGGGTATAATTATTCCAGGAGATGATAAAGATGTATTGACAATTGAATGGCAAAATAAAGCATTAGAGTCAATCTGTTATTATATAGATAATATAGAAAAAGATTATTATATTAATAAAAATTATGAATGGGCTCTAACACATTCATGGGAAGAAAGAACAAAAGATTTATTAACACAATTAAATATTAATATACAACCTACTTTATTAGAAGAAAGTGAAGAACCTTTATTTATAAATGATTTAGGATTAATTTATGGTTATAAAAATTACATTATTAGTTCTGATAATGAATTAAATGGAATATACAAAAAATATATAAATAAAAAATCAATAATATTAGAGATAGGTTCAAATATAGGTATAAATTCTATTAAATTGTCAAAAATTTCTGGTCATATATATTCATTTGAACCAAATATTCAAAATTATAATCTCTTAAACAAAAATATAAAAATAAATGATGTTAAAAATATAACTACTTTTAACTGCGGTATTGGGGATTGTAATAAAGTTATAAACAATATGAAATATAATAATAAAATAATAAATATTAATCGAAATATGATAAAACTAGATAATATTGAAATAAATAGTCATATTGATTTAATTATAATTAATATGGATAATTTAGATGAAGGAGTAATAACTGGGGGAATTCATACTATAAATAAATATAGACCTGTTATTATTATAAAAAATAAAAATATTGAAAAATTATATCAAGATTTAATAGATATTGATTATGAATGTATTCAAATAAGTTATTGTTATTTTTTATATATTCAAAAAATAAATTATTTAGGAATGTATAATTGGACAAATGATATCCCTAATAAAAGTAAAATAGAGTTTTTACATGTTCTTAATAAAATGAAACATTTAGAAAATTGTAAAATTTTAGAAATTGGTACTTTTACAGGAACTTCTATTATTAATATTCTAAAAGAATTGCCTAATAGTACAGCAACAACTATAGATAGATGGGAAAATTATATTGAATATTGTAATAATAATTCTATCGATATTTTAAAAAATATTGAACAATATAATGTTGAAAATATATATAAACAAAATATAAAAAATATGGGTTATGAAAATAGAATTGAAACTTTAAAAGGGAATTCGAGAGATATATTATTTGAATTAATTAAGCATAATTTATTTTTTGATTTTATTTATGTTGATGGAAGTCATACCGCTTTTGATTGTTATTTAGACTGTGAATTAAGCTGGAATTTGTTAAATAAAGGAGGTTTTATGGGAATAGATGATTATATGTATAAAATGAATGAAGAAAATACAATTGAAAATTTATTAGATAAACCTTTTGTAGGGGTGAATCAGTTTTTGAAAAATCATGAAAATGATTTTATATTATTATTTAAAAATTATAGAGTTTTTATTCAAAAAATATAACTTAAATTTGTAATTTATTATTAAAATGAGACTTTTAATAATAGGAACACATCCATCTCAAACGACCGGTTATAGTAAAGTTGTATATAATATTGCAAAAGAACTTATTAATTACCCTCAAATTAAATGTTCAATATTTGGTATTCAGAAATTTAACAATGTAAACGATGATTATAGACTTGAAAATTTACATTCAAATGTTTCAATTTGGGATGTTTATAATTTTGATTCAGAGGATTTCGGATTTGGAACAAAATCTTTATTAAATTTTATTTGTATAAATGACCCTGATATTATTATGATATATAATGATGCAGAAGTTATTAAAAAATATATTATGAATATTAAACTAATAAAAGAAAATTATCAGTATAAATATACCATTGGTAAAAAAAATATTAAAATTGTAGCTTATTTAGATCAAGTTCATAAAAACCAAAATCCTGACACTATTAAATATATAGCAGAAAATACACAACATGTTTTTTGTTTTACTAATAGTTGGAAAGAAAACTATCTTAGTTATTTTGAAAAAATTGTTTATGATTCATACAAAAATAAAACAAGTGTTGTCAGGCATGGGGTTGATAATATAACATGTTCTTTCTCTTCTGAACAATGTAAAATTATGTATGGATTACCTAAAGATAGTTTTATATTTTTAAATTTGAACAGATTCGCCGTTAAAAAAAGATTAGACATTTCTGTAATTGCATTCGTTAATTTTCTGAAAATAACTAACACTAAAAAAGCATATTTATATTTTCCAGCTATAATAGACGATAAAGGAGAAGAAACATTGAGAAATATTTATAATTATGAATTAAAAATTAATGGTTTAGAAGATTTTGAAAATAATTTAATAATAGGAAATAAACCTATATCTGATTACGATATTTATAATATTTATAATGCTTCTGATGTTGGTTTAAATAGCTGTGACGGTGAAGGTTTTGGGTTATGTAATTATGAACATGCTTCTCTAGGAAAACCTCAAATTATATCCAAAATAGGAGGTCTATTAGATTATTTTAACGATGAAAATAGTCTATTATGTGAAACAAAATATGTTTCGTGGTCTATAAACAACGAAAGAAGTGAAGTTATTGACCCTGTTGATATGGGTAATAATATGGTTAAATATTTTGTTAAAAAGTCTTTATATAATAAACACTCTGAAAAACTAAAAAATATAACTTCTAAATACAAATGGTCATATGAACTTTCAAATATGTTTACAGTTTTACTAAATTTAACCAAATTTTGAAATAGTATAATATGCTATTTTCCTATATATATAAAACAATAATAATAATACTGTTATTGTTATCATTTGTATTGAAAATAAAGAATAATTTTTATTTTTTAACAATTTCTCATTTATTGATAATACTAAATAAGATAATAAATATACACATATAAAAAATATTATATCTTTCATAATTATTAGTCTATTTCCTGTTTTTTCTGAAAATAAAATAGGTGTTGATAGTTTAGAAGGATCGAATTCATCTATATCTTGTCCTTCTTCACCATACCATACTTTACCTATTAATCCTGACACTCCTTCCGTATTTACTTTATCAAGTTTACCTCCTATTCTACCATTATAAACTGTCCATCCCATTGTATCAATGTTAAAAAAAGTACTAGTTCTTGAAAAAATTTCAGAAACTTTTGGTTCCCATTTTAAACCTTTAGCCAAATAATCATTTGCTAATCCTCCTATTCTAAACGCAAATCCTGATTTTGGATAAAATCCATGACCATTTAAGGCACAATATGCAACTATTTTACCATTCTCATATTCTATATCTGAAGCATTTACTGTTCTTCCATCTAAATTTCCATGTGCTGAAAAATATACTCTTTTTAAATTCTCATTCTGATCGAATTCTAATGTTATATGTTCTAAATCCCCTGGATGACTACCTGCTTTTTTAACATTTAATATATTATAATCGCCATTGAATGCAAACATTACAATATATGTTATGTATATTAAATTATTTATAGTTCTTTTTATAGCATATATTGGAACCTTTGTAATTGGTATTTCACCTTTATATATATTGTCATCAAAACTTAATATTATACCCTCTAAAAATTTAAAATTATGTTTTTGAGATATATTATATAATTCTCTATTTGTAGGATGTATAATTGTTTGATTATCTGTAAAATCTTTAACAGTTGAGTTTTGAAGTAAAAAGTCTGCGCTTATAGGAAAATATCTTTCATCTGGATGAAAATAAATTACTGGCGAATATTTATTAATTATATCCATTTTATATATAATTTATATTTTTATAAAAATAATATAAATTGTTTTAAATTATTTATTTTATTTATAGGTATAATTTTACTAATATCACAAAACATATATTATAAAATATTTTATAATTTAATAAAATATTTTATTAATATAAATGTATTCATCTGTATTTGGATTTTTACTTTTATTAGCTATAATAATTGGAGGGTTATGTTATATAACATAACCCCTGAACCTTCATCTTCAGGAACTAAAGGAAGTACAGTACCTACAGGAAGTACAGGAATTACAGTACCACCTACAGGAAGTACAGGAATTACAGTACCACCTACAGGAAGTATAGGTACTTATGCATTACCTCCAAAAATAGCACTAAGAGCAAGTAATGGAAAATATTGTAATTATAATAAAAATGGTAACAAAGAAATGGCTTGCGATTCCAATGAAATAGGGAGATTGGAACAATTCACTGTTGAAAACTTAGGGGAAGGAAAATATGCATTTAAATCAAGCGAAGGAAAATATTGTATGAATCATAATGGGCAAGGAGAAAACAATAAAATGTATTGTAGTTCAGAATCAATAGGTTCATGGGAAAAATTCATTGTAGAATATATTGGAAATAACCAGATAGCATTAAAAGGGAATACAGGAAAATATTGTAAAGTTATAGAAAACGACAATAAAATGTATTGTACTTCCGATTCAATAGGTATAACGGAAAAATTCACTGTTGAAACTTTAATTGAAGGAACTACTATACCTTTTGTTTTACCTTCTATAATAGCATTAAAAGGGTGGTCAGGAAAATATTGTAATTATAATTTTTTTACCAGAGAAATGGCTTGCCGTTCAAATGAAATAGGTCGATGGGAAAAATTCTCTGTTGAAAATTTAGGCGAAGGAAAATATGCATTTAAATCAAGCGAAGGAAAATATTGTCTCGAACATCAAGGAGAAAATAATAAAATGTCTTGCCGTTCAAATGAAATAGGTCCATGGGAAAAATTCTCTGTTGAATATATTGGAAATAATCAAATCGCATTAAAAGGGCATACAGGAAAATATTGTCTTGAACATCAAGGAGAAAATAATCAAATGTCTTGCCGTTCAAATGAAATAGGTCCATGGGAAAAATTTACATTTGAAACTTTATCTTTTGTTTTACCTCCAAAAATAGCACTAAAAGGAAGTAATGGAAAATATTGTAATTATAATAAAAATGGGAACAAAGAAATGGCTTGTGATTCGAATGAAATAGGGAAATTGGAAGAATTCACTGTTGAATATATTGGAAATAATCAAATAAAATTAAAATATTGTATGAAGAATGAAATGAGTTGTACAATAGATTCACATGAACAATTCACAGTTGAATATATTGGAAATAACCAGATAGCATTAAAAGGACAATCAGGAAAATATTGTAAAGTTGGAGGAAACGACAATAAAATGTATTGTACTTCCGATTCAATAGGACCATGGGAAAAATTCATTGTTATCAAAGTAAATTATTTAAATTAGTTTTTATTTATTATTAAAACATAATTATGTAAATCATAAAATATTGATTTTTTATTATTATCAATTACATTAGAGCGAATATCCATTTATAATAAATATTTTAAAATATTTATTATAAATTATATATAAAATGAGTTCAACAAATATAAAAAACGGAAGAAATAATTTTAGATCAAGAAATTTAGTTATTGAAAATGCTAGATATGATATAACATTACCTATTAATGACTCTCAAGTTATAATAGGACCTACTGGTTCACAAGGATATCAAGGGTTAATAGGACCTACTGGAGGCGGTGGTGGCTCAACTGGTTTCCAAGGTTTCCAAGGTTTCCAAGGTTTCCAAG
>Ga0247834_1004811_pt1 | contig 16584 bp, 9 predicted proteins | sample LaCruzMarch2015__8_FD_187118 | JGI IMG/M metagenome (GOLD analysis project Ga0247834, IMG submission 187118) | Freshwater microbial communities from meromictic Lake La Cruz, Castile-La Mancha, Spain - LaCruzMarch2015_12m | ecosystem: Environmental > Aquatic > Freshwater > Lake | place: Spain...
GCCGCCAGCTTGCTACCATCCTCCGAGCAGGTGATGGCAGACCAGTAGCGGCTTCCGCTGGCGGCCTGCGCCGTCCAGTTCGCCCCGCTGTCCGTGGAGGTGTAAATCTGGCCGTTGCTCACCACCACCGCCGCCAGCTTGCTGCCATCCGCCGAGGAGGTGATGGACTGCCAGTCGCGGTTGCTGTCCCGAGCCGTCCAAGTCGCACCGCTGTCCGAGGAAGTGTAAATCTGGCCTCCAAGCGCTACCGCCGCCAGCTTGCTGCCATCCGCCGAGGAGGTGATGGACAACCAGTTGCGGACGCTGTCCCGAGCCGTCCAGGTCTCTCCGGCGGGGCCGGTCACAGCACCCGCAGGCAGGGTGAAGCTGGGGGCCGTGTTCGGTGCCATGGGCGTGACCGCATTCGATGCCGCCGATGCCGCGCCGGTGCCGACCGCGTTCGTGGCGGTGACGGTGAAGGTGTAAGCCGTGCCATTGGTCAGGCCGGTGACGGTGATGGGTGTGGCAGTGCCCGTGCCGGTGAGGTTGCCAGGGCTGGAGGTAACGGTGTAGCTCGTGATGGCGCTGCCGCCATCGCTGGCCGGGGCGGAGAAGGCCACGCTGGCGCTCATGTTACCCGCTGTGGCGATGCCGATGGTGGGTGCGCCGGGCGCAGTGGCCAAGACCGTAATGGTGAAGGTCTGCGCGGCGCTGGTGTCCACGCCGCCGTTGGCGGTGCCGCCGTTGTCCATGGCGGTCACGGTCACGGTGGCCACACCGGGGGTGCTGCCGGGGGTGAAGGTGAGCGTGCCATTGCTGGCGATGGCGGGCTGGGTGGTGAAGAGGGCGTTGTTGTTGTTGCTCACCGTGAAGCTCACCGTCTGCCCCGCATCCGCCACTGGGCCGGGGCTGATGGCTGTGGCAAAGGTGGCCGTCGTCTGCGGGCCGGAGCCTGCGCCCACGCTCAGATTGTAGGGGGTCGTGCTAGGGACCGAGGTGTAAATCTGGCCGTTCCGCGCCACCGCCGCCAGCTTGCTGCCATCCGCCGAGGAGGTGATGGAATACCAGTTGCGGTTGGTTGCCCGAGCCGTCCAGTTCGCCCCGCTGTCCACGGAGGTATAAATCTGGCCGAATTCCACCACCGCCGCCAGCTTGCTGCCATCCGCCGAGGAGGTGATGGAAAGCCAGGTGCGGTCGCTGTCCCGAGCCGTCCAGTTCGCACCGCTGTCCACGGAGGTGTAAATCTGGCCACCCGCCACCACCGCCGCCAGCTTGCTGCCATCCGCCGAGGAGGTGATTGATTGCCAGTCGCGGCTGCTGTCCCGTGCCGTCCAGTTCTCTCCGCTGTCCGTGGAGGTGTAAATCTGGCCGCTACTCACCGCCGCCAGCTTGCTGCCATCCGCCGAGCAGGTGATGGACCACCAGATGCGGTCGCTTTCCCGGGCCGTCCAGTTCTCCCCGCTGTCCACGGAGGTGTAAATCTGGCCGCCCAGCACCACCGCCGCCAGCTTGCTGCCATCCGCCGAGCAGGTGATGGAAATCCAGGACCGGTTGCTGTCCCGAGCCGTCCAGTTCGCACCGCTGTCCACGGAGGTGTAAATCTGGCCGCCCGCCACCACCGCCGCCAGCTTGCTGCCATCCGCCGAGGAGGTGATGGAATACCAGTCGCGGATGCTGTCCCGAGCCGTCCAGGTCACCCCGCTGTCCACGGAGGTGTAAATCTGGCCGCCATTCTCCACCGCCGCCAGCTTGCTGCCATCCGCCGAGGAGGTGATGGACTGCCAGATGCGGCTTCCGCTATCCCGAGCCGTCCATGTCTCTCCGGCGGGGCCGGTCACACCCGCAGGCAGGGTGAAGCTGGGGGCCGTGTTCGGTGCCATGGGCGTGACCGCATTCGATGCCGCCGAGGCCGCGCCGTTGCCGACCGCGTTCGTGGCGGTGACGGTGAAGGTGTATTCCGTGCCATTGGTCAGGCCGGTGACGGTGATGGGCGTGCCCGTGCCCGTGCCGGTGAGGCCGTCGGGGCTGGAAGTGACCGTGTAGCCCGTGATGGCGCTGCCGCCATCGCTGGCAGGAGCCGAGAAGGCCACGCTGGCGCTCGCATTGCCCGCCGTGGCGGTGCCGATGGTCGGTGCGCCGGGAGGAGCAGCAGCGACGGTGAATGTCCGCGCCACGTCGCTTGCGGCGGCGTAGTCGCCTGCTCCGGCTTGGGAGGCGGTGACGGTCACGCTGCCTGCGCCGGTGAGGGTCACGAGGTCGCCTGCGATGGTCGCGGGGCCGCTGATGCTGAATGTCACGGGCTGGCCGCTTGCGCCGCCGGTTGCCGAGACGGTGAAGGGTGCGTCGCCGAAGGTCTTCCCGCCGAGCGGCGCGAAGGTGATGGTCTGCGGCAGCGTCACGTCGGTAATCGTCACCGTGAAGTTCTCCTCGTAGGTCAGCCCACCGCCATCGGTGGCGCGGATGCGGATGGCGTAGCTGGCTTTGGTTTCAAAGTCCGCGCTGCCATTGATGCTCAGCGTGGTCCCGGTGATGGTGAAGGCTGCGTTGTCCGCACCGCCAGCGGCGAAGGTGAAGGTGTGCGTGTCGCCTGCGTCCGGGTCCGTCGCGGTGAGCGTGCCGATGGTGGCGTTGGCGGCGTTGTTTTCCGCGATGCTCGAAGGCGAGAGGGCGATGTCGGTCGGGGCTAGATTGCCTGCGGCGGCGGGTTCATCCGCGCCGATGGTGGGGGCGGTGGCGGAGCGGGGGTCGCCGTCGTAGTCGGTGGTGACGGTGGCCACGGGGGTGCCGGTGCCGTTGACCAGGGCGTTGCCGCCGGGGACGAGGTGCAGGTCGCCGGTGGCGGCGTTCACGAACATCGCGGCGGTGAAGTTACCGCTGCCTGCGGTGCCAGCCTGGGTGCTGGTGTCGCCGGTGCTGGTCTGCCAGGTGGCGAAGTCCACCGGGACCGGCGTGCCGGTGGTGCTGAAGTCCATGAAGTGCGCGGCGGTCGTCGCGCCGGTGCCGGCATAGACGTTGTGGCTGGCGGTGTAGCTGCCGCCGGTGACCTCGCTGCCTGCGGCGAACTGGTTGCCGGTGCCGCCGGTGCGGAGGTTCAGGAACAGGTTGTTCCGCGCGGTGTGTGTGCTGGCGTCTTGGCGCAGGCTGGCCCAGGAGCTGCGGGTGCCGGTTTCTGTGCCGCCAATGACGATGCTGTTGTGGAAGGCATTGACCACGCTGCCGCTGGAGCCGACGTCGTAGAGGCCGCGCAGCGACGCGGACGTGGCGGGGCTGAGGGTGATTTGGTTGTTCACCACGTGGAGCACCGAGCCACTGCTGCCTTGTGCTACGATGCCAAGGACGGTCGTCGTGGCCTCGTTCACGGTGAGGGCGGTGATGCGGTTGCCTGCGACGGTCGTGGTGCTGGTGCCAATGCAATAGATGCCGTAGCTCGCCGAGTTGGTGGTGAGCAGGTCGTGGATGGAGTTGCCCGTGATGAGGTTGGTGCCGCTGCCGTCCATTCGGATGCCAGCGACGAGGCCAGTTGCGGCATTGACTTCGTAAATCTCGTTGCCGGTGAGCGTCCACGAGTCGTTGCCCCCCTGGGTGATGAAGATGCCGTAGGTGTTGAAATTGAACAGCTCGTTGTCCGAGACGGTGTTGCCGGAGTTCGCCACGGAGCTGCCGAAGGAGCCAATCAGAATCGTCGGCACCCCGGCGGTGGTGCTCAGGTCGCGCACCTGGCAGCCGGTGATGAGATTGTTGTCATTGCCCGTTACCGTGCCGGTGCTGAAGCCGATGACGCCGAGCGAGGTGCTCGTGCTCGCGCCTTCCACCACGCAGTGGCGCAGGGTGTTGTGGCTGGCGTCGTTTTGGAACAGAATCGTGCTCGCGCCGGCGCCGGTGCTGAGGTTGCGGAAGGTCAAATACCGGCCGCTGCCGCCGAAGCTGCCGTCAATGGTCACGCGGTCCGCACCGTTGAGGGTGATGAGGCCCGCCGTCGCCGTGCCGGAAATCGTCCGCATCGTGGCGCTGTCGGGCTGGAGGGTGACGGTGTAGCCGCCTGCACCTTCTTCCAGCCATTGGCTCAAGGTCGCGCTGCCGTCTTCGGTCAGGTCGCTGGTGAGGTTCACAACGAGGTTGCCGGTGAGCACGCTGGTATTCAGCGCGGCAAAGAGGCCGCCTGCGCCGCTGAGGCTGGTGTAGGTGCCGCTGGTGCCGACCGTGACCGTGCCGCCGCTGAAGGTGGGGACGATGGTGAAGCTGTTCACGCCTGCGCCGGGCTTGGCGCTGAGGCTCTGCACGGCGGGGGTGCCCGAGGCAGTGGCTGCGGCGGGGCTGGAGCCGAGGTTGTTCGCGGCGTCCTGGGCGACGACGAAGTATTGGATGGTGTTCCCCGCGATGGCGCTGCCGCCACTGAGGATGGAGTCGTCCATGGTGAAGCTGTAGGGGCCGCTGCCAGTGGCGGTGACGTATTTCCAGCCGTCGCCGGTGGAGTCATTGGGCACGCCGAAGGCATCGGTATCGGTGCTCTTCTTGTAGTAGAGGCGCGGGGCGCTGCCGCCGCTGGAGACGCTGCCGCTGTTGTCCGTGATGCTGGCCCAGCCGGTGAGCACGCGGTTGGCGGTGCTGCCGTTGCTGAGCAGCGGGTAGCGGATGGCGGGGGCGAAGACATCGCTGCTGAGGGTGAAGCTGCCCGCATCCGCGCCGATATCGGCGGGGGTGAAGCTGCTGCGCGTCTGGCCATCAAAATCATCCGCCAGGGTGACGGTCGCGCCGGTCAGGGCATCGGTGAGGACGATGCCGCCGCCTTCGGCGGGATTGCTGGCCTGCAAATGCAGGTTCACCGCGCTGGCATTGCCGGTGGGAGCGATGAAGAGCGGGTCCGCCACCGCGCTGGTGGCGTCCTGCCCGGTCGCGGCCTGCCACGCGGCGAGGGTGGCGCGGTCGGCGCTGTTGTAGGAGCCGAGCACGCCACCGATGCCGCTGACGTGGAAGAGATTGCCGCCCGACGACAGGCCGGTGGGGTTCACGCCCGTGCCGAGGTATTGCACGGCGTAGTGCTTGCCATTGCCACCGCTGTTGCTGCGGGCATTGACGAAGACGTTGTTCTGGAAGCTGCGGGGGTTGGTCGAGCCGGTGCTGTTGAAGGCGTGGGTGTTGCTCGCGCTGGTCTGCGTGCCGCCGAGATAGACGGAGTTGTGGTAGAAGTTCCGGCCCGCCGTCGTGCCGTTGTCAAAGATGCCAACCACGAAGGATGCGCCCGCCGTGCTGGCACCGGCCGCATCCAGGCCCACGCGCACCAGATTGTTCTGCGCGGTGAAGGCCCCGGTGACGAACTGCATGCCGCGCAGGACGGAAAAAGTGCTGGTGGAGGAGACCGCGAGGCTGTGAACCTGATTCCGCGCGATGACGTTCGTGCCGCTGGTCGGCCCGTTGTAGTAAATCCCGACCACGCTGACCGCCGCCGAGGCTGCGGTGTTCTTCAGCGAATGCACGGTGTTCTGCGACACCGTCTGGCCCGCCGTGCCGTTAATCGCCGCGATGCCCACGACCGACTGCCCGATCGTGGCCGTCATGCCGGTGTTCGCGTTCTGGCTGGTGGTGGAGAGGTCACGCACGGTGTTGCCGGTAATGGTGTTCACCCCGGCGGAAGTGATGATGCCTTGAATCTGCGATGCGCTTTGGGCGTTAGCGCAGTTGTTGTGGAGGTTGGCCACTGTGTTGCCCGTAATGCTCGCGCTAGTGTTACTGGAGCTGACAATGCCCCTCACCCGCTGGCCGGAGGAGCCGCTGCCGGGCGACGTGGCATTGAGGCTGTTCGCCGTGGTGGTGCTGCCCACGGTGTTGCCCGTGATGGTATTCGTCCCGGCGGATACCGAGATGCCAGTGAGCGGGGCGGAGACCGTGTTCGCCGTGCCGTTCGTGGTGATGGAGCCGATGCTGTTGTTGGCGATGGCCACCGTGCCGCTGCTGTCCGAGCCGATGCCGAAGCTGGTGCCGCTACTGTTCGACGTGGTGACGGTGATGGAACCCGTGCCCGTGCCGCTGCCGATGGTATTGCCCGTGACCGTGCCGACATTGGCGGAACCCGCCGCCACATAAATCCCGCTCCACGCGCCGGGCAGCGCGCCGGCGTTGCTGCCCGTCGTCCAAGTGATGTTCGCGATGGTATTGCCCTGCACGCTGCTCGGCGTGGTGCTGCCGACATTGAGCCGGATGCCTTGGAACTCATACACTGCAGTGCCGGTGGTGGTCCAAGCCGTGCCGCCCGCGCTCGCCGCGCTGCCGCCGATGAAGTTGCCCGTCACCGTGAAGTTGTTGCCGCTGGCGTTGTTGACGTAGATGGCGCGGACATTCGCCGCCACCGCCGTGCGGTTGACGGTCTGGTAGAAGCTGTTGCCGGTGAGGGTCCAGTCGGTGTTGCCGCCATCGAGCCGCACGCCTGCGACATCCACGGTGCCACCAGAGTAGAAATCGAAGATATTGCAGTTGGAGACGGTGTTGCCGCTGTTGTTCTGCGCCGCAGTGGTCGAGCTGCCGAGCGAGTAGAGGGCGTTGGCCGGTGTGGGGGGCGTGCTCGTGCCGGTGATGTCGCAATGGTCGAGGGTGTTGTTGTCATTGCCATTCGCGCCCGTGGTGGTGCTGAAGAAGACGACGCCGCTGCGGAAGGTCGTCGTGCCATTCACGGAGGCGCTGGTGTTTTGGCCCTTGAGCGTGGTGTAGGTGAGGGTGTTGCTGCTGGCCTCATTGATGAAGCGCAGCGCCACGCCGGTGAACGTCGTGTTCTCAATGGTGAGCCGCGAGACCGTGCCCGTGCCGCCAGGCCGCCCGTCGAAGGTGACAAACTGCGCCCCATTCAAATCCACCGTAGCCGCCGTGATGTCCGCACTGGTGAGGCTCAAGCCCGTGCCCACCCCCGCCTGCGGGCGGATGGTGAGGGTGTTCGTAGCGCTGCCGCCATTGAGCGCCGGGACGACGAGCGGGTAAGCTGGCTCCCCGGCATAGGTAGCCTGGAGTTCCAAAATGAGCGCCCCGTCGAGGCCATTGCCCCCCGCCTGGATGTCCGCGATGGCAACGGTGAGCGAGGTGTAGTCCGCCCCCGTGGGGCCGACGGACTTGGTGCCGGAGAGCGGCGCGGCCTGAGCAGGCAGCGCCAAGAGCGCGAGGAACGCGAAGGTGAGCAGGTGGAGCGTGGTTTTCATGGCAGGTAGGCAGTTGAAGCGGCGGCGGCGGATGGGGCAGAAGGGCATTGAGGCGAGGCAGGGACGGGGCAGAGAGGTCATGTCAGAGGGCATCCACGGATTCCGGGAGGGGACGTTCCGAAGAATGTGAGATTTTTTTCGGGGGGCCGGGAATGTTCTTGGTTCCTTGTTTTTGGTGCTTGGTTTGGAGAGGCGGGGGAAGGGCATTGGGACTGGACGAGGAGCGGGCGAAAAGACCCCGTCAGCGGGCATCCACGGATTCCGGGAGCGGACGTTCCTGGGAATGTGAGATTTTTTTCGGGGGCCGGTGGGAGGGGGGGGGCGGAAGCCGGGATTCAGAAGGATCTCCCACAGATTGCCTGCGGCTGTCTCGGGGACTCGGCTCGGGGAGGCCCGCAGATTGGGGTTCAAAGCAGCAATCTGCTGGCCTCCCTGAATCTGCGGGAGATCACCTTTCATGGTGGGAACCTGGGCCGGGGGTTGTCGGGCGGCGGGAGGGCAGGAGTTGAACTTTGCGGAGTTGCGGCGGTAGGCGTGCTGTGGCAGCCTGCGTGCATGGGCGAAGTCAAAGCGACAATCACGATCAACAATGCAGGGGATGTTTTCATGTCCCGGCGCGGCATGATCACCAAAGATCAAATCCGCAGCGTGACGGTGGAGGCTGTGGTGGACACCGGGGCCGTTCGCTCGTGCATGCCTGTGGATTTGAAGGAACTGCTTGGCCTCGAAACCATCCGCCACATCAACGCCCAAATGGCGAACGGCCAGGTCGAAAGCGTGGAACTGACGGAAGCGACCTACATCGACATCCTGGGCCGCGTGGCGACGGAGTCCTTCCTGGTGCTCGGCGGCGAGGTGCTCATCGGTCAGACAGCCCTGGAGTCCACGGATCTGCTGGTGGATTGCAACCGGCAGAAGGTGATCACCAACCCTGACCACCCGAACTCGGCGATCATCCGCATTCGATGAGGGGCTGGAGGGGGCTGGGAGACAGGATTCAGAAGGATTTCCCACAGATTGCCTGCGGCTCTCTCGGGGAGGCCCGCAGATGGGGTTCAAAACAGAAATCTGCTGGCCTCCCTGAGCCGCAAGACAGGCGCAGCCAATCTGCGGGAGCTGTTCTTTCTGAGCTATTCGGGAGACGTGAGGTCTGACGGTGCTGATCTGGCTGGCAGAAAGATGGGCGGTAAAAGATGAGGTCGAGGAGATTGGTGCCTCCTTTTTTACCGCCCCTTTTTTGCCGACGGCTGGGCTTGAAGATGCGTGGCCTGGATGATTGATAACGGCCGCAAGCACGGCGTGAAGCACACCCGCGAGCCGCGCGGGGTGACGGAGTAGATTCGTCTGGCAGTCGAATCCCACTCAAGCCTGAGCCGGTCTGAAAAAGCCCATGACACAGGCGCGGTTGCGGATGCAGACCTGGACGTGATCGAGGCTGCGGAGTCCCGCGGAGGGATAGACGGGCTGGCCTTCATTGAAGAAGCCGCGCACGGTGTCGAAGGGCTGCTGGCCGGACTCCTCACGCAGGGTGTGGAGGTGATTCATTACGGCGCAGTCGAGAAACCGGGCTTTGGATTCGCGGCCTTTGTTGCGAGGTGGGTCGATGCCATCTTCTTGGCAGTCTTCGATGAACTGCGCATGAGCCTGGGAGACGAGTTCGCCGCTCTCTGGGTCAGCAAGATCAAGGCAATGACCGAGGTTGATCACGGCTCCGATCACTGCAGGTTGGGTGATCGCACTGTTTGGCAACTGTGCCATCTCCTGCGCCCAGCGCATGGCTCGCGTAGGGCTGCGCTCCCAGAAGTAAATGCCGTGCCCGAGCCAGTCATACGCATTTTCGCTCGGTCGAAGAACGCCACCCTCCAGCACCATGCGCAGGATGCTTTCATCACAGCCGTGATAGCCGAAGATGATCTGTGGCGGGATGAGCATTATTGGAACTGCTTCTTGAGCTTGCCGCCCTTGGTATACATGCCGGTGGCGAGCAGCAGCTTCCTGCGGTAAGCCGGATCTTTCTTGGCTCTGGCGGCCGTGCGCTTCATGGCGGCGAGATCAGCGGAGTAGTCACGGGTGCCTGTGATGAGAGGGTGGGTGAAGTTGGCGTTCATGTGGCGAGAATAATGGCGAGCTGATGAAATGGCAACGCGGGAGTCTTGGCGCTTCGCCCCCATTCACCGAAACGGTGCCCAGCGGGCTTCCATGATCGTGCCGTGGTGGTTATTCGGGCTGCTGTCCTGCAAGTGATGCGGATCATCGCCGTCCACGGGCTCGAAGTGGTAGAGCGCCTCGGTGTGCTCATCGAGCGGGAGGCGGTCGCCTTGTGCGGGAGGCGTGAAGGCCTCGCGGTAGCGGGCGGCCTTGGAGATGCGCACTTCTGCCAGATGGCCCCGGAGTCGATCCTCGCCGATTTGGCGATTGTTGGGGTGGAAATGAGCTCCGATACCGCCGGGAACCTCCGATGCGCGAGGGCCGCCATAGCGGAAAGGCTCAACTCTGACTAGGGGGCGAGGCTGGCCGTCCACGAACAGCAGGGGAGGCGCATCCGCCGTGGTCCAGACGGCGGCGACGTGTAGCCAGCGCCCCAGGTCCGCCTTCTTGGCCTCAAAGAAGGCCGAATCTCCCGAAACGCCATCTTTGCCCCGCCGCAGCTCCCATTGCTCATGGTGCAGGGAGAGCTTGATGGTGAACGGTGCGCCGACTGCCAGGATGGTGGACTGTTGTTTGGTCAGGTTCTTGGCCAGGTGCACGGTCGCCTCCAGCGTGTAAGGCAGCTCGCCTGCGTAACGCAGGGAGGGGACTTGGACGTAGTCATCGAAACCGTCGAAGACCAGGGTCTGAGCCGGGCCGTCTGCCGCTGAGAACAGGCGCGTGGCGACGAAATTGGGGCCGAACCAGCGCTTCGTCACGCCGCCGGCTTTTGACGACAGAGCCGTGGAGTCTGGCATGTGCAGATTCCCCGGCTCATAGGTGGCATGGAAGCGGTGGTCGGTGGTCATGTTTTGCCGCCGCTTAAAGCCCGGCAGGCGGTCCTCCACCTCGGCCTGCATCATCACGGGGTCTTTCTGGGCACTCCAAACCGAGCCGCCAATGACATAGGTCCCCGGCTCCAGGCGCACGGGGGCTGCCAAAGGCTCAAACAGCCAGCGCCCGCTTGTTTCAGCCGATTTCACTGCCCGGGCACGCTCCGTGCCGACCACGCCCTTGACCACCGTTTCCCGGTCTGCCGCGTGCCAGATGGCGATGTTGACGGGCTTGTCGAGGCCGTTGGAGCCATGGTCAAACCAGCCCAGCTCGCTGATCTCCACTGGCTCATCCAACTCGAACAGGTAACCCATGGTCGCCTTGTCGAACATAGGATTGGTCATCGGATGCGCACCGGAGATGTCCAGCGCCTGCTGCGCGATGGGCAGCAGCGAGGCGACATCGGGTGTCCACAACGCCGCGAGCCAGCTCACCGCCGCGATGCATCCCACAGCCATCCCCCGACGCAACCAGCGCCGAAAATGCGCTCCGCTGGCACGATCCAGGCAGGCCTTCAGCTCCTGCACCACCACGGCCATGCTCGCCGGACGGTCAGCGGGACGCGGGGCCATCATCCGCACCACCAAGGCGGCCACGGCGGCAGGTATGCCACTGGCTTTCCTGAGAGATCGCTCGCCCTTTCCGGCCAGGAGAGCCTGGCGTTTCGCCTCCCGATCTGCGAAGTCATGCAGGGGTGAAACGCCAGACAGCAGGAAATACGCCGTGGCCCCGAGTCCGTAAATATCCGCACGGGCGTCCACCGAAGCCGGATCGGCCACCTGCTCAGGAGCCATGAAGTCCAGGGTGCCCACGATCCCCCCGTCCGCACTCGATTCGGCTTCGGCGAAGAGCGAGACGCCAAAGTCCACGATTTTCACCTCACCCAGGCGAGAGCGCAGGATGTTCGTCGGCTTCACGTCCCGGTGGACCACCCCGATCTCGTGCGCTGCGGCCAGCGCATCCCCTGCGGCGATCAAGACACGCAGCGCCTCCAGCAGCGGCATCGGCCCGTGCTCGACGACATGCCGCCCGAGGTCATCCCCATCCACATACTCCATGCCGAAAAACGGCATCCCATCCTCCTCCTCGCCCCGGTAGATCGCGACGATGTGCGGATGCTGTAGGCGGGCGATGGCCCGCATTTCCTTCACGAAGAGGTCATAAACAAACTTGGTGGTCGCCGCCAGCGAGGGCAGCAGCTTCACCGCCACGCGGCGGTCCAGCAGCGGATCATGCCCCTCGAAGACCACGCCCATGCCGCCGCTGCCCTTGATCCTGAGCAAGTCATAGCCGCCGAGGTGCCGGGGAAGCGTCCACTCCTCCACCCGCTCCAGGCCCCGCGGCGGATCTGGCAGCACCACCGTCACATCCTCATGCCGCTGCTCAAAGGCCTGCACGCCGATCAGTGCCATCTCCATGACACAAGCCGTGCAGGCACCGCCCGCCTCCACCCGTGCACCGCAATGATCACAGACCGAGTGCTCCTCGGCAGGCAGGTGGGATGGGGTTTCAGGAAGCATGGGATGGGGCCGTGAAGGTGGGCTTTCTCCCGTTATCCACGAAATGGCTGGAACGAGGTTACGAAAAAGTTTTTCAATCGGCGCGGAGGAGTCCGAGCAGGTAACGCAGCTCCTCATCCACGAGGTCCAGCTCCGAAACCGTCCGGCTCACCTCGACCCGCAGCAGGTTCGCGCAGGTGGCCCTCAACTGAAACGCCGCCTTTCGCACGGCGGGCTCAGCCATCCCGAGTCCCTCGGCGATCTCCGCGTAGGGCCGCACCGCCCCAGAGCCCGGCAGGACGCCCTTCAGCGCCTCAAACAAGTCCAACCGCCCCCGCTGCTCGTAACTATGGCGCACACGCTCAATGGTGTGTCTCAGCGTCGCCCCTGCCCACTCGCGGTCATACGCCCGGCTGGCCTCCTCCGCGCTGTGCGCCGCCTCCAGCTCGTCATGCAGCGACTCGTGCGTGGCACCGCCCCCGCGCTTCGCCGCCCCCCGGCGACGGTGCTCATCCGTCAGCCAATTCGAAAACGCCCCCAGCAGAAACGAGCGAAACCGCGTCTCCCGAGGCATCACGTCCCGCACGATGTCCCGGCTCAGCGCATGCTCGAAGAACCCATGCACCAGATCCTCCTGCTCCCCCGCATTCACCGCCCACCGCTGCCCCACAAACACCTTCAACGGCCGCGCATAGGCCTCATAAAGATGGGAAATCGCCTCCGTCTGCACCTCGGTCCAGGACTCATTCGCAGCCTTCCGCAACGCACCCCAGTCGGTGGTTGGAAAAAGATGAGGCTGGGGAATCGAGGTTTCCATCACTGTATGAGTCTCTCCCGCAGCGGGAGAGATATGTCTTTTAGAGCTGAATAAGCGCCATTCCTCAAGACAAAAACCGAGCCGTGTTTCCCAAGAAAGGAGATGTGCACACTTAGCCGTGTTGATGCAGTAGAGATGAACCACAGAGGCACCGAGCACACAGAGAGTTCCTTGCTGTGCCACCTCACCAGCAGGTGAGGCTGTCTCCTCTCTTGCTCATCCTCTGTGTCCTCGGTGTCTCTGTGGTTGAACTGCATGGTTACGGCTTAGACACAAAGTGCCTCTACAAATGGCTGAAGACGGCTGGATCACAAAGGTAACGCCTGAAGCAGCGCTGAGTAGGCACGGCTTATAGAGCTCCCCCCATCCGCGCCACGGGATCACTGCACTGGCCCACATGCTCCTACATCAGGCACCCTTTTCCGCATAGATCGAGGTCGCCTGATTGAACCCTCCCTTGATACGCCATGAGTCGTGTCTGTGAACCGCAGCATCATGCCGATGCGCACATCGCCCACCGTTCAGGTGCTGGGACCAAAACCAGGAAGAACAAAAAAGCCAGAGGCGTGAACTTCTGGCTTTTTCATTCCAAAGTCGGAGATCAATCAATCCCCTTTCATGCTTACGGCACCACCACCTTGGCATTCGCCTGCACGCCGCCGCTGAAGGTCAGCAGCAGGGTGAGCTGGCCGTCGGCCAGGAAAACCCGGCGGCCTACCGCTCCACCCGTGGTGGTGCCATTGAGCAGGGCGGTGATCCCGGTCACGGTGCGGTTCGTTCCGCCGACGTTGAGCACGGTGCCCTCACGCACGGCGAGCACGACGTTGTTGCTGGCATTCACCACCCACAGGCCGGTGTCGCTTGCTGTCGTCACTCCGCCGACTCCAGCGGCCATGGTGGCCTGGAACATGGGCTGGGCGGTGCCGGGCAGGGCGATCTGGTTGAGCTTCGAGAAGCTGCTGCCGCTGACGCCGGGGGCTTCGCTGCCTTCTCGCGCCACCAGCACGAGCCCGTTGGTGGCGTGCTGCGCCCACAAGCCCTTGTCATTCACGTTGGTGACGACTCCGGTGCCGCGCACTTCGCCTTTGACGAGAAACTCGTAGTCGACTCCGCCGAGCACGAGGTCACTGAAGTCACTGAACACGACTCCGGCGGTGGTGCCTGGGGCGGCGGCGTTCTCACGCAGTTGCAGCGTCAGCACTCCAGGCGCGGTATCCACGAAGACGCCGACGTTGTTCGTGCTGCTGACTCCGGCAGGGACGCTGTTCGCCATCTGGCTGATGAAGCCGTAGTAGCTGCCCGTGTTATCAAAGCCGGGGCTGCGGAAGCTGTTCCACTTCGCCAGCGGGATGACCGGAGGGGTGGCGTAGCTGTCGGCGAGAGTCGCCGAGCCGTTCCCCGTGGCTCCCGCAGTGGCCTTCAGAGCCCAGGCAGCACCGCTGGAGCTGTTTGTGCCCTGAATGTCAAAGAGCTCCGTGAGGGCTCCGGGTGAGGTGGTGGACCAGCCTGACCAAGTCGTTGTGCCGTTGGGAGCCATACCAAACATGACCACAGCCGCATTCGGCGAGATCGTGGTGATACTAGTGGCCGTCGCACTGCTAGCCTGCACCGAGATCGCGCCAGGAGTCACATCAAAAAGGGTCTCGCCAGTCACGTTCACCCCTGAAAACGCGACGATACCGCCTGCCGTATTGCTGGTTCCACTGCCGAAAGTGAAGGTGTAGTTGGCTGGCTCAGATGCTCCAGCCACTTTGTAAAGCAAGGTTCCGCGGCCAGCTCTTGGCCCAGCCAAATCCGCACCAGCAACCAAGGTCCACCCGCTGGATGTGGCATTCGCGGTGGCGTTACCGACGGAAGACAAGTCGGCGAAGAGAACATCCCCAGACACAACTCCAGAAGGCTTGTTGATCAGTAAAGTCGTATTCCCTACCGCCGTGGCCGTGCCTCGAGAGGCGATTGCAGCCTCAACTGTCGGCGCGGCGGCAAAGACGATGGCAATCCCAAGAACGAGATTTCGGACCCAAGTGACAGAGGCGGATCTCCAGGCGGAAAACCGGGAAACGGGGTCAGGCTGTGAGCAGCGGCGGCTAACTTCATCAAGGTGTTTGATCAGGTGTTTCATAAGTTCAACAGGTCGGAGTTGCAGGAGTAAAAAGGGGGGCGATGTGGACAGGCAGGGCGCAGGGGCTCATCAAGGTCGGCGAAAGATATTCGAGGGAGAGCAGGGAGCGGGGCTGGGAGGATTCGTATGGAAGCGACTAAAAATGGAGGAGACTCGCGGATGAAGATGCTGGGCGTGGATGAGGCGAGGTGCCGGTGAGGGTCCAGGTGTGCCACTCGCTCCAGTTGCCGAATTCCTCGCCTTTTTAGAGATAGCGGGCGCGGACTTTGATGATGGCGCTCTGGCCGGGGGCGGCGGTGGCGCAGGGAGTGAGCTGTGAAGAGCGGGCTCACGCCGGGGCTGCCTGAAGCGGCATGCTGAGGGTGAGCAGGGCTGCGAGGAGCCCACAGAGGGCGGACTTGGGAGCGGAGCGGGTCTTCATGAGGTCTCGGGAGTCTGTCTTCTGGCGGCTGTCGGCGGGGATGAGGCACTGACCCTCGGCCTTCACCGCAGGCTTGTGGTCCGCTCCGCCGATGGCGCGCTCATTTCCCGCGAAGCCATAGCTTTTCAACTCCAGCCCCCATTGCCAGTCCGCGCCGCCCTTCGGCTGGGCGATGAAACCGCGCCCGTCAAACTTCGTGGTCCATTGCTGGCCCGGATTGCGCGCCTGCCAGCCGCCCTCGACGGGCTGGAAGGCATGACGCCCTGCCTCATACGCGGCGCGGATGCTCTGCCAGTCGGACTTGGCCATCCCCTCCGGCACCTGGTCGGGCGAGGTGAGCTGCTGGGACTTGCCCGGCGTGGGGGGAGTGCGCTGCTCAGAGCTGCTTCCCGGTGCGGCGGCTTGGAGCGGCAAGCTGAGAGTATAGAGGGCGGCGAGGAGACCGTGCAGGGCGAACTTGAGAGTGGGGGATGCTTTCATTTTCGTCTCGGTAGTCCTTCTTAGTCGGCTGTCCCCATTAGCCACATCAGGAAGCTAGCTGTGCACCAACACCCTCATGAGATTTGCTGATTTCATAAAAACGCGACGCACTCGGCAGAAAGAGAGCAGGAATGAAAGCGATAATTAGCGAAAGACTCGACACTTCCGCTGCCTGAGCAACTGGTTGAAGAAAGCGGCGGCGCGCTCGGGCTGGCCGATGTGATGCAGGGCGGCGGTGAGGACATTGGTCTGGAGCTGCACTTCCAGCGCGGCACGGGCGGTGGCGCTGGCCTCATTGGCACTGCTGGCGCTGCCTTTCTGCGTGAGCTGGGCCCCGCGCACGGCGGTCCATTTCGCCTGGTAGCCGGTCCATTCGTCGGCCAAGGGCTTGGTCAGCTCAGCGAGGTGCTGGGTGGCGAGGGTGGCGTAGCGGGTGAGGCGGATCATGGGGTGGTGGGGTTGAGGTTATGGAGGTTGGAGGATGGGTGGCTGAAAGTCGGAGGGGGCAAGGTCTCGAAATTAGCTCAATGGCGGAAAGTGATGGAGAAGTGGCCTTCGGCATTTGCCGAATGGCAGAAAGTGACGACGGGGTGGCCTTCGGTATTTGCCGAATGGCTCCAAGTGGCGACGGGGCGGCATTCGGAGTTTTCTGAATGGCCTAAAGTTGTGGCGGGGCGGCATTCGGAATCTGCCGAATGGCCAAAAGTGGCGGCTGGGTAGTGTTCGGAATTTACCGAATGGCTCCAAGTGGTGACGGGGCGGCATTCGGGATTTGTCGAATGGCCCCAAGTGGTGGCGGAAGGGCGAGCGCCGGAAACGATCCCTCCTCGCTGCAAGCACGCAGCAAATCCTAGCTTGAGATGGAATTCCGGGGGCACAATGGGAGACTTGTGTTGTCGGGAAAAAGCAGCGTTTGCAGCCCTGGCCTTCCAGATTCGCAGAAAAAATGGTCGGGAGACGACAATAGGAGCCTCTTGCAAAACCCTGAATTCATCCAGATTTGCGATGGATGGTTGACATGAGAAAAGCAGCCTCATGCGCTAAGTTGAAGTGCGACCGACAAC
>Ga0247834_1004822_pt1 | contig 16560 bp, 14 predicted proteins | sample LaCruzMarch2015__8_FD_187118 | JGI IMG/M metagenome (GOLD analysis project Ga0247834, IMG submission 187118) | Freshwater microbial communities from meromictic Lake La Cruz, Castile-La Mancha, Spain - LaCruzMarch2015_12m | ecosystem: Environmental > Aquatic > Freshwater > Lake | place: Spain...
TTGTGGGCCAAGCTTTTCGGGCGCGGCATCGTCAGCACGCCAGAGGACTTTGGCTTGCAAGGACGCGTGCCCTCGAACCCAACACTTCTGGATTACTTGGCGGTGCAATTCGTTCGCGGCGGCTGGGACATCAAGGCGATCTGCAAGCAGATCGTGCTGTCCCAAACTTACCGCCAATCCTCACTGCCAAGCGATCCCGACATCAGCAGAGCCGACCCCGATAATTTGGTGCTCGCCCGCGGGCCACGCATTCGCCTTGGTGCGGAACAGCTGCGCGATGCGGCGCTCGCGGCCAGCGGCTTGATCAATGCGGCGGTGGGCGGTCGCAGTGTCATGCCCTACCAGCCTGCGGGGCTGTGGGAGGACAGCGGCACCCAGCACGTCTATACCCAGGACAAGGGCGACAAGCTCTACCACCGCAGCCTCTACACCTTTTGGCGGCGCACCTGTCCACCCCCCGTCATGAGCATCTTCGACGCGCCCACACGAGAGTTCTGCCGTGTGCGCCGTGAGACCACGCTGACACCGTTGCAAGCTCTGGCACTAACGAATGATATTGGCTTCCTGGAAGCAGCACGCGCGCTCGCCGAGAAGCTGGTGAAGCTGCATCCCACACCCTCCACGCAGGCCGAGCGAGTGCGCCACGCATTCCGACTGCTGACCGCTCGCTTACCAAGCGAAGCACAAACAACTTCCATGTCCGAATTGATCAACGAAGCGCGGGACTATTACACCCTTCAGCCAGCGGAAGCGTGGAAGCTGCTCGCTGCCACGGGCGATTCCTCCGTCGATCAGTCCCTCTCAGCGACTGAGGTCGCTAGCACGCTGATCATGACGCGCGCCCTGTTCAGCAGTGAACCCTTTGTCACCTCGTATTGATTCTCCACCATGCACTGCCAGCAATATGAACCGCCACACACGCTGAGCCGCCGCGACTGGCTGTCGCGCGCTGGCTATGGGCTGGGTGGCGCGGCTCTCGCGTCCCTCATGGGCACTCCGGCGGAAGCAAAGACCGGCCTCCCGTCTCTCCCACACTTCGCACCGAAGGCAAAGCGCGTGATCTGCTTATTCATGAGCGGCGGCATGTCACAGCTCGACTCTTTCGACTACAAACCGCTGCTCAAGGAACGCGAGAAGCAACCACTGCCCGACTCCGTTTTCAATGGTCGCAAGCCGCTGGGCATGTCCAAGCTACAAGGCAGCTTCCCCATGCAAGGCAGCGGCTATGCGTTCAAGCAGCATGGCCAGAGCGGGGCTTGGATGAGCGACCGATTCCCCCACTTGGCCAAGCAAGCGGACCGCCTTTGCTTTGTGAAGAGCATGGTGTCAGATGCCGTGAACCATGACCCTGCGATCATTTTCCTGAACAGTGGCAATCAGCTACCTGGTCGTCCCAGCATGGGATCGTGGATCAGCTACGGCTTGGGTTCGGAGAACGAGAACCTGCCCGCATTCATCGTGCTGGTAACCCGAAAGCCTGCGGATCAACCGCTGTCGTCACGCCTGTGGGACAGCGGCTTTCTCCCCTCGCAGCATCAGGCCACGCCCTTTCGCGCAGGCAAGGAAGCGGTGCTGTATTTGAACAACCCGGCCGGCATTCCACCAACACTGCATCGTCGGATGCTCGACCGTTTGCGTGAGGTGCAGCAAGACGAGCTAGCACGGCGTGGCGAGGCGGAGATCAGCGCCCGCATTGAGCAATACGAGATGGCTTTCCGAATGCAGACCAGCGTGCCGGGGCTGACTGACCTGTCGACCGAGAAGCCTGAAACTCTGGAGCGCTACGGCCCTGAGGTGAAGACCAATGGCTCCTTCGCAGCGAACTGCGTGCTGGCGCGGCGCATGTGTGAGAGTGGCGTGCGCTTCGTGCAGCTCTATCATCCCGGCTGGGACCATCACGCTTACCTGAACACCGCCTTCGGCAATAATGCGAAGGAGATCGACCAGCCCATCTCGGCCCTGCTCAATGACTTGTCAGACCGCGAACTGCTGAAGGACACGCTCGTTATATTTGTCTCCGAGTTCGGCCGCACGCCCTATTCCCAAGGTGCTGCGAAGGAGGGAGAGTATGGCCGCGAGCACCATCGCAACGCCTTCACCTGCTGGTTCGCAGGTGCGGGGGTGAAGCCCGGCATGTCCCATGGAGCCACGGATGACTTTGGCTTCGACGCTGTGGTGGACCCGGTGACCGTGAATGACTTCCACGCGACCTTCCTTCACCTCATGGGCATCGAGCACGAGCGTTTCATTTTCCCGTTCCAAGGACGAGACTTCCGCCTGACGGACATCGCGGGCAAAGTGGTCAAACCCATCCTCGCATGAACGCCATGGTGTCGAAAGTGCTGCGCATTGCGCTATTGGTCCCGTTGCTCGGCGTCGCGTGCAAAAAGAAGGAAGAGCAGAAGTCTTCCCGGCGTCTGCGCGAGGAAGCACTGGAAGCGAACACTCGCGATCATGTTGCCGTCAAGAAGTTTGCCGATGCCGTGCGCGCGGTCTTCCGGTGGCGGCAATCGCAGCCCATCATCCACGCCGAGGCTGATCGCCACGCCCTAGCCAAGGAACTGGGGGCACGGCTGGAGAACATGCCCACCGAAAATCTACCCGAGGACTTGGTCAAAGCTTGGCGGGCCATGCGTGAGTCCTGGAGGACAGCGGCCAGCTCCCCAACGCTGAACGACACCCAGCGCCAGCTCGGAGCGCGGGCAGCAGCGGAACTGAACCGGCAACTCGCCGCACGGGGAGTGCTCGACTTGCATTTCTAATCGTGATGCTGCGTCGCTCCCCGCTTTCAGCTGATCAGTTGCGCTGGCTACTCATCGCTCTGGCCTTGGTCTGTGGCGCACTTGCTTTGGCAGTGCCTGGATGGCTGGAGGTTCGAGCCGGTCTGCATGTACCGCGGTGGGTGCCCCCTGTGCGTTTCCTGCTGCCTGTGGCACTGCTCATCAACGCAGTCATGCTCGCCTTGATCGCAGTAACGATTCGCTGGTGGTGGCGAGACTGGGCTCCCTCGCTCTCCGCCACCAAGCCAGCGCGGGCGACGACCTGGCAGCGCTGGGTGCTGGGCGCGTGCATGATCTTTACGGTGTTGCTGAATGCGCCGCGCATGACCAGCAGCCTGTGGGGCGATGAGGAGTGGACGCTACGCCACAACGTCGTGGGTGAGTATCGGCTCAGCGAGAAGACGGGGCAGCTTAAGTTCTTCCCGGTCTCCTGGGGCATGGCGGTGTGGGACTACCGCACACCGAACAATCATGGCTTCTTCTCCGTGCTGGCCAAGGCAGCACACGATTTGCTCTATCGCGCTGAGAGCAAGCCTGAGAGTCTGTATTTCAAGGAATGGGTGCTACGTGTGCCGCCGCTACTGGCTGCCTTGCTGGCGCTGTGGCTCGTGTTTGAGGTGATGCGTGAAATGGGGCAGCCATCGGTCGGACTGACTGCGGCGGTGCTGCTGGCCCTGCACCCCTGGTTTGTGCGCTACTCGACTGAGGCGCGGGGTTATGGCTTGCTGTTCGCTCTCTGGCCGCTGGCGGTGCTGATGCTGTTGCGAGGCCTGCGCACGGGCAGACGGAAATGGTGGCTGGCGTTTGGTCTCTGTCAGGGGCTGCTGCTTTGGACTTGGATGCTGCAACTGCACTGGGTCATCGCGCTCAACTTGGCGGCGTTGGGCCTCATTTTTTCGCGGCGAGATGATCCTGATCGCGTGCTTCTACGGCGTTGGCTGTTGGGGTGTCTGGTCGGCAGCATGCTAGCGCTACCCGTGCTGCTACCAGCCATGCCACAGCTCCGGGATTGGATGCAAAGCGACCGCGCACTGGCCAGCGCGCCACCGTGGGATTGGTGCTGGGACAGTGCGTTCTGGTTGCTCAGCGGATGTGGCTGGCACACGCCTGAGTCAGTGTCGCCCTACTGTTTAGGCCGTGACTTGGACTGGGCCACGCATCCGTCCAATGTCGTGCTAGTGCTCGCGGTGCCAGCGTTAATCCTGGGCGTGGGCACGGTGGCTTGGCTCCGCCAGTCACTGACGAAACGGTGGCTGTTCCTGGCGATGTTTCTGCCGCCCGTGCTCGTCGTGGGGCAATCGTTGCTGACTGGCAATGTGTTGCTGTCCTGGTATGCCTCGCCCGTGCTACCCGCGCTGTGCCTGCTGTTGGCCGCCGGGTTGCATCAATTGGCAGCCTGCGTGTCAACTCGCTGGGGCCATGGAGTGACTGCGGTGGGGCTGATCTGCCTCGGTAGCATCTGGGCACACCAGTGTAGACTGCTGCGCACGCATGACTTTGAGCCCACACGAGCGGCTACGCAGCTGACAAGGAAGATCCTGAACCCGGCGTTCATGACCGATCATGACCCGATCACCGTGCAGTTTTGTGTGACTCGCCCAGGCTACGACCCTGCCGCGCTGGAGGTGTTAGATGCGGATGGCATGCTCGCGCTCATGAATCAAGCGACTCAGCAAAAGCGCGCGCTATTCGTGCACCTCGGAGATGTGGCACTAGCGCGTATGCGCCACCCCGACCTGATGGCTCTGCTAGACGACCCGCAGCGCTTCCAACCGCCTGCCGTCTTCTATGGCATGGATCACGCGCAGACTCGCCAAGTATGGCGTCTGCGCCCCTGATCAGGGCTGTAGTGGCAAGGGCAAGGAGTCCGGTAGGCGGATGCCCGCAGGCAGGTGCTCGCGCAGGAAGTTGAGCCGCCGTTCGTCCTCTGCGGTGAACACGCGGACAGCGGGCCAGGTCTCGGTCGTCGGGCGGCGCACGCCTTTACCCGGCAGGCGCAGGGGAACGGGCGTATATTGCGGCCCGGTTCCATAGGGGGACAGCGGCACGAGATTTTCAGCACTGGCACGCGGCTCGCCGGGATCAGCGCGGCCATTTCGATTCAGGTCCGCATAGGCGAGCAGGCCATAGGTGCCCTTCATGGGCAGGACGAAGCTGACGGTGCCGTCGCTCGGAGCTTCATGCGTGCTGACCACCTCGCGCTTGCCCTTCTTGTCGCGGCGGTAGGCCTGCACTCGGATCGGCACGCGCGCTCCGAACCACGGGTTGACCTGGGCGTTGAGGATGCCCTGGGTGCGCTTCTTGGGCTCAAACCAACTGCACCCTGTCATCAGGATCAGGCAACCTATTGCGAAAAGGATGGGCGCGGTGTGCAACATGCGAATATTATTTCATTTTGCCACGGGCGATTGCAATCCCAATAAAGACGGTCAACTAGCGCAGGCTGGGTTGAACCCCTATGTCACTCGAAGCTTATGGTGTTGAAGATGCATGCCCCTGCCCGTCCCACTGCCTCCCTTATGCCATCGATTCTCATGAAAATCTGGCAGCGCGTGCCGGGCCAGACGAATGCCGCTCGCTTGATGTGGCTCTGGCATTTGATCGCAATCATCCTGCTCTGGCAGATTCTCGATGACCTGAAGGTGCCCAAGGTCTTCGAGTCCGACGTGTTCACGCCGAAGCCGAACAAGTTCAGCGAGATCATCGCCATGGGGCTTTGGCGCGGCGGGCTGATCCACATCGGCGTCAGTGCGCTCATCTTGCTCACCGTGCGCTGGTGGGGGCGTGAAGGAGTAGCCACGGCGGAAATGCGGATGCCCGCGCCGCAGTCGCGCGGCTGGTGGTTCTGGCCGGTGCTGGGGATTGTCATTTTGGCGGCCCTGTTCGTGCGCTGGCCGCGCATGGGGCAATCCTACTGGGGGGACGAAGGCTGGGCGCTGCGCTTCTATGGCCACGGCAAGTATGAGCCGGCGAAGGGCGACGACATGCAGGGGCCACTGAAGTTTGTGCCCGTGCGCTGGAAGGATGTGATCTGGGACGACCAGACCGGGGGCAATCACTACCTGTTCAGTGCGCTGCAAAAGCTGACGATGGACACGTGGCGCAGTGTGAAGGGGCTGCCCGCAGATGCCTTCGACGAAACCATCTCGCGCCTGCCTTTGCTGGTCGGCGGCTTGGCTTCGATCATTGCCATCGCGCTGTTCTTGAGCTGGCTTGGCCGACCCAATGCAGGCCTGCTGGCCGCTCTCTACTTTGCCCTGCATCCCTGGCACATCCGCTACAGCACGGAGGCGCGCGGCTACATCCTGATGCTCCTGTTTTTCATCCTCACGGTCTGGGCGCTGATGAGTGCGCTGCGCAGTGGCTCGTGGCGATCCTGGGTGCTTTTTGGCATCGCCGAGCTACTCGCCATCTACTCGTGGAAGATCGCGGTGCTGCCCTTTGCCGTGATCAATGTGGGCACGGTTCTGTGGCTGCTGCTGCGCCAGGACAAGACCGCACCGATGGCGGCACGCCTGCGCACGATCCTGCGGCTGCTGGTCGTGAATCTCTCGGCCGGGGCGCTCTTCACCTTCATCGTCATGCCGTGCACGCTGCAATCACCCCGCGCCCTGGAGCGCCTGAAGCACACGGGCAAGCCGATGAATGGCAAGTGGCTGGACAATAGCTTGAGCGGCTTGCTCGTTGGCACGCCATGGCATCGGGACGCGACCGACAACCCCACCGAACACCCTGTGCGCGAGGCGCTGAGCAAGGCCCCGATCAGCGTGGGCCTAGGCCTGCTGTCGGCGGTGGGTCTGCTAGTCGGCGGTGCCGTCGTGCTGTTCCGCGCAAGACCTGAACAGGCGACGATGTGGCTACTGGTGATCGCCTCAGCGGTGGTCGGCGTGTGCGCGTTCAAGTGGGTCATGCGCATCGAGTGGATCTTCTGGTATTCCTTTTTCACGATCCTGCCGCTGGCCGTTTTCACAGGGCTGGGACTCGATGCCTGGCTCTCAAGCTCCGCCCGGCACTGGCGCGTGGCCAGCCATCCCACCCGCAAGGCCGTGGCCGCAGGCCTCATGGTGATCGCCCTGCTGGTGCCGGCCTCGGCCTTTTCGGTGTCGCAGCCCCAGATTCGTCTGATGGCGAGCCAACCGTATGAGTCGAACCGCGAGTCTTTCCAACTCACCCGTGGCAAGCACGAGCCCTGGGGCTTCACCGGCGAATCCAAGGTGATCACCTGCTACCTCTGGCGCCACATCGAACTCTACGACCCGCGTGCTGACTTGAAGGTGCGCGACGCTGCCCGGCTGCGCGAACGCATGGCCGAAGCGGATGCGATGGGCGGGCAGCTCTACTTTGTGGTGGGAATGCGGGGCTTTTTCCGCGAGTTCAATAAAGACCTCCAGACCATGCTGGATGACCCCACGCTCTTCGAGAAAGTCGCCACCCTCTGGGCCGAGGAAGACATCCACATCAAAGAGATCTACCGGTATCGGGGCAAGACGACGGTGCCACAGTGACCAAGACTACTGAACCTGCATGGCCTAAACGGCCCAAATGTTGACCGGGTTTTTGCCCTTGCGAAATGGCGGCATTGCCCGCACTAATCCGGCCCCCGCGCCGAGGTGGCGCGTCTTTCATTCTCCCCTAATTTCCGATGAACACCGACATCCTCGCCCAAGCAGCCAATCAAGCCCGTGGCCTCGCCATGGACGCCGTCCACAAGTGCAACTCTGGCCATCTGGGCCTGCCCCTCGGCTCCGCTGAAATCGGTGCCGTGCTGTTCGGCGAAACGCTGGTCTGCAACCCTAACGAGCCCAAGTGGCTGAACCGCGACCGCTTCATCCTCAGCGCCGGTCACGGCAGCATGTTCATCTATTCCTGGCTGCACCTGAGCGGCTACGCCGTGAGCATGGATGAAGTGTCGAAGTTCCGCGTGCTGCATTCCATCACGCCTGGGCACCCCGAGTTCCATGAAACCCCTGGCGTGGAATCCACCACCGGCCCTCTCGGTCAAGGCGTGGGCAATGCCGTGGGCTATGCGCTGAGTGGCAAGATGGCCGCTGCGACCTACAATACCGCCGAGCACACGATCATTGATAACCACGTCTTCGCCCTCGCCGGCGACGGCTGCTTGCAGGAAGGCGTGGCGCTGGAAAGCATCAGCTTCGCCGCGCACAATGGCTTGGATAACCTGATCCTGATCTATGATTCCAACGACGTGACGTTGGATGCCATGGCCGACGTGACGCAGAGCGAAGATGTGTCCGGCAAGTTCACCGCCATCGGCTGGGACGTGGTCACCATCGACGGTCACGACTTGAGCGCGATTGCCAAGGCCATCAGCGACGCTAAGGCCGCCGACAACGGCAAGCCGAAGCTGATTATCGCCAAGACCATCATCGGCAAGGGTATCCCCGAAGTCGCCGGCACCGCCAAGGGCCACGGCGAAGGCGGCGCGAAGTTCGTCGATGCCGCCAAGGCCGGTCTCGGGCTGCCAGCGGGCACGCATTTCTATGTGAGCGATGAAGTGACGGCCTACTTCGCTGATCTAAAGGCCAAGCGCGTCGCCTCGTATGGCGAGTGGTCCAAGACCTTCACGGCCTGGGCGGCAGCGAATCCCGCCAAGGCCACCCAGCTCGACAACGCCCGCAAGGACTTCGTGCCTGTGGACCTGATCGACACCATCCCCGCTTTCCCTGCGGAAGGCAAGAGCGCGACGCGCAACAGCGGTGGCGATGTCATCCAAGCCGTGGCCGCATCCGTGCCGAACTTCATCACGGGCAGCGCTGACTTGTTTGGTTCGACCAAGAACTACATCAAGAACGGTGGCGACTACTCCAAGAAGAACCCGACAGGGCGCAACATCTGGTTCGGCATTCGCGAGCACGCCATGGGCGCGATCAGCAACGGCATCGCCTACGACGGCCTGTTCCGCATCAGCAACGCGACCTTCCTGGTCTTCGCCGACTACTGCCGCCCAAGCATCCGCCTTGCCGCGCTGGCCAAGCTGCCGGTCACCTACATCTTCACGCATGACTCCGTCGGCGTGGGTGAAGACGGCCCGACCCATCAGCCCGTGGAGACCGTCAGCGGCCTGCGTGTGATCCCGAATCTGGATGTGATCCGCCCGGCCGATGCCGAAGAAAGCGCCGGTGCCTTCGTCGCTGCGCTGGAGCGCAAGGACGGCCCCACGCTGTTCAGCTTCAGCCGTCAGGACCTGCCGATCATGGGCTTCCTCACCGCCAAGGCCCGCCGCGAAGGCGTGCTCAAGGGTGCCTACATCGCCGTCAAGGAAACCGCTGAGCTGGAGACCATCCTCCTGGCCTCCGGTTCCGAAGTGCAGTGGGCCGTCGAGGCCGCCAAGACCCTGGGTGCTGGCACCCGCGTGGTCAGCGTGCCCTGCATGGAGCGCTTCGATCGCCAGTCCGCCGAGTATCAAGCCGAAGTCCTGCCCGCGACCTGTACCAAGCGCATCGCCATCGAAGCCGGTGTCACCGCCCTCTGGTGGAAGTATGTCGGCCTCGCCGGCAAGGTTATCGGCATCGACCGCTTCGGCATGAGTGCCCCTGGCAACACCGTCTTCAAGGAGCTCGGCATTACGGCGGAAGCCGTGGTGGCAGCGGCGAAGTAAAAGCAAAGCGATTCATGAAAAGGCAGGCTGGAAACAGCCTGCCTTTTTGTTTATTAAATCATCATGCCGCGTCGTGAGCTTCATCATCCACATCAGGTCACGGACTGGTTAAAGTCCTGGGGCGCTCAACTGGAGGTTCCCGGCGAAATGATTTTGATCGGATCCGCAGGCTTGCTCTGGCATGCCGCGCGAATTGGCCGCGACGATCCATTGCCCGAAAACAGCATGGATGTTGATCCCATCACCGACAGCGAAGCCATCGCAGAACTGGCTTATGATGCGATGATTGGCAGCGAGTTTGAGCAGATGCATGGCTGGCACGTCAATTTGATGCCGCCGATGGTGCTGCGCGAATTTGCGCTAGACTGGCGCACACGGGCAGAAACAGCCTGCTATGGAAATCTAACCGTGGTCGTGCCCTCCGCCGCAGATTTGATCGCCGCCAAGTTAAAGCGCAACGAGCCGAGAGATCGGGCGCACAAAGTTTATGCGGAGACCTTGCACCTACTGTAAGCTCGCTGAGCCATGACCACCATCGCGCATCCTGTCCTCGGCCCTTACACCCAAGTGCAGGACTTGGCTCGGCTGCATTACGGGCGGATGCTGTGGCAACGCCCGCAGATGCGTGAACGCCTGCTCAATCACTGGCAGGACGCGCGACATCCTTATGCTCGGCGATTCTCCGCACATTTTCGTCCTCTGGTGGAGCGAGTGCTCAGCTCTGCCGAAACGGACGATGCCTCGCTTGACGAGGCACTTCAATTGGAGGGTCAAAGCCTGCGATCTGTCGTGCGTGAGATTCCCCCGGTAATGGGGTCCTTCTTTGCGCATTGAATTGGAATGAATATGTGGGGGCTGACGTTTTCTTCAGCCCATGCTCACCCGTCCCCTCCTCCCCTTCGTTCTCGCCACGGCGCTCGTCGCACGTGTGTCGGTCGCCGTAGATCAAGCCAAGCTCGACTCCATCCATTCCGCGATGGAGAAGGCAATTGAGCAGAAGCAGGCGGCCGGGATTGTCACGCTGGCGATCAAGGATGGGCAGGTGATCTGGCATGATTCGGCGGGAATGAAGAACATCGCCAAGCAGCTGCCGATGCCGAAGGATGCGCTGTTCTGGATCGCGAGTATGACGAAGTCGGTCAGTGCCACGGTAATCATGACCCTGGTCGATGAAGGCAAGCTGTCACTGGACGAACCAGCTTCGAAATGGATGCCTGACCTGGGCAAGGTGAAGCTGGCCAATGGTCAGCCACCCGCGCGCCCGATCACGCTGCGCGATCTCCTCTCACACACCGCAGGCATCGCCTTCCCGCCGCGCAAGGCCACGGACGGCGCGATCTCATTGAAGGCCTATGCGGAGAGTCTGGTGAAGGCACCCCTGGCCTTCGAGCCCGGCAGTGCCTATGAATATGGCTTCGGCATCACGGTGGCGGGACGCATCGCGGAGATTGTCAGCGGCAAGAGATTCGATGTGCTGCTGGAGGAGCGCATTTGCAAACCACTGGGCATGAAGGACACGACGTTCCACCCGGACGAGGAGCACCGCGCACGCATCGCCCAGACTTACAAAATGAATGATGAAACCGGCGAATTGGTGCCGGGATATAATCCCTTCGTCACCAGCGACGTGAGCGTCACGCACATGACCGAGCCTGCGGGCGGCCTCTTCAGCACAGCAGCGGACATGGGCAAGTTTTACCGGATGATCCTAGATGGCGGCGTGTGGGAAGGGAAGCGTATCGTCAGTGAGAAAAGCATCACCGAGATGACCAAGGCGCATCAGGCGGGCGGCAAGCCGATCAGCTATGGCTTGAACTGGTTCGTGAACATCGACACCGCCCGACCCACGCCGATGATGCCCGTGGGCAGTTTTGGCCACGGCGGTGCATTTGCCACGAATGGCTGGGTAGACCCACAGCACAAGCTAATCACGGTTTTCATGGTGCAGGACGTTCTCGTGCCGAATGCCAGCCAGCCCCGCGACACCTTCCATCGCTTGGTCAACGAAGCGCTGGGCATCCCCTTGCCTGAGCTGCCAAAGAAAAAGACGAAGTGAGCGCGGCTGGCGCAGGCAAGATTATTTTGCACATCGAGTGTGCTAATCTTGCGATAGCAGGGGTCTGGCTTGGCAAAGCAGGCGACGGCTGACATGCGCTCTCCAGTGCAGCGTTGGTAAAGCCATGAAAGCCACGCTTATGACGATGCCGTGCGCCTGATGAAGAGCGATGACTTGAAGGCTTTCGATCTAACGCAAGAGCCTGCTGCCCAACGCCAGGCCGATGGCAAAGAAAGCTGTGGTCAAGGCTGCCTGCTGGCGCGCCGTTTGGTGGAGCACGGCGCGACCGACAAGTCCGGTGCAGCAGTGGCGGAAGGCAAAGTGTCCCCCAGGACCTGAACGCGATCATCGGTTATGCCTTGGGACTACCACTGGACCAAGTGATCTACTCACCCACCAAGCGACCCTTCACCGTGGCCGACGAAGGCCAGCCAGTGCTGGAGCTGTTCGCTTAACTCTACTGCCCTGCGCCGAGGTTCATCTGTGCTTCCGTGGACTGAATCAGGCTCGCCAACTGCGGCTCCGCAGGGGAGATGAGCACCGCTTGCTGCCAGTGGAACAGGGCTTTCTCCAGCTGGTTCTGCTGCTGATAGACAGCGCCCAAAATGACATGGGACTGGCGGTGAGCAGGAGCAACGGACACGATTTCTCTCAACAAGCTTTCGCCCTTCTCCACCTCGCCCACGCCGATGAGGGCGATGCCCATGTTGCATTGCACATCGACCGATTGCCGTGCGAGCGGCGCGGTCTTCAGCAAATGCACGCTCGCATCGAGCGCCGCCTGATAGCGACCTAGTGAGTTCAATATACCCGTTCGGTTCATGTGCGCGGTGACGTATTGAGGCTCAGCTTCGATGGCTCTCTCAAAGCACTTCAGCGCTTCTTCCAGACGTGCCGCCTCGCCATAGGCCACGCCGAGATTGTTCCAGACACGGAATTTACTGGGGCTCTTGGCAGCAGTGTCCTCCCAGAGAGAAATACGATCACGCCACACCTCATTCCGCTGCACCGTAGCGATGCATAGCGCACCGATGACCACCATAGCGATGGCAGGCATCGCCCACCGCGCACGGGTGCGCACCACATCAAGCAAGCAGGCCACCGCCACAAAGACGCCGACAGACGGCAAGTAAGCCCGATGCTCCGCCATCAAGTCAGGTAACACCACAAGGCCTGATGATACGAAAACAGTGACCAAAAACCAAAGCACCGACACATACAGCAAAGACATCCGAGCATCCTCATGGAGACGCTGGCGGAGCCATCCAGTTCCCGCCACCAAGGCACTGAAAAAAGTCAGCGCTAGCAGCACGGGAAATGCGAACAATGTACGATAGAGAGGCCAGTCGGGATCCAAGTTCAACCCGACAGGCCAAACCAGGAGCCGCAGGTATTCTGCAATGACGGTGAACTGGGTGAACAGGAAGTGCCAATAGTTGATCGGCATGTCTTTGGAGTTTGTGATGTTGAAGGCCGCCCCCCAAGAGAACACTCCGCCATTCTGCGCCCACGCGACGAGCACCACCAGCACCGGAATGATCGGCATGCAGGCCAGCAGTGGCAGCGCTCGCTTGGCAGCGATTTTCCACGGCGTGCGCAGAAATAGGCCGTCTATGAGCAATGCGATCAGCGGTGCCGTGAATGCGCACTCTTTCGTCTGCATGCCGAGCGCCAGCGCCACCACTGACGCCGCAACTAACGCCCATCGCCAGACCTGTTTAGACACTACGAATGCATTGAAATACAGCACGAGCGTTAGCAGGAAAAAGAAGGTCCCCAGCGAAGTGAAGCGTTGGACAATATAAGTCACCGATTCCGTCGCCATGGGATGGACAACAAAAAGCAGTGCTGACGTGAGTGCGATGAAGTAAACCGAGCCAGATCTCAGGGAGCTCATCGCAGCTTGAGCAAGTAGCCACCAAATCAAGGTATAAACCAGAGCCGCGTTGCCCAGATGAACCACAATGTTAAAGAGCCGCCACCACTGTGGATTGAACTCATCCACCACGTAGTTCAGGTGAAAGGTAGCATAAGCGACGGGGCGCAAAATAAAGTTGGTGGCCAGATCAGGTTCCAGCCCGTGACGTGCTGGCCAGGTGGCAAAGTTTTGCAGATCCATCAGGTAGCCAAAACTAGCGCCATCCTTGACCAAGGGGTTGTTCTTCAGATACAGGTGATCATCAAACACCATGGGGAAGTGTAAGGTCCAGGCATAGAGACTGGCGCACAAGACAGTGAGCGCGGACAGCGCGATGACATGTAGCCAGAGATCGGTCGGCGAAGGCTTTGCCACGATCTCCGCGACGATCACAGGACTGTCTTCCGCAGCAGGTTTACGGCGCAGAAACGTCGTCTTGGAATGCTTATATTTTTTGGCCATCGCAGTCGAATTGGGGTTCGCTGCAATACTGCGCAGAAAGCGCAGTTTTCGGCAAAGGACAAGCCTTGTGGTGGACGCCGCTACACCCGGTAGAACCCAGTGCTACGCGCTCTGTTCCCGCACCCACTGGCCAGCCCGCAGATAAAGCTCTGCGGAGCTGCGCAGACTCAGCTTTTCTTTGATCCGCGCACGATAGGTTTCCACCGTGGATTCCCCCAGATTGAGAGCTGCAGCGATCTCACGAGTGTTCTTGCCGCAGCCTAACATTTGAAACACTTCCAACTCTCGATCCGCCAGCGCTGCAACTCCACCATTTTCGGGCTCGGTTCGCTTGTGAGTCATGCGCTCAAGAATGCGCGCCGTAACATGCTTACTGACGTAGACTTCACCGCTCATCACCTTGCGAATCGCACGCACCACTTCTGTGGAAGCTTCGTTCTTGGTGATGTAGCCCTTCGCTCCAGCACGCAGAGCACGTTCGGCATACAGGTCTTCATCGTGCATGGACAGCACAAGCACGTTCACGTCCACGCCCTGAGCCTTCATGTCTTTGACCAGTTCTAGTCCGCTGGATCCGCGCAAAGTGATGTCGACGATGGCGATGTCGGGCGTCGTAGCTTTGATCAGCGCCATCGCGTCACGAATGTTATCGGCTTCGCCACAGATGGACATGCCGAGGTCACGGTTGATCAGTTGACCCAGGTATTCGCGGAACATCCGGTGATCTTCCACCAAGAAGACCTTGGTCCGTTTTTGTTCACTGACTTCAGACGTGCTCATGGTGGGAAGAGGTGGTGGTGGCGTTGACTTTGAGAGAACAGCAAACCGAGGTTCCACCATGGCTGCCTTCGGCGATAGCCAGTTCTGCGCCCATGGCGTGGGCTCGGTAGTGCATGGTGCGTAGGCCCATGCCCAGACCTGCCAAGCCTTCACCGGCTTCGATACCACGCCCGTTGTCGTCGATGGTCAGTTTCAGGTGATTCCCTTCCATCAGCAGAGAAATCACCACTTGGCTCGCACCGCTGTGGCGGACGGCATTGGATACAGCTTCCTGAGCGATGCGATAGAGGTGCATGGCCACCTCTGGGCTCTCGATATAGACGTCCTCCACATCATCAATTTCGATAGCCGTCCCAGTTAGCCGCTGCGTATTCTGCGCCAGCTCGCTGAGCGCAATGGACAACCCGGTGCGATCCACGTGCACCGGAAAGATACCGCGCGCCAAACTACGAGCCTCCATGACGGCCTGCTGGATCGCGAACTCGATTTTCTCAGCATCCTGTGCTTCCGCCAATTTATGGGCCTGCAAGTCTTCCGCCAGTGCTCGTGCGGCGCATCCAATGGCCGCGAGCTGCTGGCAGAGCCCATCATGCAAATCCTGGCCGATGCGTTGCTGTTCGTATTCACTGGCACTGACGATTTCGGCCTGAAGGCGGCGGACTTGCTCTAGCATCTCGATACGAGCTTTATCGGCTTCCTGCTTGCTGCGAATTGCATTCGCACCCACGGCGATCAAAGCAAAGACGATAACGCGGCTAATCGTCATCCAATTGTAGCCCCAGGCGGTGGTGTAGGGCTGACTTCCTTCATTGGCGATCCACCAAATGGGGCCGTGCAAAAGAGCCATGACAACGCCCGCATTCCTGCCCATCAACCTAACGGCCAGCAGGATCGGCAAGGCATAAACAGCCAACAGGCTCAACTCCCATCCCGTCACCTGATCGAGCCAAGCAATCGCCAGCATAAGCCCCAGCACGATTCCCCACTTGGCACCCGTGGACTGCTTCTCCAAGACCAGCATGAGCCGACTCCAAGCCGCCCCCCTGGAGGTGTCCGTGTCGTTGTAGTCGATGGCTTGAGCGTTCATGCGGATTGCAAACTGCGAGGACGGTTTCCTTTCACCAGCGGGACGAATGGTCCACAGCACGAGTGTAATCCTTTAGTTCACATGCATGCGAGGCAAAAACCATCAGCCCTGCATCCGGCACTTCAATGCACTCGGCTGCCCGGACCATGAATGGTGTATAAAGACGAAGCATGGGACGATTCAGTGCAAGAACGGTAGAGGCCATCATGGGAGGCGAGTGGCAACGGCAAAAACTGAGGTCCCGATGGGCAAGCGAAGCGCACGGCTGGCCCACGCGTCAATATGCCCCATGGTAGTTAGCAGTTGATTCAGCAAGCGCGTGGGCATGTGCAGATCGGAGGCTGGGGTGTCTTTGTCCAACCGGCTCACAAGCCTGCGCAGCAGGAGGGGCATAAACAGCCAGGCGTTCCAGTAGTGAATCATATCTGGTCTAAGGTTATGGCGCTCCAATAAACCCTGCACCTGACATGCGTTGTAGCGTCTAGCGCCACTGACGGATCGATCATGCGAACCGCGCAACGCAGCGAAAGCAGGGACATTCACAATGAGCACCCCTCCCGGCTTTAGCACCCGTGCGATCTCGGCCACGGCCTGCTCGGGATGCACGTCTTGATGATACAGAACGTCCAAGCTCAGCACGGCGTCAAAGATGGCGCGCTCAAACGGAAGATCATTCACACTGCCCAGAATTGCATGCAAGCCGCGTGCACGGGTATGCCCCAAGGCAACTGGCGAGGCGTCGATGCCTACCGTCATCCATCTCGCAGGCAGTTGCCGCATCATCCCCCCCGTGCCGCAACCAGCGTCCAGCACTCGCGCATGGAGAGGCAAGCGCTGGCTCAGTGCCTTCACGACTTG
>Ga0247834_1004823_pt1 | contig 16554 bp, 19 predicted proteins | sample LaCruzMarch2015__8_FD_187118 | JGI IMG/M metagenome (GOLD analysis project Ga0247834, IMG submission 187118) | Freshwater microbial communities from meromictic Lake La Cruz, Castile-La Mancha, Spain - LaCruzMarch2015_12m | ecosystem: Environmental > Aquatic > Freshwater > Lake | place: Spain...
TCCAGTTCAATCGCCGTCGCCTTTCGCATCGCTGCCTCCAAAATGTCCCAGATTCTTCTTGGAGGTGGCAGGTGGAAAATAGTTCTTTTAATTCAGAAGCACTACACTAGTGTCAGTATGAGCTTTGCGTCGGAGCCCAGCTGCGGCCGAAGCTGGCCTGCCACGATGGCGCCCTGGTGCATCTCGAGCGCGCGGTAGAACACATCGCCCTCGATGCGGGCCTTTGGCTGCAGCTCCAGCATCAGGTTGGCATGCACCGGGCCCATGACCGCGCCGTTGATGATGATGTGGTCGGCATGCAGTGCACCGGTGACCGATGCACTCTCGGACACCACCAGGATGCTGGGCTGGTCCTCGTTGCCGTGGATGTCACCCACCAGGGTGCCGTCGATGCGAAGCCCGTCGGTGAAATGGACGCTGCCATTGATATGGCTGCCCTGGGCGATCAGGCTCTTGATGGGCGGCTGTTTGCGCTTGTTGAAGATCACACTGGCTCCTGTGGTTGTTGTTGTCGTCACGCCGGCTGCAGGCGTGCGGACTGCGTCGCCCTGACCACGCTGCCATCCATCACCTTCACGGACAGGCTCTTGACGACCACCTGCGCCGGCAGCTCCAGCACGCCCTGAAAGCGGCCGAACTGGGTGAACTGGATCGCCTTTGGCCCCGCCGGCAAGGTGGCAGACCAAGGCTTGCCATTCAACGAGCCGACAAAGACCATCTCGAGATTGCCCCTGAACTCCGGCGCATTGCGTTGCGACTGGATCAGCAGGATACGCCATTTCAGCTCCTGGCCCCCCTGCCTCTCGGCCTGCAGGCCCCGGATGGCGATGCCCTCGGCCCCGCTGGACGGAATGAGCTTCTCGAAGAAGGCCAGGTCGTCGCGCAGGGTCTGGACGTCTGCCTCCAGCTGTTTCTTCTGGGCCAGCAGCTGCTCCTGCGCCGATTTTTCGGTGGTCAGCAGGGTCTGCGCGGTATTGGCCACCGACTGCGCCCGGTCCCGCTCGGCGCGCAACTGGACCATCTCGGCACGCAGTTGCAGCAACTCTTCGGACGCGCCGCCGTCCAGGCCGGCGATGTCCTTGCCGAATTCAAACGCCCACAGACCGATGGCGCCGCAAAAGCCCAGCACCACGGCCGCCGCCGCCCAGCGAAACGGCCAGGGCAGCGCGCTGCGCACCGCCATGCGCGGGGCACTGATGGTGAGGCGGCGGCGAAGGAGTCGAAAACGCATGAGGGGGGAGAGCATACCTGACACCAGACCGCAGAGGATGCCGGCGCGAACCCACCGCAGGTCATGGGCTGGATTCTGGCGTACTTCGGCAACCCAAGCGCCCAACAAAAAACCGCCTTGCGGCGGTTTCTTGCGGTTGCGTAAGCAGGATCAGCGCTTGGAGAACTGCTTGCGCCGGCGTGCAGAGTGCAGACCGACCTTCTTGCGCTCGACCTCGCGGGCGTCGCGGGTCACGAAGCCGGCCTTGGACAGCTCAGGCTTGAGGCTTGCGTCGTAGTCGATCAGGGCACGGGTGATGCCGTGGCGCGTGGCGCCTGCCTGGCCGGACTCGCCGCCACCTGCCACATTGACCATGATGTCGAAGGTTTCGACATGGTTGGTCAAGAAAAGCGGCTGTTTGCAGATCATGATCGAGGTCTCACGGCCGAAGAAATCCTGAATGTCCTTGCCATTCACGATGATCTTGCCGGTACCCTTCTTGAGGAACACCCGCGCGACGCTGGATTTGCGCCGGCCGGTGCCGTTGTTCCATTCACCAATCATCTCGAAGCTCCTTAAATTTCCAACACTTTGGGTTGCTGGGCAGTGTGCGGGTGCTCGGCACCACCGTACACCTTGAGCTTCTTGATCATGGCGTAGCCGAGCGGGCCCTTGGGCAGCATGCCCTTGACAGCCTTCTCGAGGGCGCGGCCCGGGAACCGGGATTGCATGTCCTTAAAGTTGATGGCAGAAATGCCACCGGGGTAGCCAGAATGGCTGTAGTACACCTTGTCAAGCGACTTGGCGCCGGTGACACGCAGACGGGCTGCGTTGATGATGACGATGTAGTCACCGGTATCGACGTGAGGCGTGTAAATGGCCTTGTGTTTGCCGCGCAAACGGAGAGCAACTTCGCTGGCTACTCGTCCGAGGACCTTGTCGGTCGCGTCAATCACAAACCACTCGTGCATCACGTCAGCGGGTTTTGCGCTGAACGTTTTGGTCATGAGTTTTCTCGTATCAAGAGGGTTTGTACGGGCTCTTTTCCACGGTCGGGTTTCCTCTGCTGGGAATCTCTTAGGTGGGTTTGTGAACTTCGCCGCGGAGCCACGTGAGCGCTGCGAAGCCCGCGATTATAGGCAGCAAACCAGCCCAGCGGGTTACCATCGTGCCATGTTCAGCTACCGCCACGCCTTTCACGCCGGCAACCACGCCGATGTGCTCAAGCATCTGGTGCTGCTGGCCACCCTGAAGCACCTCACCCAGAAAGACAGCCCGATCGCCGTCTTTGACACCCATGCAGGCGCCGGCCTGTACCGGCTGGACGGCGACTACGCCCACACCAGCGGCGAGGCGGCCAATGGCTTTCTGCGCCTGGTGGCCCCGCCCAACCCGGCCACGCCCCCGGCCAAACCCGCCAAAGGCGCGCCTGCCCCGGCAACCGAAGTCGCCCCAGCCCTGCAGGACTACCTGGACATGGTGGCCGGCTTCAACGCCAAAGGCAGCCACAAGGTCTACCCCGGCTCGCCCTTCATCATCCAGGGCCTGCTGCGCGAGCGCGACAAACTCAAGCTGTTCGAGATCCACCCCACCGACGCCAAGACGCTCGGCGCCAACATCGCCCAGCTCGAGGCCGGCCGCCAGGTGGCCGTGCTGCGCGAAGACGGCTTCGAGGCCCTGAAGAAGTACCTGCCCCCGCCCCAGCGCCGCGCCCTGGTGCTGAGCGACCCCAGCTACGAGCTCAAGGCCGATTACCACCGCGTGGCTGCCACCATCGGCGACGCGCTGGCGCGGTTTGCCACCGGCACCTATGTCGTGTGGTACCCCATCATCCCCCGGCCAGAAGCCCATGATCTGCCGCGCAAGCTGAAAACCCTGGCCACCAAGGTCGGCCGCAGCTGGCTGCACGCCACCTTGACGGTGAAAAACAGCAAGATCACCACCGACACCGCTACCGGCGAGGTGCAACGCCCCGGCCTGCCGGCCAGCGGCATGTTCCTGATCAACCCGCCGCATACCCTGAAGGCCGCACTGCAGGCGGCGCTTCCTCAGCTGGTGGAGCGCCTGGCGCAGGACAGGCACGCCGGGTTCAGCCTGGATGCGGCGGGCTGACAACCCCGGTTTCCAAGTGGAAAACCAGCCCACAGATACACTTGTTCACGAAAAACGCGGTTTTGCAGTGCAGCATTAGTCCGAATGGACTATTGGTACAGTCTGGCAAAACGATGACACTGCCATAGCGATGGAATAGACGCCCTCCGTGTTTCTCCAATCCAATCAAGGGAATAAAGCCATGAACATCAAAACACTCGCAAAAAAGACTTTGGCTGTCGCCATGCTGTCCGGCTTCGCAGTCGCAGCCAATGCAGCGACCACACCTCTGGGCGCAGCCGCCGTTGGAACCCCGCTGTCGTTCAACGCGATCGTGATGCCCGCTGGCCCTTTCAACGACATCTTCACCTTCACCCTGCCCAACAACGGCGGAACCGGCTACAGCGTGATCAATTTCCCTGTCGGCACCCTGTTCAACACCGCACTCACTACGATCACGCTGTTTTCGAATGCTGACGGAAGCCTGTTCAACTCAGACGATACCCAGTTGGCGTCTGCGGTCAGCAACAACAACGTCCTGAGCCTCACGTGGGGCCCGTCGTCTGCCGGCAACTACTATCTGAACGTCACGGGCATCGCTAATGGCTCCTCGGGTGGCCTGTACAACGGCGCCATCAGCGTGACCGCCGTCCCCGAGCCAGAGTCCTACGCCATGCTGTTGGCCGGCCTGGGTGTGATGGGTGCCATCGCCATGCGCCGCAACAAGCGCAAGACGCACTGATCCACACCACGCGGCCCCCAACGGCCGCACCAATAAAAAGGATTGCAGGGCAATCCTTTTTTTTCGCCCATATCTCCTGTGAACGAATACACAAAATCAATTCTGAATGCTACCGAGTGTCGACTTGGCTCAACCACAAGACTTGCCAAATTCCTAAAATGAAACGTAATCTTTGCTACACACGAGTGTGTTGCAATGGCATCCGCCCGTTACGTCGACTCCATCCGGTATGCACCCATGGCCTTTTTGCCGTCACTGTCCACCAAGGAGATCCAGCGCTACCACGAAGTGGTGACGCGCTCGGTGGAAGTGCGCAGCCATTTCGATGTGCTGGCCTGGCTGCAGGGCGACATGCAGCGCTACCTGCCGCACGACATTCTGATCGCCGCCTGGGGCAACTTTGAAAAAGGCGCGATCCACCACGACATCATCTCGCCGCTGGCTGGCGTACGCTCGCAAACCTCGAATGCCGAAACCGTCACACCCCTGCTGCTCAACCTGTTCGACCGCTGGGTCCATTTCGGCAAGAAGCCGTTCGCACTGAATGCCGGCGAAAGCGGCTTCCTGATGCAAGACAGCGGCCTGCGCTCCGAAGTGGGCGCGGCATTGCAGAAAATGCACTGCGCCATGGTGCACGGCATCGTCGACGAGCGGGGCAGCCACGACTGCCTCTACGTCGTCTTCAGCTCCAAGGACAAATTCCGCTCGGCCGAGTGCAGTACCATGTCGCTGGTGTTGCCCTACATCGACTCCGCCCTGCGCCAGGTCACCCACCTGCCGCACCAGTGCAGTGCACACCTGGGCACGCAAGTTGCTCCGGCTGCGGCAACGGTGCAGGCGGAATTCAACCTGTCGCAGCGCGAAGCAGAAATCCTGCACTGGGTCGCCCAGGGCAAGACAAACGTCGAGATCGCCCTCATCCTGCACATCAGCTCGTTCACCGTCAAGAACCACATGAAACGGGTCTTCCAGAAGCTCAACGTGACCAACCGCGCACAAGCGGTGAGCAAGCTCATGCCATTGGCCAGCAATGCAGAAAACTGATGCTGCACTGTCCGCTGCCGCCCTGCTCAAGCGCCCGTCGCAGACGGCGATCAGCCGGGACAACCTCGTGGGCATGCTTGAGTCGTCCATCGGCCCGATCACCTTTGTCTTCACGCTGTGGGCGGTGGCCTTCTACTACACAGGCACGCTCCCGCCCCCCTACCTGATCCTGTCGGTGCTGGTGTTCGCGCTGACCTTCCCGAGCCAGCGGCACCTGGAGTCCACGCTGGGCCGGGTTGCGCTGGACATCTCCTTCAACTGGGTCTGGACAGCCACCCTGCTGCTTCTTACCGGCTTTGCCACCGGCTACATCCGCGAGTTCTCCGAAGACTCCCTGGTCACCTGGCTGTGGGTGGCCCCCTCGGCCGAATTCGGCATGCTCCTGTTGCTGCGCGCTGCCGCGCCCTGGCTGGTGCGGCTGCAGGGCCCGCCCCAGCGCGCCATCATCGTGGGCATGAACGAACAGGGCGCCGCCCTGGCCCAGCGTATCCACAACGCGCCGTATTCACGCGTCGATCTGCTGGGCTTCGTCGACAGCCGGGGCGTCTCGCGCCTGGGCGCCATGGGCAAGAACAAGCTGATGGGCTCGCTCGACGAGCTGGCCCGCATCGTCCAGGAGAACCATGTCCAGCTGATCTACCTCTCGCTGCCCATGGCCTCGCAGCCGCGCATCCTGCAGCTGCTCGACGAGCTGAAGGACACCACCGCCTCGATCTACTTCGTGCCCGACATGTTCTTCACCGACCTCATCCAGGGCCATACCACCTCGGTCTGCGGCATGCCCGTCATCTCGGTGTGCGAGACACCCTTTCGCGGGGCCGACGGCGTGGTCAAGCGGCTCAGCGACATCGTCTTATCCACCCTGATCCTGGCGCTGATCTTCCCGGTGCTGATCGTGCTGGCGCTTGCCGTCAAGTTCACCTCGCCGGGCCCGGTCATCTTCAAGCAGCGCCGCTATGGCCTGGACGGCGAGCAGATCCTGGTCTACAAATTCCGCTCGATGACGGTCACCGAAGACGGCGCCACCATACCGCAGGCCCAGAAGAACGACGCCCGCGTCACCCCGCTGGGCGCCATCATGCGGCGCACCTCGATGGACGAACTGCCGCAGTTCATCAACGTGCTGCAGGGCCGCATGAGCATCGTGGGCCCGCGCCCGCATGCGGTGGCGCACAACGAGCTCTACCGCAAGCTCATCAAGGGCTACATGGTGCGCCACAAGGTGCGCCCCGGCATCACCGGCTGGGCCCAGGTGAACGGCTACCGTGGCGAGACGACAACACTTGACAAGATGCAGGGCCGCATCGACTACGATCTCGACTACCTGCGGAACTGGTCGCTCCGTCTCGACCTCCATATCATCCTGAAGACGATCAAGCTGGTTCTCAAGGACGAAAAGGCCCACTGAGCCATGCCCACCACTGCGCGCCGTTGCCTGTTGACAACGCTGCCGTTCGCCCTTGGCTGGGCCACGGCGGGCAGCGCATGGGCCGAAGGCAATCAGGAGCTGCAGTTTCGCGCCTCTGCCACCGTGGTGCACGACAGCAACCTGTTCCGCCTGCCGGACAACGCCAATCTGCCGGCGCTGGTCGGGCGCAACTCCACCGCCGAGAGGGTAGCGGTGAGCACGCTGGGCGTGAGCTACAACAAGGCCTACAGCCTGCAGAACATCGAGCTCGACATGCGCCTGGTGAGGTACGACTACCAGAACTTCAGCTACCTCGGCTTCTCGGCCTTCAACTACCGGGGCGCGTGGCGGTATGCCGTCACACCGCGCTTTCGCGGCACGCTGAGCAGCGAGCGCGAAAAAACCCTGAACAGCTTCGTCGACTTCCGCGGCTTCAACGTGCGCAACGAGCGCACCGAGACCACCACCCGCCTGGATGGCACCTACGAACTCGGCGCCAACTGGCGTCTGGTGGGGGGCTTGAGCCGCACCGGCCTGGACAACAGCCTGCCCATCAACTCCGAGGCCGACTCACGCCGCATCACGGCAGACGCCGGCCTGCGCTACCTGCTGCCCTCGGGCAGCACCATCGGCTACACGCTGCGCACCATTGACGGCACCTACACCAGCAACCGCACCCTGCCGTCCCCCGGCTTTTTCGACGACCGCTACAGCCAGCTGGAGCACGAGCTGCGCGTCACCTGGGCCATCAATCGCGACACCTCGGCAGACTTCCGCGCCGCGCACCTCAGCCGCAGCTACCCGACCTACGGCCAGCGCGACTTCAGCGGCGTGGTCGGCGGCATCAACCTGAACTGGTCGTATTCGCCCAAGCTCGGCCTGGCCGCAGGCTGGGCGCGCGAGCTGGGGCCTTTCGAAACCGCCGACTTCAACTACAGCCAGACGGACCGCTTCACGCTCGGCCCGGTCTGGCAGGTCAGCCCCAAGGCCACCGTGCGCGTGCAGCTGGCCCATGCGGTGCGCAACTTCGGCGGCACGCCCACCGGCGTCGTCACGCTGCAGCGCCGCGACGTCACGCGCGACGCCAGCCTGTCCCTCGACTGGCAGCCTTACACCTTCCTGTCGCTCAGTGCCTCGCTGCAGAACGCGCGGCGCACCTCCAGCCTGGCCGGGTTCGACTACTCGGCCAATACCTTCAACCTGAGCGCCCAATTCACATACTGACACGCAAGATTCACCGTCGGACGCTACCCTGTCGCCACCATGAAACATACGCTCAAACCCCTCCTCGCCGCCCTCGTTGTCACCCTCACCCTGACCGCCTGCGGCGAAAAGGAAGAGAAAAAAGTAGCCACCCAGGTGGCCGCCAAGGTTGGCAAGGAAGAAATTTCTGTCCACCAGATCAACCAGGTGCTCAGCCGCACCAATGCCGGCAATGCCACCCCGGCAGCGGTGGACAAGCTGCGCCGCGACGTGCTGGAGAAACTCATCGACCAGCAGCTGGCGGTGGACCAGGCCATCGAATCCAAGATCAACCGCTCGCCCGAGGTGGTGGCCATGCTTGAATCGGCCCGGCGCGAGGTGCTGGCGCGGGCCTACATCCAGCAGATCACCGCCGCCCTGCCCAAGCCCACACCCGAAGAGCTGAAGAAATACTATGTGGACCACCCGGCCCTGTTTTCGGAGCGGCGCGTCTACAACCTGCAAGAGGTGCAGCTGCCCGCCTCGGCCGGCACCGCCATCGCCGAGAACGTGCGCGGCATGCTGGCCGCAGGCAAGCCCCTGGACGAAGTGGGCCTGTTCCTCAAGGGCCAGGACATCCGGTTTGGCGGCGGCGCCGCCACGCGCGCCGCAGAGCAGATCCCGCTGGAGCTGCTGACCAAGCTGCATGCACTGAAAGACGGACAGACGATGGTGGTGGCCAACTCGCAGGGCTTCAATGTCGTGCGTGTCGCCACCTCGCAGACCGCCCCGGTACCCGAGGCCAACGCGCTGCCACGCATCGAGCAGTTCCTGTCCAACCAGCGCGCCGCCGAGGCGGCGAGCAAGGCCATCAAGGACCTGCGCGCCAAGTCCACCGTCACCTACATGGGCGACTTTGCCGGTGGCCCGCCGGCAGCCGGGGCCGCTGCGCCCGCCGCTGCCGCACCGGCGCCGGCCGCTGCACCCGCAGCAACCGACACCGCCACAACCGCACCCGCCCCGGACGCCGCCAAGACCCAGAGCGTGATCGAAAAGGGCGTGGCCAAGCTCAAGTAAGGCCCCGCCCGTTTGCCAATTTCCCCCTCGAACCGGACGTCTCCATGACCATGCGCCTTTACCGAATCACCCACCTGCTGCTGGCCGCCATGCTGGGGCTGGTCAGCCTGGGCGCGTTTGCCCAGACCAAGCCCGATTACCCGCTGGGCGCGGGCGACGCCATCCGGGTGCAGGTGTTTCAAAACCCCGACCTCACCATCGAAACCCGGGTGTCGGAGAACGGCTCCATCACCTACCCGCTGATCGGTGCGGTGGAGCTGGGTGGCCTGTCGATCGCCGCGGCCGAGAAAAAGATCGCCGACGCCCTGCAAAAAGGCGGCTTCATCCGCCAGCCGCAGGTCAACATCGTGCTGATCCAGATCCGCGGCAACCAGGTCTCGGTGCTGGGGCAGGTCAACCGGCCCGGGCGCTTTCCGCTGGAGACAGCCAACACCCGCCTGAGCGACATGCTGGCCAACGCCGGTGGCGCCACCCAGGGCGGCGACGACATGGTGGTGGTCACCGGCCTGCGCGGCGGCAAGCAATTTCGCCGGGTGATCGACCTGCCCTCCATCTACCTGAACGAAAAAACCGAAGACGACATCGTTCTGATGGGGGGCGACACGGTCTATGTGCACCGCGCCCCGGTGTTCCACATCTACGGCGAGGCCCAGCGCCCCGGCTCCTTCCGCGTGGAGCGCAACATGACGGTGATGCAGGCCCTGGCCCAGGGCGGTGGCCCCACCGCCCGCGGCACCGAGAAAAAGCTGCGCCTGCACCGCCGCGCTGCCGACGGCCGGGTCACCCAGAGCGTGCCCGAGCTGACCGACCCGGTGCAGCCCGACGACGTGATCTACATCGAAGAGGCCCCGGTGTTCTTCATCTACGGCGAAGCCCAGCGCCCCGGCTCCTTCCGCATCGAGAAAGACATGACGGTCATGCAGGCCCTGGCCCAGGGCGGCGGCCCCACCGCCCGCGGCAGCGAGCGCAAGCTGCGCCTGCACCGCAAGGGCGCCGACGGCAAGGTCGAGCGGATCACCCCCAACCTGACGGACCTGGTGCAACCCAACGACGTGATCTACGTCGAGGAACGCCTTTTCTAGGCCACGCCATAACAACAAGCCAACAAGGACTGCGCGCCATGACCCTCCAACAATTTTTGCTCATCCTGCGGGCCCGCTGGCTGGTGGCGCTGCTCACCCTGCTGGTGACGGTGCTGGCCACGGTGGTCATCAGCCTGATCATCCCCAAGGAATACACCGCCTCGGCCGCCGTGGTGGTGGACGTCAAGTCGCCCGACCCTGTCAGCGGCATGGTGCTGCAGGGCATGATGGCACCTGGCTACATGGCCACCCAGATCGACATCATCAACAGCGAGCGCGTGGCCCAGCGCGTGGTGAAGCTGCTGCGCATGGAAGAAAGCGCCGCCATCCGCACCCAGTGGCAGGAGGAAACCCAGGGCCAGGGCCAGCTGATCGCGTGGCTGGCCGCGCTGCTCCAGAAAAAGCTCGAGGTGCGCCCGTCGCGCGAAAGCAACGTGATCAACATCAGTTATTCGGGCGGCAACCCCGACTTTGCCGCCGCCGTGGCCAACGGCTTCGCCCAGGCCTACCTGGACGTCAACCTCGACCTGAAGCTGGCCCCTGCCCGCCAGTACGCCGCCTTCTTCGAAGAGCAGACCAAGCAGATGCGCGACAAGCTCGAAGCCGCGCAAAAGGCGCTGTCCGACTACCAGCAGGCCAACGGCATCACCACGGTGGACGACCGGCTGGACTTCGAAACCGCCAAGCTCAACGAAACCTCCAGCCAGCTCACGCAGATCCAGGCGCTGACCACCGACAGCCAGAGCAAGCGCCAGAACGCCAAGGCCGACACCGTGGCCGAGGTGATGCAAAGCCCGCTGGTCAACGGCCTGAAAGCCGACATCGCCCGGCTGGACGCCCGGCTGCAGGAGAGCAACATCAACCTGGGCAAGAACCACCCCCAGACCCAGCGCACCGAGGCCGAGCTGGCCACCCTGAAGGCCCAGCTGGAGACCGAAACCCGCAAGATCACCACCTCGATCGACACCACCTACCAGGTGGGCAAGCAGCGCGAAGGCCAGCTGCAGGCCGCCCTGGCCGCCCAGAAGACCCGCGTGCTCACGCTCAACAAGCAGCGCGACGAACTGAACGTGCTGCGCCGCGACGTGGAAACCGCGCAGCGCGCATTCGAGCTGATCAGCCAGCGCTCTTCGCAGTCGAACGTGGAAAGCCAGAACAGCCAGACCAACCTGGCCCTGCTGAACGCGGCCGCCGCGCCCACGGAGCCGTCGCGCCCGCGCGTCTTCCTGAACGTGCTGGTGTCCATCTTCCTCGGCACGCTGCTGGGCGTGGGCCTGGCGCTGATGCTGGAGCTGGCCAACCGCCGCGTGCGCTCGGCCGACGACCTGTCCGAGGCGCTGGACCTGCCGGTGCTGGGCACCATTGCCGCTGCCGGCAGCATGGTCAGGCGCAAAGCCGGCGGCGCCCCTGCCCTGGCCATGGCAGGAGCCAAAGCATGAGCACCATCAACAACACCATGAACCAGCTGGCCCCGCAGACACCGCCACCTGGCGCCCCCGCAGCAGCAGCCCCCGCCACCGGCGGCGCCCGCTCCATCGGCGACATCCTGGTGGCCAGCGGCCGCCTGAGCGCGGCAGACGCCGAGCGCATCCTGCAGCGCCAACAAAAGGACAAGTCGCAGTTTGGCGACGCCGCGCTGGCCCTGAAGCTGCTGACCAAGGCCGACATCGACTATGCGCTGTCGAAGCAGTTCGACTACTCGTACCTGCCCGAGCAGGACACCAGCCGCAGCCCCGAGCTGGTGGCCGCCTACAAGCCCTTCAGCAAGGTGGGCGAAAACCTGCGCGCGGTACGCAGCCAGCTGATGCTGCGCTGGTTCAACACCGACCCGTCACGCAAGGTGGTGGCGCTGGTGAGCCCCGGCGCGGGCGAGGGCCGCAGCTTCGTGGCGGCCAACCTGGCCATCGTTTTCTCGCAGCAGGGCGAACGCACACTGCTGATCGACGCGGACCTGCGCCAGTCGCGCCAGCAAAGTTTGTTCATGCTGGGCAAGAGCGCCGGCCTGTCCGGCATTCTGGCCGACCGCGCCGGGCTGGAGGTTGCGGTGCCCGTGCCGGGGCTGAAGGGCCTGCATGTGCTGCCCGCCGGCGCCGTGCCGCCCAACCCGCAAGAGCTGCTGGGCCGCCCGGCCTTTGGCGCGCTGCTGCGTGCGGCGGCCGAGAAGTTCGACGTGATCATCATCGACAGCCCGGCCGGCAGCGACTATGCCGACGCCGAGATCATCGCCGCGCAGGCGGGTGCTGCGGTGGTGGTGACGCGCAAAAACAAGACCCGCACGCCGGATGCTGCGCTGCTGGCGCGGAGGCTCCAGGACAGCGGGGTGGTGCTGGTGGGGGCGATTCTGAATGATGACTGAGCGCGAAGTAACCCCAAGGGTTACACTCCAAGATGATCAAGTCGTTTGCACACAAAGGTCTGGAACGCTTTTTCCTGAAGGGCAGCAAGGCCGGAATCAAGGCTGTTCATGCCGACCGCCTGCGGCTCATGCTGGCCATGCTGGACCAGGCCAGGGTGGTTGAAGATATGGATGCACCCGGACTACGACTGCATGCACTCAAGGGAGACTTGAGCGGGTATTGGTCCGTCACAGTCCAGGCCAATTGGCGATTGATTTTTCAATTTGATGGCGCTGATGCTCACCTGGTCGATTACCTCGACTACCACTGAGCCAGAGAAAGGAAAAATGTCATGCGTATGCACAACCCCCCCCATCCGGGCGAAATTTTGCGTGAGATGTGGTTGACGCCATTGAACCTGTCAATTACCCAGGCGGCACAACAGTTGAACGTATCTCGGAAAACGTTGTCCGAAATCGTGAACGCAAAGGCCGCCATCACCCCCGAAATGGCGATGCGCCTTGAGTTGGCATTTGGCAAGACAGCAGAAAGTTGGCTGGGCGCGCAAGCGGCCCATGATCTTTGGCAGATGCAGGCACACAAGGAGTCGCTCGGTGTGCAACGGTTGGTGGCTGCTGTTGCATAGGACTCCCTCGACATCAACGAGCGGCATCCAGCACCATGACAGCCACCGCCGCCCTCACCCGCATGCTTCCCACAGAAGCAGGCCAAATAGTGCGGGCAGTGTCCGCACAATCTCTCGACCTGCACATGCCAAGCGAGACGGCAAGAAAGTGCGGTCAGCGACCGCACTATTGCACGCAAATGCGGCGCGGCTCCTGAATGCATCCTTGACCTGAAAGCAATGAAATTTGCCGACGTGATCAGCCTGGCCCGACAGGGCGAATCGCAGACCGTGGAATTCAAGAAGTCTACGGCCGAGAAGGACCGTGCCTGCCGCACGCTCTGCGCGTTCGCCAATGGCCAAGGTGGTAAGCCGATCACTTTCAGGGGCGTTCCCTACGAACGCGTGCTGAATACAACACGGGCCATGCCACGGGTGAATTACCAGCGCCTGCTGGTGGAATCCTTGAACTCCTCTGACCGATGGGAGCTGCAACCCGCCGAGGGTTGGACCGTCGACATGCTCGACGCCACAGAAATCACCCAGACGATTGAAGAGGCCAACCGCGCTGGCCGCAGCGACGAGCCCGGCACACGCGACCCCATGGCGATCTTGCGCGGCTTGAACTTGTTGACCACCGATGGCCGCCTGAACCGCGCAGCGGTCGCCCTGTTTTGCAAGGCCGACAGCCCGCGCGCAGAGTTTCCCCAATTCAAACTGCGTGTCGCCCGCTTCAAGGGCACGACGCGCAGCGAGTTTCTGGACAACCGCCAATACCAGGGCAACGCGTTTGACCTGATGCGCAGGGCCGAGCGATTTCTGATCGACTGGCTGCCGGTAGCGGGGCGCATCATCCCCGGCAAGATGGAGCGGGAGGACACACCCGCGCTGCCGGTGGAAGCTGTGCGAGAGGCCTTGGCCAACGCGTTTGTGCACCGGGACTATGCCGGCTTCAGCGGGTCCATCGGAGTCGCTCTGTATGACGACCGGCTCGAAATCATCTCGCCCGGCAGCCTGCACTTTGGCCTGACGCCTGAAATGCTGCAGCAGCCGCATGAGTCGATGCCCTGGAACCGGACGATTGCCGGCGCCTTCTACCGCCGTGGGCACATTGAGACCTGGGGGCGTGGCACCAACAAGATTGCCGAGTTGTTGCGGCAGGCAGGCAGGGCGCCGGTCATCGTGACATCGGATGTGCACTCGGTCAATGTGACCTTCCGGCTGCCGCCACGAGATGGCGCAGTAAGTGGCGCAGTAAATCCCCAGCAAGACGAGCTGCTCCCGTACATCGCAAGCCATCCTGGCCACCGCACGCAGACAATTGCTGACGCACTGGCAACGCCCAGGAAGACCCTGCAGCGAGCGCTCAAGAATCTGCTGGATTCAAACCCGATTGAATTCGTCGGGTCGCCCAAGACGGGCGGATACCACTTGACCCAACCTGCTCGCGGGACACCATCATGAATATGGGTTGCCGCAGTATGTGCAGTGTGTCATGTGAGCAAGTTGCGCTCCACCCACCGCTTGACCACCCGCCGCCAGCGCAGCGCAGTGGCGCCCGCCACGGCACCCAGCGCGTCAAAGGCCAGGTCGTCCCAGCCGGCAGCACGGCCGGGCAGCGACATCTGGTGGAATTCGTCGATAGCACCCACGGCCAGTGCCACGGTAAAGGCCAGCCACCACATGGGCCGGCCGCGCCAGCCACTGGCGTAACCCACTGCCGCCGCCAGCATAGCAAACACGCCCGCATGGGCCAGCTTGTCCCACGGCTCGGGGATCAGGCCCACGGCATAGGGCTGCGCGCCGCCGTAGTACAGGCCCAGCGGCAGGCCGATGGCTGCCAGAACAGCAACCACACGCAACACGCGCTGTAACACGCGCATGGTAGAACCCTCGGCTATGGACACGCAAACTCCTCAAACTCCACTGGGACCCGACACGGGGCCACAGGCGTGGCGCGCGGAGCTGGTGACGTGGCTGCCGATTATTGCAGGGCTGGTGGTGTTGTATGTGCCCAGCCTGGTGGACTTGTTTCGGGGGGTGTGGGCGTCGGATGAACAAATGCACGGCCCCATCGTGCTCGGTATCTCCTGCTGGCTGTTGTACCGCAATTGGCCGACCATGATGGAAGTAAGCCAGGGGCAAGCATCGAACCGCTGGGGCTGGCCGATTGTGGTCTTTGCGATGCTGCTCTATGTGCTCGGCCGCTCGCAGGACATCCTTATCTTCGAGATCGGATCGGTCGTCTGGTTGCTGCTGGGCATAGGCTTGCTCGTGCGCGGCACGGTGGCTGTCAAGACGCAGTGGTTTGCGCTGTTCTTCATGCTCTTCATGATTCCCCTGCCCAGCCAGGTGGTGGACCTGGTGACCATGCCCATGAAAATGGCCGTGTCCTACGTGGCGGAGCATGTTCTGTACTGGGTGGGTTACCCCATCGGCCGTACAGGTGTCATCCTGCAGATCGGCCAGTACATGCTGCTCGTGGCAGATGCCTGCGCCGGGCTGCATACCCTGCTGACACTGGAAGCACTGGGCCTGCTCTACCTGAACCTGGTGCGGCGCGACTCGCTGTTTCGCAATGTCGGCCTCGCCATATTGATCGTGCCGATCTCGTTCACGGCCAACGTCATCCGGGTCATGGTGCTGAGCCTCATCACCTATCACTTTGGCGACGAAGCCGGCCAGGGCTTCCTGCACGGCTTTGCCGGGATGGTGCTTTTTCTGAGTGCCCTGCTTTTGATCATTGCTTTCGACACGTTGTTGCACAACGTCGAGCGCTTCCGTGCGCGCCGCTCGGCACAACTGGCCTGATTCATGCACGCGCTACAAGCCATGAAGATCTCGGTGTCCCACATCGTCCTGCTGGTGCTGATGCTGGTGTCAGCCGGCATGGCGTCTGCCCTGCGCCCCACGATCAGCCTGGCAGACGAACGAACACCCATCAGCCTCAAGACCATGGTGCCTGCCGAGTTTGGCGAATGGCGCGAGCAGCAGAACGTCAGCGCAGCGATCGTGGACCCGACGCAAAAGGAAATGCTCGACAAAATCTACAGCGAAACCTTGACGCGTACCTATGTGAACAACGCCGGTTATCGCATCATGTTGTCGATCGCCTATGGCAAAAACCAAAGCGACGCGCTTCAATTGCACAAGCCGGAGGTGTGTTACCCCGCTCAAGGCTTTGCCTTGCTGGCCAAACAAGCCAGCACGCTGGACCTCTCGGGCACGCAGATAGCCACAACACGGTTGCAGACCAGCCTCGGCCAACGGTTCGAGCCCATCACCTATTGGACTGTGGTGGGGGACCGCATCACCACCAGCGGCATCAACAAGAAGCTCACTGAAATGCGGTATGCCTTGAATGGCCGCATCCCGGATGGAATGCTGATTCGCATGTCTTCCATCGACACGAACGTTGACAGGGCCTATGCGATACAGGGCCAGTTTGCCCAGCAAATGATCCAGGCCATCGGCCCGGAAGTTCGCAAGCGGTTCGCGGGTGACCCTGCCCCGATTTGAATCAAGCCCTGCAGACAAGCGCATGCCAAATAGCAAAAAAGCCCTCATCACCGGCATCACCGGCCAGGACGGCGCCTACCTCGCTGAGTTCCTTCTCAAGAAAGGCTACGCGGTGCACGGCATCAAGCGCCGCGCCTCTTCCTTCAACACCGACCGCATCGACCATTTGTACCAGGACCCGCATGTGGACCAGCGCAACTTCGTGCTGCACTACGGCGACCTGAGCGACGGCGCCAAC
>Ga0247834_1004824_pt1 | contig 16537 bp, 4 predicted proteins | sample LaCruzMarch2015__8_FD_187118 | JGI IMG/M metagenome (GOLD analysis project Ga0247834, IMG submission 187118) | Freshwater microbial communities from meromictic Lake La Cruz, Castile-La Mancha, Spain - LaCruzMarch2015_12m | ecosystem: Environmental > Aquatic > Freshwater > Lake | place: Spain...
TCGTCTGACGATTCAGCCCCCTGCCACGCATCGCGTCATTCACGGCCAGCGGTCGCAGCAGGTTGAGCGCGGCCTTGACCTGAACGGGATCACAGCGCGTCGAGTCATTCTCCCGCCTCAGACGGCGAGAGCGAGCCTCAAAAAACAATCAAGCTGCGCGCCACCTCGCCACGAATCAGGGCCTCGTAGGCTTCGTTGATCCGCTCCAGCGGATAGGTGCGGGTGATCAGTTCATCCAGCATTAGCTTCCCCGCGCGATGCATGTCCATGAGCATGGGCAGGTCTTGCCGAGGACGTGTGGTGCCGTAGAGGCTGCCGATGAGAGACTTCTCGGCGTAGACGAGCTGGTTCACATTGATCGGGGCACGCACGTCGGCGCGGGAAATGCCAACGACCACGCACTTGCCGCCCTTCTTGGTCGCATCGAAGGCCTGGGCGATGGTCTCGCCGGTGCCGATGGCTTCAAAGGTGAAGTCCGCCCCCTTGCCGCCGGTCAGGTTCTTGATGGCTTGCACGACATCACAATCGCGGGCAAGGATGACATCGGTCGCGCCGAATACCCGCGCGTGGTCGAGCTTCAGGTCATGCACATCGACCGCAATGATCTGCCTTGCACCCGCTTGCTTCGCCCCTTGCACGATGTTCAAGCCGATGCCCCCGCAGCCGATGACGGCGACGGTCGAGCCGTAGCGCACCTGCGCGGCATGGGTCACGGCACCCACGCCAGTGATGACGCCGCAGCCGATAAGTGCCGCTTTTTCAAAGGAGAAGTCTGGCTCAATCTTCACGACTGACGCCTCAGGCATCGTGCTCAGAGACGAAAAAGCCGACACACCCGCGTAGTGGCGAATGAAGTCCCCAGCGCGATTGCGGAAGCGCATGGTGCCATCGGGCATGGTGCCATTGAAACGCATTGCGGTGCCCATGTCGCAGAGCGCTGGGCGACCATTAGCGCAGTATTCGCAGCGCCCGCAAGGGCCTCGCCACATGAGGATGACGTGATCACCCACCGCAATCGTTTGCACGCCCTCGCCCACGGCTTCGACGATGCCCGCGCCCTCATGGCCTGGGATGATCGGCATGGGCATGGCGAGGTCTCCGCACATGACATGCCAGTCGCTGTGGCAAACGCCCGCCGCCTTCATGCGCACCGTGACTTCGCCAGGGCCAGGGGGCAGCACTTCCACCTCCTCAATGCGCAGGGGCTGACGAGCCTGATACAAAACAGCGGCCTGGGCAGTGAAGGACATGCCTTCATCAAAACCCAGGCCGCGAGAATAGGCAAGGCTGCAAGCGACTACGGCACCGGAGCGCCGAAGTTCGCCGTGCCACTGAGCACCGGGCTAGTGGCCAGTGTCTGGCCCGGCTGCGGCAACTGTGGCACCAGCATGTAACCAGCGCTGCGGAAGATGCCCGCACCCAGATGGACAATGAAGCCTTGGAAGACAGGTTTGCGCACGAGGGCCACCGTTGGGTTGTCCAGGGTGATTCCGCCGCTGTAAGCACCGGTTTTGGCGTCCACCTTGAAGGTGAGCTTCTCAGGATTTAGAGCGAGGGAAGGCGGGATCGTCACAGTCTGCGCAATCACTGTCCCAGGGTTCGCAATAGTAAAGATCACGGGATAGCCCTGATCAGGGTTGAGCCCACCTTCCGTGAAGAATACCTGGAAGTTATTGCTCGTTTCAGAGCGATTCATGACCACATCGCCTGAGGCAAGAACCGGATACTTGCCGCCAGCGGTGCTAACAGCAAAGGCATCAAAGCCAAGTCGGTAACCCATGTCTTTGGAAGCGACAGGCGCAGGCTTCTTCACCCAGGACAGCGAACCCGCAAGGGTGTTGTTGTCAAAGGGAGCAGGCCCCACATCCGTGATTTGAATCGTTCCTAGCAAGGAACCCAAACTCGTGGTGAACGGCGCGTAGAAGGGCAATTCGCCATCGGGTCCAGCGATGGTGGCCACGCTAAAGGCTTGGCCATCAGCCGTGCGTCCCGCGAGGGTGAGCTTGCCATCCAAGCCAACCTTGAAGCTGCCATAGCCATTGCCTTGAGGAATCTCGAGGTCGCCTTGCTTCGCAATTGGGATGTCGATCGCCATCGTGTAATCACCCGTGAAGTTCGCAGCTGGTAGCGTGCCCCATTTGTTGCGGAAGCCAGTGACAGGAGCGGTTCCAGCCAGAGGATCGGAGACCGTCGTGGTAAACAGAGCGTCGCTAGTGAGGCCAAGGTTGAAGCTCAGTGTGAGCGGCAGTGAGCCCGTTTGTGGCAGAGTGGCATTACCATTGACCGCTGTCACCACGCCAGCTGTCACCACGGCATTGATCTGGCCGGTGCCGCTGAGGGCGGCCTTGCCCGGATAGGTAAGCTTAGCCGTGTAGAAGCCAGTGTTGGTGACAGAGAGGTCTACGCGCCCGCCGAGGCGGTTGTTGTTGTCATGCGCTTCGGCGTAGCCCACATAGGTGCCTTGCACACCAAGAGGCAGGGCCTGGATCGTCAGCGTGGTATTGATCACAGCGCTGGTGTTGACGGCGTTCTTGGCCGTGAGGACAACGGGCACCGCTGACACTGGGGCTGTTGGCTTACCAGAGATCAGACCTGTCGTCGCATTAATACTCAGACCTGCGGGTAGCCCAGTGGCGGAGTAGGACGCAGGGGCCTTGAGCAGAGTGCTGTCTGCCACGACCTGATATGAGTACAGGCTACCTACGGTGCCATCTGGTAGAGCTGGCCCACCGACAATCGGAAGCAACCCCGGGGCTGCGTTTGGAACCGCAAGCGTGAAGTCGCCAGAGGTCATCGTCAGTGTCGGCACACCTGCCTTGAAGACCTCGCACGTGTAAACCCCGGTGTCGGAGTTGTCCATGGTGGTAAACTTCAGAGTCTTGGTCGTAGTGCCGATAAGATGGGGCGGCGTATCGGCCAGGCGGATGGTCCCGTACCAAGCGTAGGCTAAAGTGGTGCCAGGAGGTGCTGCCGCATTGACGGTAAAGCTGGTGCCTGCCGAGCCATTGGCCAGAACGACACGCTTACCTGCAAGATCGAGCACGAAAACTTCAGCAGTGTCGCTGGTCTCTGTGCCCAGAGCATTTTTGACGGTGCAGCCATAATTTCCTGCGCTACCAAGGGCAATGTTGGTGAGTAAGTAGCTGCTGCCAGTTGCGCCTTTGACCAGCGCCCCATTCTTCGTCCACTGATAAGTTAGATTGCTGCCCGTCGCCACGACTGACAAGGTAATCGTGCTACCCACAGAGGCGAACTGAGATAATGGCTGCGTGCCGATCAGCGGAACTTCGTCATCGTCCGTGATGGTGACGGTGCAAGCGATGTTCGGCCCCAGTGAGGCGCTGCTGCCCGTTGGCCCACCTAGCTCAATCGTGAAGTCTTCATCGACCTCCTCCACCCCATCGTTGACCACAAGGATATCAATGATCGCCACAGTCTGTCCTTCGACAAAAGAGACTGAGGCAGGAATCGCTGCGAAATCAGCCGGGGTCACGGCCGTGCCACCGGGCAACAAGGTCAGAGGTACCGTGAAGGCCTCAGAGGCGGGTGCCGTGAGCAAGACACGCACTTGGGCATTACCAGATGTCTCGGAAACGGCCTGAGTGGTGGATTCCACGTTCACTTCCACCGGAACCGGAGCGCCCGTAGTGGTGAAGGTCACGGGCTTACCGTATCCCCAACTCTCTCCATTGAACGCTTTCGCTCGCACCACATAGGTCGTGCCTAGATCTAGCGTGCCCAGGGTTGCAGAAGATAGGCCGATACCTCCCAATACCTTACCAGAGAAAATGGAGGACACTGGTCCTGGGTCCGTGATCGGGTAGAATTCGAATGAGACGTCTGCATAACCGTCGCCGGGATTAACTAAAGCATGGGCGTCTGCTCCGCTATTGGTGATATTCGTCACCGCAAGCGTGGTTACAACCGGCACGTGTGAGAAGTCCAGACGCCACAAATCGCTGTAGCTATTGGCACCATTGGCACCGCCGAAGAGCCACAAATCGCCCTCTGAACCAACCAATGCCGCTCCCCCGCGGCGAGACCCGGGAGTATTGCCAGCAGCAGCTACTCCCAGTGCGCCATAGACGCCAGCACCACCTCCAGAGGCTGGCCCCTTAATCCAGGCCCATTCGTTAGCAGCAGGGTTGTAGCGCCACAGATCGTTCATCGGCGCTGCTGCTTGACCCCCGAAGAGCCATACCTGACCACGCGCATCAAACCAGGACACTGCTCCTGAGCGTGCCAGCGGCGTATTGGCTGCGGCAGCCACACCGAGCACACCATTGACGCCTAATCCATTGGCAGCAGATGAGCCTTTCAGCCATGTCCAGGCATTCTGCTGAATGTCATACACCCAGAGGTCATTCAGATTCCCTTTGGCTGTGCCGGTGGCACCACGGCCCGTGCCGCCGAAAAGGAAAAGCCGCCCGGTGATGTCGGACCATGCAGTGGCAAAGCTACGACCACTTGGCTGGTTGGTGCTCGCGATTGATCCCGGAGTGCCATAAACCCCATTGGCGTCCAAACCGCTGCCGCCACTGATCCAGCACCAGGCATTGATAGCTGGGTCATAGACCCACAAGTCATTCAGATTCCCCACCGTCGTGCCAGTGCCAGGACGTCCGTTGCCACCAAACAGCCACAACCTCCCTCTGGCATCCACCCACGTTACAGCACCGCTTCGTGCACCAGGTGTGTTCACCGTGGAAGGAAGGCCCTTTGTGCCGTAAGTGCCATTGAGATTGATGAAGTTGCTCCCCTTTAACCAGGTCCACTCATTTTGAGTGGCGTCATACACCCAGAGATCATTGAGCAAGCCGCTACCCTTGGCGCTGCTGTCTCGTCCTGTGCCGCCAAACAACCACAGTCGGCCATCCGCACCGGTCCAAGAAGCCGCACCGCTGCGAGCCCCTGGGTCATTGCCAGAAGCAGCAATGCCCTGCACACCGTAGACGCCCGCCATGCCATTCACCTTGCTGCCACGAACCCAAGTCCATTCGCTTGTATCCTGGTCATAAGCCCACAGATCATTGAGCACTCCTGGTTTAGCAGCGCCGTCAATGCCGTTGCCACCGAACAGGAAGAACTGATCCTGTCCGCTCCAGGAGGCTGCATCCGCGCGCGCACCGGGGATGTTCGCTGCCGCAGCGACGCCGAGAGCACTGTGCACACCTGGCTTACTGGCCAAGTTCGAGCCGCCTCCCCAAATCCAGTCGGCCGGTTGCTTAGTAATTATCACCGCAACTTCGGCTGGAGCTGAGTCCAACGTGCCATTGTTGACCTTGAACTCAAAGTAGTCGGTGCCGATAAAGTCAGCGTTGGGATTGTATTGGAAAGTGCCATCGGCATTCACCACCACGGTGCCAGACTCAGGGTCGCTGACCTTGCTGAAGGTCAACGGCAGGGAGTTTGGATCATCACCTGTAAGTGTGCCAGCCAGCTGATCGTCGACAACACCGGAGAACGTGGCGACGTTGGCTGTGGGGCCACCCACAATGATGGTGATGGTGGCGATGTTGGAGTCTGCACTGCCATCGTTGACCTTAAAGGTGAAGGTGTTGACGCCCACGAAGTCAGGAGTTGGCTCATACGTGAACGAGCCGGTGCCGGCACCGAAGGTGCTGATGGTGCCGTTAGTAGGATCGGACAGCTTGGTGTAGGTCAGGGTGTCGCCGTCGTATTCCAGGGCGGACACGAAGCTGATGAGATTCGCATTCTTTGCGGTGGACTTAATGTCATCAAATGCCACGGGTGCATCAGGCTGCGGGTTCACCGTGATGGTGATAGTCGCTGGGCTGGAGGTGCCCTGGGCGCTGGTGGCCGTGAAGGTGAAGGTGTCCAGGCCGTGGAATTCAGGATCCGGCTGGTACGTGAAGCCCCCTGCCGTGTTCATAACGAGCGAGCCATGGAACGTTGATTGCACCACTTGATAGCTGGTGATCGTGTCGCCTTCGGGATCGGTGGCCGTGGCCGTGCCAACGATGGACGCGGCATCCTCATTGCCACTGGCCACTCCGTTGTTTGCGATCGGCACATCATTCACCGGTGTGATGGTGAGGTTGAAGATCGCCGGGGCGGACGTAGCCACACCATCCGTGACGGTGTATTGGAAACTGTCCGTGCCTGCGAAATTCAGTGTCGGCGTAAAGGTCGGGGTCAGGCCAGGGCCGGACGTCAGCAAGCCGTGCGCGGGTGGCGTGGTGATGCTGAAGGTAAGCGCCTCCTTGTCGGCATCCGTGCCTTTCAAGGTCAGCACAGTGGCAGTGTCCTCTTTCAAGGTGGCTGCACCTGTCGCTGCTAGCGGTGCCACGTTCGGCGTGGTGAAAGTAAGAATGGAGCCGACAACCTTGCCTGTAGCGTTCTCGACGACCAAGCGGAAGCGATAGGTCGTGTGCGGCAGCAGACCGGTCAAAGCTTGAGTCATGGTCTTGCTCACCGTCGCGGCTGTGATGCTGACCTTGGCACTGCTCAGTCCCAGCGCCGTGGTAGGACCGTATTCAAACCACGCGGTGGAAGCCAGGCCATTCGGCGTCGCCGCACCATTGAGCGTGGCCTTGTTGCCAGTGAAGGGTGCCGTGGTGGCTGCATTGGTCACTGCGCCGGGTAGCCCAGCGATGGTGCCTGTGGCAAGGAAGGTATGTGTGCTGCCCTGGACGGTGCCCGACAACTTGCTGGCGACGGCACGATAGTGGTAGGTGGTGCCATTGACCAGGCCACCGATGGGCTCGCTCAGTGTCTGGGTGGCGAACGGATTGGGCAACGTGCGGACTGGCGTGCTGTTGCCGAAAGCCGGGGGAACACCCCACTCGATGTAAGCCGTGGTGGCCTGACCGCCAGGGGTAACGGTGGCCCCCAATGTGGCCGACAAAGAAGACACCAGCGTTGGCGTCGGGTTTGTCGTCACCAACGGGCCTGAACCGGTACCATAGGCAGGTCCCACGTTGTAGTTCGCCAGCACTTGAGCAGGCGTCAGCGCCCCTCCGTGGATTCGCACAGTATTGATATGACCCGTAAACGCGTCTGTGAAGTCCAGGGTGCCAGGAGCGGATAAGCCAGCACCCACGGCGACCCAATCCTGCCAAGTATTCAGTCCAGCCGGATGCTGGCTGGTATGCACCGCCACGCCGTCCACGAAGACGGTGAGGTTAGTGCCGGAGTAAACCGCCGTCAGGTGATGCCAAGCATTCAAAGACGGGGTGTTAGGAGGCGTCGATGCCGCCCACGTCTGCGTAGCGCTGCCGGTCACCAGGCCGCTGGAACTGCCGTGGCCGAGCTTGAAGATGCTGTTGTCGCCCGAGGTGGAGCCCAGAGTCAAGGCAGCTTCATTAACGCCCGTGAATGCTGGGTTCAGCACCCAGAGTTCGACCGTGCGGTCGCTGTTCCAGGAGAAGTCAGGATCGGCATTGCTCTGGCTGCGATAGGCGGTGTTCGTGCCATCGAACTCCACGCCAGGAACACCAGTGCCCCCAGCATCGGCATTCACCGCAGGAAGATTCAATCCGGCGCTGTCGAAGTCGCCCAGTGCTCCATAGTTTTTCCAGGTCAAGGTTCCCGCCGTGGGACCATTCGCCCGTAGGTCCACCCATAGGATGCCAGCGGTGTTCAGCGTGGTCGTGGTGAAGACCGCGTCGTCGCCATAGGTCGTGCCCTGGCTGTTCTGCGCCACGACGCGATAGTGATACTCATGGCCGGGAGCTAGGCCTGCGATAGGGGCTACAAGATTGAAAGGCTTCCAGCCAGTGCCTGCGGACACCGGAGCCGTGGCGTTGTCATAAGTCGCCGTGGCACCCCACTCCACCCAGGCGGTGGTGGTTAGCCCCTTTGGTGCGACCAGACCGTTCAGGGTGGCCGATGTCGGTGTGACTGAGGAGGCACCCTTGGTGGAGGCCAACGGTGCAGCCAACGGGAAGACCGCCGGCCCCACCTCATAATTCTTCAGGACGTCCGCAGGTTTCAGTTCACCGCTATGGATGCGCAGGCTGTTGACGTAGCCATGGAAGCTGCCGCCCACAGGCGTGCCAGCCGCATTTCTCAACGCACCCAGGAGTATGGGATCAAGCGTGGTAGCCAAATTGCCACCGACGGTTTTGCTCACCTTTAGCACCCCATCGACAAAGACCTTCGCCCCCTTGGCACCATTGTAGGTATAAACCAAGTGATGCCATTGTCCCAGAGACGGCAACGTGACAGCCGTGTAGGCCATGTCATCGGCACCGTGCTTGGCGGCACCATCAGTGCCCGGGTTGTAGGACAGCGCCGTCTGAGTGCGTACGCCATCACGGCCTAGGCTGACAATGTCATCCTCGTTGCCGAATCCAGGATTGAACACCCACAGCTCAATGGAGCGGTTGTCATTGGCTGCGATCGCTGCGGTAGCGGCGGGTCCCACATAATAATCGGCCGCCGTTTGCAGTAGCACACCGGGGATGCCCGTGCCCTGAACATTGGTTTCGACTGTCGCCGCACCCGTCCGATTGAAGTCGCCCAGGATACCTTGATTGTCCCAGATCGCCGTGCCAGCAGTCGAATGCTTGGAGATCAAATGGACAAGCAGCTCACCCGCCACCGTCTGCGGCACAGTGGCCACCGTCACGTCCGGCCCAATGTAGCCCCCGACCGGTTCCAGAAGATTGCTCGCGCGAATTCGATAGTGATAAATGGTGTTCTCGGCGAGGCCAGTCACTGGCGCATTCACCGTTTGCAAGGTGGCGAAAGAATCGACCCGGACCTTCGGCGTTTCAAGACCATAGGACGTGTCGGTTCCATACTCAAACCAAACATCCACCGCCAGACGATTGGGATTCACCGTGCCGCTAAGGGTTGCCGAGGTCAGACTGTAAACCGTCGAAGGCAACGTGTTGACCACCGCCGGAGCCATCGTGCGAATGGTGCGGGTGATGCCCCGGGTGGTGCCCAGCGAATTCTGAGCGGCCGTGCGGTAGTAATACGTCCCCGGATAGACCAGCCCGGTGATTGTGCCCGTGGTGTTGACCTGAACCGCTCCGCTGCCTGCGGCGACTATAGGTGTCTTGTTGGTCATGCTCGCGGTCGGTCCCCACTCGAACCACGTGTCGGTCGCGAGCCCGTTGGGGAAAACATGACCGCGGAGGGTGATGGAGCCAGTCGGCACGGCGGGCAGATTGGCAATCGTGTCAGTGAAGGATTCTGGAATCGCCTTGTCGGAAATGGTCACTGTATGGGTAGCCTGGCCACCATTGGCTCCAATGATGTTCAGGATCTCGAGAACGACCGTTTCGTCACCCTCGGGGAAGCCGTCAGGTACCGTGGTCAGGGTGACATTCTGGGTGCCAGCGTTGTTGAAGGTCAATGAACCGGCTGTGAAGTTGAAGTCCACTCCGCGCCCAGTGGCTGAACCACCACGCACAAGGTAGTCCACCCTCACAGACGTGGTTAGCGTGCCGGTCAGGGTCACCGGAACAGGGAGGGTTGAGGCCGCGCTGCCAGTGCGCTCATTCACCGCTGAAGTGGCCGCACCAAAACCAATCGTCGGCGGCGTTGCCCCTGTGTAAAGTTCGTTGTCGTAAACGCGCATGGTCGCCGAACTTATCCCAAGCCCATACGCAGCATCAGGCGTCACGGTGAGAGTGATGGTCTCCATGCCTTCGGCGATGCCGTCATTAATCAGCGTCACTGGCACAAGAACGAACCGTGAATTGGCCGGGATCGTAGCCGTGAGGGAGCCTAATGTATAATCAGTGTTATAAGTGGCGGGGTTGGAGTTAGTCGGGCTTATAGTGCTATTGACTGTGAAGGACACATTCTGGGCAGTGGCGGTGGAGACCGCACGAGCAATCATGAACCGAACGGTGCCATCGTCTTCCTGAACGGCGTCAATTCCAGCTGACCGGTCCGCGACCGAGATGTCGATCGTGGGCTGGTCCTGATCGAGGATACCCAAGGTAGCCGAGGTCTCGAATCCGAGGCGATACAAGGGATCCGGAAGCAAGGTGACAGTGAGGGTCTCGACGTTTTCTTGGAGTGTATCGCCGAGGACGTCCACCGGGATATCAACGATCAGGTCGTCCTTCGAAAATCTGGCGGTTCCGTCCAGCACTGTGTAGTCCACGCCACTGGTTGCAGTGCTTGAGGTTTCCACACGATAAAAGACTTTAGCCGAATCTCCGCCGACCGGTCTGGAGACGGTGAAAGCCGCGCGGGTCGGATTGTTGCTCGGGCCGATGGGTTCCTGGACACGGTTGCCATTGTTCACACCGGTCGCGCGAATAACATACTGGGTGGAGTCATCGTCAGTGATGGTGACCTGCGCCCCCCCCCGGCGGACTGATGGCATAATTGTCACTGGTGGCCAGACGGAGAATGACGGTCTGCGTCGCCTCATCAATCGAGTCGTTGAAGGGCGTAATGTCGATGTTGACACTGGGTTCGTGGGCCGGTATCACCGCCGTTCCTTCTACCCTTCGGTAGTCGTTACCCGGCAAAGCTGAGCCCCCCAACGAGAAATTAACCGTTAAATCATAGCTATTGTCCTGGCCAGTGCGTGAGATGGTGAACCGGCCCGGGTCGGAACCCGTTTCTGAGGCGGAAGGGTCGGAAGCAACCACCGTCAGCTTGGGCTGGTCGTCGTCGCTGATGTAGAAGACTCCGTCGTTCTGCTGCGTGTTAATCTCATAGTTGGGCAAAGCAACCAAATCAACGGTCACCGATTCCGTGCCTTCGGACAAAATGTCATTGACGGGCGTTAGCACCGCTGTCGCACTGCTTTCGCCATCGGGGATGACGACGGACGTGATGCTATTGTAATCAGTGCCAGCGATGGCTGTGCCAGCAAGAGCCACTTGGATGGTCAGATTACCTGTGGTCGGACCATCTCGCTCGACACGAAACGCTAAGGTGTCTCCCGCCTCAGATCCCGTTCGATCAATAGGGGTCAGCGCCACCACCGGCAAGGAGCTTTCGTTATCATGAATCGGAATGACCACCGTCTTGGGGCCGACCCGGACATGTCCGACCGTGGTGTCGGGAAACTCGAGCACCGCGTATTCAATGCCTTCGGCGATGGCATCGTCAGTGGCAGTGAGATTAATGGTGATGGTGGACTGGCCAACCGCGAAATTGTAGGTCTGCGAATAAGCACCGATGTAATTCGCTGGGTCGGTGGAGGCAGGGGTCAGCGTGTAATCCACTCCACGGGTGGCCGTGCCTGACGAGCCCACCAAGATGGCAACATCCAGACGCACTGCGGTTGATGAGTTTCGAGTCAGGGTAATCTGTGCAGGCCCCCCGAGGCCCCCCGTTTCACCAGCAACTCCGTCCACCACAGTCACGGTGACAGTATCGTCGGGAGAGAAACTGGCGTTGAAATTGCTGTTCGGTCGATCAGCACCCACCGTCAGAGGATTGGGGAAGTCTGGGGAGAAGTCTGTTGGGTAAAGATTGACGGCGAGGGTCGTCGGCAATGGCGGCAGATTGGTCAGGGCGTAAAAGCCGTTCGAATCGGTGTAGGCGTAGCGGAAGGTGCTGGTCAGACTCTCCACGGTGTTGTTCGTCAGCGGACGATCCGACATGTAAACACCCTCCATGGGGTTTCCCAGGCTGTCCTTCACTAAACCGCTGACCGTGTAGAAAAGGAAGTTGTCATCCACACCGACGCTAACCAGCAGACTTCGGGTGGTCTGCTTGTCCTTCATGTCAGTGACTGTGCAAGTCACGAAATACTTGCCCGCAGCAGCCCAAGTTTTCGTCTGCGTGCGAGAGCTATTGGTGGAGAAGGTGCCGTCACCGAAGTCCCAAAAATAAGCAATCGGATCGCCGTCAGGATCGGATGCGGTGGCCGTCATCGTGATGGCCTTGTCCACACGTGATACCGTTGTAGGTCCTGTCAAGGTCAGCACCGGAGCTTGATTGCCTGGGAATGGACCGCGATTCACTGCCACATCAATGTACGGCGGTGTAGTCGTGCTTTTCAAGAACGGGGTGATGTGCAAATCAACGTCCGGGTCGTGGTAGGTTCTGCCCACAGGGATACCCGCGTCATCCAAAGTGTTCGAACTGTAAGGCACGGTGGCAGACACTGAGCGAGAACCCGGCGTGGTGTCGATCAAGTGTGTGCCAAACTCGCTCCCGTGCGGTGTGTCGGTCGCAGAGGTGGAGTGAACCCAACCCCAGGAATCCCAGGTAAGCATCAAGCCACCGAACAGGGAGGGATTGTCGGGGTATCCCTGCCGGAACTCCAACCAGTAATTTCGCTCTGAGTCTCGCCCTGTCGCGAGTGCATATCGTTTGTCAGAATCAGCCTGCCCTTGATCGACTTGATAGATACGGTAGGAGCCATTGGCCGTAACCGTGTGATAGGCGTCCGGCGTCAGCCAGTTGAGGATGGCCTTGTTGCTGGCCACATAGTGACCCATGGTGTTGCCGGCAGAGCCCATGACGTCGTAGATGTTGCCGTATTCCACGTTCTGACCACGGCTGACGGCCGAAGGGGGGGTCGTGGTGCTGCGCCAGTAATTGCTGTGGAACAGTCCCAGGTTATGACCCAGTTCGTGCACCAGAACGTACAGCGAGTCCGTCTTAACCCAGGTGCCCTTGCCACCAACAGAACCCAAGCCGCCGAAAGACCCCGGGCCACCGTGGTAATGCACCACATCCAGGTCGAAGTTATCTGTGTTATAGCCCATGCGGCGAGCCTGCTCCTGTGCGTGTCGGCGCAGAATGAACTCACCATCAGAACTCCCACCCGTCGGTCGGGTATTGTTGTAGAAAGATTCCGGGTAGGGAAGAATGATCAGAGGCGTAACGGTCGGCACCAAGTAGAAGCGACCAAAGCTGTTGGTCATGAAGTAATCGGTTGCCTGCTTCAGGTTGTCATAGGCTTGCGCTTCCGTAATCGGATCCTGCTGCTGTTCGGGGAAGGCGACACGCATGTAAAGCAGCGTCGATGGGCCGGTAGTCCAATCAAGAGGAGGATTGATCGGCAGTTGGCCACCTCCGGTTCCACCTTCCGCCGCCACGCCCAGACTGCTCCAGTGCTCGCTTTGCTCCTCACCTTCCAACTGCGCTGCATAGGTCCGAATGTGCCCCCCCGAGCACAAGTAGCGGATGGAGACGTTATCTTCGACGGCCACCACTTCTTCCTTAACAGGTGGCAACGGATCGGCCGCCTTCCGCTCGATCTTAGTCTCCTCGCCCGAAATAGGGCAGACCTCAATCACCTGCTTGGTTGGATCAGGCCGCTCACCTACCTCTAGGCGACGGAAGGGGGCATCGAGGACCGCCAGTTGACCATCCACCGCCACACCGCTAACCCGCGCATTGTTGACAGTGCGTCGTATGTTGCGATCACCGTAAACATAAGCCGTGTAGCGCTCGGCGGTCTCAATCGGCTGGCCGCTCGCAATAAACTTATGCGACACCGGTGCTAGTGCCGCCAACACTGCCTGCCCCTCGGGGGCAACAGCGCCCAACGTGAGCAAGCTACCGCGCGAGTTCACGCGCTTCTCTAGGCGGGATACAATCTCCGACGGCAGATCCTGGCGCACTACCATAGGCACGGCATTCTCCAAGGCTGCGCGAGGGTCACTTGAAATCATTTGCCCGAGTGCTGTGCGGTGTTCATCAGCCAACTTGCTGCCTTCTTTCAGCAAGTTCTGTCGCTGCTCTGGGGCAGCCAGGAGATAGCGCGATGCCCAGTCACGGAAAGCATGGATGGCGGACGGAACGCCCGGCTGTGCAGGCTGCAACTTCAAATGGCCAACGACTGGCGTAGCAGTTTCAGAAGCCTTTGCGGCAGGTTTAGCCAAGACCGTCGGGCTCGCTTTCTGACTTGGCGAGAGTGACCGATTCTCTGTGCTGTGATGATTGATGTTGGCTTGGGTGTCTGAGTCAGCCTCTGGCAGCCAATGCCAGCCAAGTGAAGCTACCAGCAGCGCGATTGCTGCACCAAGGACCATGCGATGTCTGTTCATAGAAACACAAGCTAAGGGGATTCGGGGAGCTAAAAGGGGCAAAATGAAGCCAAGCGGGAAACCTAGCGTTGGAGTTACAAGGTATTTATCAGATGTTGCCAGGGGGAAGCAACCTCGAAACCCGTTTCAACGCAAAAAGGCTCAACAAATTAGTAATAAATGACGTATTTCGTGCGGCCTTGCGCATCAAAGACATGCCTCCCTTTTAGAGCATCGTGCCTTCCAGCCCTTGAACTTCCTTTTTGACCAGGTTGCCGACGCGATGCTTCGCAAGATAAACTTGGGCGGCATTGATACCCAGTGTGTCGGCGGTCTTTCGGACCCCCCACCCCTTGAGCACGTAGCAGTCGAAGATTTGGAACTGGCGTGGCGACACCTTGGTCTTCACACGCTCCAGGGCGGCGGCGAAAATGTTGTCCTTCCACTCCTTGTCCCAGATCTTCTCAAGCTGGTTCTCCTTCTCCGCTGCGATGCGGTCCAGAATGACTGAGGTGTTGTCCTCAGTGTAAGCGTCGCCCACATCCGCAAGGGAGGGCTGGCGTTTGCGAGCGCGAAACTGATCGAGAATGCGCCAGCGCGTCATCTGCAAGAGCCAAGCCTTGAACGAGCCCGCGCGCGGATCGTATTGGCCGCGCTGCACTTGGCGTGCGATGGCGATGATGGTTTCCTGCACGACGTCGAAGGCTTCCTCTCGCGTCAGCCCCTGCTTCGTCGCCACGCTGTAAACCAATCGCCAGTAAGTCTGATAGAATTCGTTCCACGTCTTCTGGTCTTCCCAGTTGTTGAGGCGCTCGATCAGGCTCTTGCGGGTCTTTTCCCACAGAACTTTCTCTTTTTTCCCGTCCTCGGTATCTGGGATGTTAGGCTCCATGCGTTCGTGATAACAATCTATGAATAGTGAGGGATGACAAAAACGTCAGCGGCAGTCTCACTAGAATCATTGAACCGCTTGAATCTATCATCGTCAATCGAACGATTGCTGTGCTAAACTAGTCTGTACTGTCCCCTCTTGCCATGAAAAAGGCTCCCACCCTCGCCCTGCTGGCCGCTATGGCCATGCCGCTGATCGCCGCGCCGAACAAAACCAACAAGCCGTCGGCCACCCCGAAACCCAAAGCACTGGAGGCGCACTTCGTCATCAGCCCGCCCGAGTTCGGCCCCCAGTCCACGCTCGAACTCACGTTCCCCACGCCCATGGTGGCCAAGGACCAAGTGGGCAAGCCAGCCGCCGAATCACCACTGGTCATCGCCCCCGCCCTGCCGGGCAAGTTTGAGTGGACCAGCACACGCTCAGGATTGTATCGCCCCACCGAGGCTCCGAAATTCGATAGCAGCTATGTCTTCAGCCTGCGCGCCGGGTTGAACGACCTGCAAGGCCAGCCGATCTCCGCCGGGAAGCTCACGGACACCTCGACTGAGAAGTTCCGCATCGTGGAGCAGTATCCCCGCTGGTTTGACGAGACCGACATCACCCGCACACCAAGCTTCCTGCTGGAGTTTAACGACACGGTCACCACCGAATCCGTCGCCGCTGGGATGGCCTTCAAGTGCGGCGAAACGAATGAGCGCATCGCTGTGTCGGCCCGCCTAGCGAACGCCAAGGACTTCAAGCATCACTATGCCGAGCCGATGTTGACTTGGCAGGAGCAAGTCACCAACACGAAAGTCGTCTTGTCGGACGAGCAACCGCGTGAGAGCGCGGTCATCGTGGAGCCCGCACAACCCCTGAATCCAGGCAAGGATTGGGTGCTCGATATTGCGGAGACTGTCGTCAACAAGGCTGGCACTTCCAAGCTGCAAACGGGCGACAACATCAAGCTCGGCAACGTGCTGCCGTTTACCATTCGCGAGATCAGTGCGCACAGCCCCTTCGACCGTGCACGGTACGTGGACATCGACTTCAGCCGCAGCCTCGTAGCCGACAAGGAAACCAGTGAAGAAGTCGCTGCCGAGGAAAAGCAAAAGGCCGAGCTAGCGGCTCCGCACATCAAGGTCGAGCCTGCGGTCAACGACGCAAAGTTCACCATCGATGGCAGCACGCTGCGTGTCTCCGGTGGCTTTGAGCTTCGCCAGCAATACAAGATCAGCATCGCCCCACAGATCGTGTCGGGCGACGGCTTGAAGCTAGCTGCGGAAGGCGAAGCCGTAGTCGTGTGCATTCCGAACCCGCCATATGTTGCCGCTTCGTCATTCATGAATGCGCAGCTCGCCGGAGGCAAAGGCGAGTTTGAGTTCTCCGCTGCCAACGTGACTCAGGTGCGTATGCGTGCCAAGCGCATGACCGGCCCCGAATTGCTACAAGCGATCCAGGATTACCAGCCCTACACCGCCGCTAGCGAAGGCGACGAGAAGAAGCGCAAAGAGTTCAAGGTCAAGCCCTTCGCTGAGTTCCCCGGCACGGTGGTCTTTGATCGCACCTTCCCCGTGAACAAGCCGCTCGATCAGAGCGCGCTGACCAAGCTGACCTGGAAAGAGGTGCTCGGCGACGCCACGGCCGCCCCCCTGTTCATCGAGATCGAAGGCACCGCCATGCCTGACCTCGAAGGCAAGGCCAGCATCGCGCAGTGCCTCGTCGAGTTCACCGACATCGG
>Ga0247834_1004831_pt1 | contig 16519 bp, 26 predicted proteins | sample LaCruzMarch2015__8_FD_187118 | JGI IMG/M metagenome (GOLD analysis project Ga0247834, IMG submission 187118) | Freshwater microbial communities from meromictic Lake La Cruz, Castile-La Mancha, Spain - LaCruzMarch2015_12m | ecosystem: Environmental > Aquatic > Freshwater > Lake | place: Spain...
CAATCAAATTGTGGCTCAGACCACACCCGACGGTACCATATACAAAGCTATTATTAGCAAGGGACCTTTTCCATTGATTTCAGAACTTGAATTAACAAAACCCATAGTGTTTAATTCTAGTATTCCACACGACATTGTTGTGAACAAGCAGGCAGGATTTCGTTTGTCGTTGGCAATTGGATTTATAGATCCGCCGTACAGTTGGTTAGAAGATTAATTTCAAATAACAATTATTAATAAAGGCATAACATGAAAAAATTATTTTGGAACATAATAGGATTTATCAGTTTGGGCATGGCCTATATAGGATTGATAACTCCGGGTATACCGTACTCACCTTTTATTGTGTTCTCCGCCTACTGTTTTTCTAAAGGTTCAGAACGTATGCACCGCTGGATCTATAATCATAAACTGTTTGGTCCGTTCCTAACTAATTGGAGTGAAAAGCGAGTATTTCCTCAAAAGATGAAATACTTTATGTTAGCTATGATGAGTTTAAGTTTAGTATTGATGTATAGCACTGGTGTTAAGCCCATAGGGATAATATCTACTGCAATCTTCATGGCCTGCGTAGCCCTATGGGCTTGGCGTTATCCCAGTTCAGTTGAGGAACATGATCGCCGCAAATCGGCCGGTGAAAACATAGGTTGGATTAAATAACATACAGAGACAGAGTCTTTTTAATAACAAGGAAATCAAGTAAAATGGTAACAGGAAAAGTAAAATGGTTTAACGACGCCAAAGGTTTTGGCTTTATTACGCCGGACGATGGTGGCGCAGACTTATTTGCTCACTTTTCACAGATTAATTCGAGTGGCTTCAAGAGCCTACAAGAAGGACAAAGTGTAAGGTTTGAAGTGACTCAGGGTCAAAAAGGCGCACAGGCAAGCAACATCCAGCCTGCTTAAGGAACCTTAACAGGTTAGGGCACCCTCCGGGGTGCTTTTTTACGAGTTAGAGGCTAACTCTTTATTTCTTTTTCTAGATTCTAACATCTTTGAAACTTTACAAGGATCTTTCATTGGATTGTTTATTGTAGATAAGTCTTTTTCTGTGTAAGATGTTCTGCCCATATCTTTCCAAGTTTTTCCCTTTTTAGCTAAAGAAATCTTTTCTTTCTGTTCTTTAGTAAGGGGTAATCGTTTTTTACCTTGTTTAGCTAAAGATTTTTTCTTTTTAGTTTCTTCAGAATTGACATATCCTAGAGATCCATCTCCTCCAAGGGTAAGGTTATATCCATTACAGTCTTCAAATCCTATATACGATCTATATTCTGTAATGAAATAATTTTCCATTACATTTAATGTATGATCCCCATCCATAGACTGATATATAACTTCCCAAGAAAAATTATTCCATCCGTGCTTGAGTAGTGCATTGTAAAAAGGTCTATTTAATTTGGAAATTTTAGAACGATGAGTAGAAACCCGTAAAGGCCAACTAGAATCAAAACCTATATAAACTTTTCCGTTTATTAGATTAGTTGATTTATATATTGAATAAATAATCATGCTGATGCTCCGTAATAGCATTAGAGTAGTTGAGAATCCCCATTCTGCGAACTACGACTTTATTTATACCAATTTATCGTGTATAATAAAGACTAATGATAGTAAACTGATTGTCAGAAATGGCTGTAAGACGGCGGGGCAGTGCCGCCCAGGTCCACCATAAAAGTTGTGACAGAATTTTTATGATGGGCCTGACACAGTATCGATTGCGGCAGGAGTAAGATATTTTGGCTATCCGATATGCAAGATCGTTAATCAAGCAAATAAAGTAAAAGCAAACGCTGATACATTTGAGTTTGGCGCAATGAGCTTCACTGGAAACACTGTTTCTGGCAAAAGCAAATTCGCCCTAGCAGCCTAAGAAACTGCACCTCCGAGGTAGTTATACCTTGTAACCAAAAATAGCAGAAAGCACCTTCGGGTGCTTTTCTTTTGACCTATTGTAACTTATTGCCCATCAATCAAGAAATAAAAGGTTGACTTTACACAGTTATAAGTATAACATTAAAGATTAACACAGTAAATTAACAAAGGAGAAATTATGAAATTTACAAAACAACTGACGCTCGCAGTGGCCTCATTATTGGTCACAGGCTCAGCATTGGCCGCAGGTTATGCTACCTATGAGTACAGCGAGGAAGAAAACCGTGCAACTGATGCTACCAACATTGCCAATGCAGTAGTGGTCGGTGTCAAAGCTGCTGAAGGTTGGGACTACAGTCTCAAGGCCAACACCAGTCAAACTGCACTAGGCTCTGGTTCAATCAGTTCAGGTCTAGAAGTTCGTGCTAGAAAATCTATGGGCGCATTCTACTTGGGTGGACGTCTAGGTGAGCGCATCACCAGCAGCACACACTTCAGCACCTACGCTATTGACGCAGGTGTTAAGTTTCCATTGGCAGCAGGTTTAACTGGTGATATTGGTGGTCGTTATCGCAATGCCATTGACAGCGGTGTCAACAGCACCTACGAAACTCGACGTGTACACGCCACAGTGGGCTATGCATTGACCAAGCAAGACTCAGTGGCTGTGCGTTTTTCACGCTCATACGGTGACGAAGAAAAAGATGCATGGCGTTTGAGCTACACACGCGGTTTCTAATCGCTGTGTGCTCAATAAAGGACCTTCGGGTCCTTTTATTTTTTCTATTACAGCAATAGGAAAAATTATTGTAAAAACCTATTGATTTTAGGTTTTAATAGGATATATAATATACACATACAACACAAACAAGGAGAAATGTATGACTGAAAAAATCAAAGGTACACGTACCGAAGAAAATTTGAAAGCTGCCTTCGCAGGCGAATCACAGGCTAATCGCAGATACTTGTATTTTGCGAACATGGCCGACGTAGCAGGAGATAATGATATCGCTGCTCTGTTCCGTAGCACAGCTGAAGGCGAAACTGGACACGCACACGGTCACATGGAATTTCTAATCGAAGGTGGTGCAGGTGATCCAGGCACAGGCATGAGTGCCAAAACTACCACAGAAGCTCTGGAATCAGCTATTCATGGCGAAACACATGAGTACACAGACATGTACCCAGGTATGGCTAAGACTGCCCGTGATGAAGGCTTTGAAGAAGTAGCTGATTGGTTTGAAACACTGGCCAAGGCTGAACGCAGCCATGCCAACCGTTTCGCCAAGGCCCTGGTTGCTCACAAAGAAACGCAGTAAGGAGATCTTCATGCAACAATACATGTGTTCAGTGTGTGGTCATATTCATGACGAGGCCGTAGACGGTGTGTTCGAAGACTTGGACAAATATCACATCTGTCCAGAGTGTGGTTGCGGCAAGGAAGAGTATGAGTTAGTGGCTTGATACATAAAATCACTAGCCTCTTTTAATGCTTTTCACTATGCGATTGTGATTTTTCTATAGTATAATAATGACACATACATTAGACATTGTATGTGTCAACTTAACAAGGAGAAATAACATGGCATGGACTACACCAGCAGCGACTGATATGCGTTTTGGTTTTGAGATTACGCTTTATGTAATGAATTGTTAATTAACGAGAAAAAGCTCTAGTTACCTAGAGCTTTTTCTCGACCGGTTCACATACTGTGCATTAATATTCTCCTAATCTTTTCGCCATTGAATAATATTCTTCAATGTAGAGCCCATTTCTATTCAATGTTAATTTGTCGGCCTTGAACAACATTTCGTTCATAGTGGGATGTTTAAATATTGGTGCAGAGACGATATTTTCAAATCCTGTAAATTTTGGTCTTGCTTCTAATTTAAAATCAGGATTGTTATTATATATTAATCCTTTTGTTGATGTGTTTCCTACCTTACCAGGAAATTTAAAATTTACTAGATCAACTGTAGTTGGTTCTAATAACCATGCCAGGTACTGTTCTGCGCTGTGTACTGGGAAGAATGGACTTCCGTAAATATTTTTTTTGCTGAACCATTTTAGTACAGAGTGCAATGTTTCGTCTTCTCTTACATACCAAGTGTTTGCTAGTCCTTGATTTAGTATCAAGTGCGGAGGTCCGTGACTACCAAGTAGCACTGTGCCTTCTAGTTCTGCTGCTACCTTAAACGTTGATGGTAAACCCCAATGAGAACACTCAGCCTGCTCGGCCACTTCAAGTATTACACCTGACGTAACAAAATTGTCAAAATCAAAATTAATCATAAGTGGGTCGACATTTTTTGATTTGCAAAAATCTATAGCGTATTTTATGTCATGATCGTTATAATTATTAAGTTTTATTATCACAGGTCGTATTGGCATGCCAAGTTGTAGAAACACATTTAAGATATATTCGCTATCAACCCCGCCGCTGTACATCAAATATAACGGACCAAGTCTAGCTTCCCATATTTTTTCTGCAGAAAGTTTAGTTTCTTCATAATATGTTTTTACAGAACGAGTTACTGGAAATATGTTACACTGCCAGTTAACTCCGGTCCCGGATGTTGAAAGATAATTTTTGTCGAGTGGTATCATAGTGCCTTAAATACTATATGTTTACTTATCTTGAAAACAACTGGTTACGTTGGTATTATGATGACAATCCTTACCAAATTTTTCGAACAAATCCTAGTCAACTTTTTAATGTAGATTTTACATTTGATCCGACTCCTTGTCTGGATCTGCGGTCTGAAGGCATTCGAGCATGTCACAGTATACGCGATCATTATCCATCTGAACATTTTAGTTTAATGTTTTCGGGTGGCGCAGAAAGTGAAATGCTGGTAAGAGCATTTAGGGAATCTGGTATTCCTTTTAAAGTTTATATTGGTAGATACGAGAATGAGATAAATGGGTACGATGTTGACTTTGCTACACAAGCATGCAGAAGCATGGGTGTTCCATACACATTTTTAGATTTTAATCTTAAAAAATTTCTTAACAATGATGTAGTTGATTATAGTTTAAAATGCGAAATACCCTATGCTTCTATGTGTTGTATTATGGCATTAACAGATTTAGTGGACGGAATTCCAATAATGGGCGATGGAAATCCAGAACTGTGGAGGACTACTTCGGGATACGATAAACCGGGTGCCTGGATTAATATTGAACCCGAATATGATTATGGAAGAACAAAATATTTCATAAAACAAAATCGAGTGGGAATCTCTGATTGGTTACGATGGTCCCACAGACTTTTAAAATCCTATGCAAAAACAAAATGGTTTAATCAACTAACAACCGATCAAATTAAAGGAAAGCGAGGAGTACATTCGACTAAAATACAAGGCTATCAAGAAGCATGGCCAGAATTACTTCCTAGGATCAAAAAACATGGCTTTGAATTAATATGGGACGATATACAAGAAATTGATAAAATTCTGATAAAGTTACATAACGGGCATAATTTTTTACAATTTGACTTTGGTTCTATATCAAAGGTGTATGGTGAATTATGATTTATGCTTTTATACTCTGGACTTTTTGTCTTTTTCTTGACTTACGATTTTTTTGATAGTATAATTACTGTATGAACATTTTAATAACAGGCGGTCTCGGCCTCATCGGACATAATGTAGTTCAAAGACTACAAGCACAAGGACATTGCGTATCTATTATCGATACCAAAACTGCTGCTGTACACTTCCTACGTTTCGAACTCACTGAAGCAATGATCAAAGACATGCGTGATCTAGACTGTGCATTTACAGTGGGAGTTGATCACCCTGCTTACAATGAATATACTCGAGTAAATACTTTGACTAAGGAAATGTTAGTTAAAGATTTTGAGTAATCGGATATTATAAAATTAAGCCCACTTCGGTGGGCTTTTTCTTATCTCTTGTTTTCGCTAACGATGCACGTATTTTTTCTTTTACGTGTTCCGGAGTAGCTCCTCTTTTTTTACCTAGGTTGGCCTGTTTTAATTTTTCTTTAGTTTCGTTAGAATGCATCTTTCCTAAAAAAGTTGGCTTCCTTCCTTTTAAACTCTTATTAATATTTTCTTGATGACTATCTGTTCTTTGATAATTTTTAAGAGAATTACTAATTTTAAAATTATGTTCTGCAGATTGAATTTTTCCTTTATTCCATGCAACTTTGTTTGCAACTCTGCAGGCACCTTCGCCGCCGTTGGTTTTATTATGTAGAATTCCGGTGCCTAAGTCTATTCTTCCAAAAATAGATATAAGTTTAGTTTCTAGAAGCAAGGCTTCAGATTCGGATAATTGGTGTGCTATAATTTGAATTCTATTTCTATTAGTTGGCTTAGGTATTGTTCTACAACTCGAGTATGCTCGATTTTTTGAACCTTTTCCAATATAGTATGGACTACCGTTTTCCCTAAGGTATTGATATACGTAATAAATATTCACGCTGATAGTTCCTTATAAACTGTTAGAGCCAGTGGATATTTCCAGTATCGCGATTGGCATTTTTATTTAGTTGACATATTCCAATATCGGTGTTATAATATATTTTGTTGATAACATGTTTAGAGGTAAAATGTCATTTCATTTAGAAGGCCCGTGGCTTAGTACCACCGGCAAGAAAAAAGGCAAGAAAAAATGGGCAAGTGCTGAAGCAAAACGAAAGGCAGAATTTTTGGAAGAATCTTGGAAAGCCCTACAGAAAAAATGGGGAGTTGAAGCAGAAGAAAAGAAACGGAATCGAGCTCTTACTGCCGACACCTGGCAACCAAAAGAAACTATCTTTCGCAGAGAAACTCCTAAGATTGACAGTTTGCCATTTACTGGTGGTGCATGTACACTGCCTACACCAAAAGTATATACCGGCACCAAAGTAAAGGGTATCGCTACCATGCACAAATCAAATGCAGTACCAGTATTTTCAGATGAAGAAGCTGTTGATATTTCTAAGATGAGGAGATAATATGAGAGACGTTTTGGCAGAAACTTATTTTGGTCCAGATATTGATAATAAAATGTCACTGATGGAGGCAATCAATCTTCTTAGAAAGCATGATCTGTTGAATATTGGCGAATTAGCCGAACGAGCTATCAGTGTTCAAAGTGGTGTAAAAATGTGCGGTAAAAACACTCCTAATATTGATCTAGTAACTGGTAAACAAATCAAACATGCCACAGTTAAAAAGCCTGCCAGTGAAAACCATTACAAGGCATACATTACTATCAATACTCGTGCTCCTATACTCTGTGTCATTACTAATCCTATCAATAAGAAACAATATTTTTTACATATTCCATTTAATGCCCATAAACACTTGTCTGGAAGCTGTATTTCTATTGGATTTGGTAGAGATGGAAAGACTCCGGCCGATAGTCATTGGTGGAGATTTGAAGTTAATTCGTTCGAAGATTTGTGTGAATTGGCAAAATGAATCCAAAATGCGTCGATAATCACCGGTTTTAGTCTATGAATCCAAAATATCGACTATATATTAAACGTTTCGCAAAGAAACTAAGATAGTAGAACCAAAGTATGTCACAAGCAGAAACAGTTCCGCGGGTCTTGGCCAATGAGAAACCCGTATTTTCGGGAAGCCAAGGGTCGCCAAAGGCACATGAGTTATGAGATCATGCGTCCAATGGAGACAACTACACGAAAGTAGGGTTCTTTCAGAGCCTCGTGAAGTTATACTCCCTTTATGTAATGTGATTTGATTTTGAATCACACCAAGTCAAAGGAGGACTTATGGAAAAATCAGTAAAAGTAGTTTCCTATCTATTAGGATTATGTGTAGTAGTTTTTTTGATTACACAGTTGACCTCAATGAAGTTTGAAAATCTCAAACAGAAAAACGGGTTAAGCCACAAAGATGTTGTGTCTATTCATACCAGAGAAAAGCAGCTGGACTGTTTGGCTATCAACATCTATCGTGAAGCAGGCTACGAACCCTTTGAAGGCAAAGTAGCCGTGGCTCAAGTTACTCTTAACCGAGTTGCCGCAGGCAAGTTTGGAAACGACGTATGTGGGGTGGTATATCAAAAGAATGTGTTTATGGACAAAGTCATTTGCCAATTCTCATGGGCCTGTGATCAAGTACATAGAAATAGACCAATTAACAAGGAAGCCTATAATGAAAGCTACGAAGTCGCAAAAAAAGTTCTGTTGGAAGGATTTAGACTATCTATTCTCAAAGATGCTCTGTATTATCATGCCACCTACGTTAATCCCAGATGGCCGCTAGATAAGATCGGACAGATTGGTCAACACATTTTTTACAAACAGAAAGGAATCAAAACATAATGGATATCACACAAATCAAAGAATTCGTACAAAATAAAATTTCTGTGATCTCAGCAGAAACTTTTGGATGGATGGCTGCTATAGTACTACATGCATCAACTGTGCCTAGTCTGTTAGCAGTGATGGCAGGACTAACTGATAGACTACCCGGAGTTGATCTAGTGCTGTTAGTTTGGACAGGCTTGACTCTTTTATTTGTCAAAGCTACTATTCAAAAGGACATGTTGAATATTGTCACAATTGGATTTGGATTTATTATTCAAGCTGTGCTAATGGCTTTGATCTTCTTTAAGTAATTTGGTAAGGCACCTAGTTGACTTCGGTCAGCTATGGTGCTATAATATTATTATCGTTAACACACACAGAAAGGCAAACGATGAAAAAGACAATTTTAGTAGGTATGTTGGCAGCAGTTATTACTGGCTGCTCTTCAATGAAACCAATTCAGGAAAGCAAAGTCTATATGCAGCCTAGCTGGTATCAAGATTGCGCACAGGCCGGTACCGAAGGATGGTTTTGGAAAGAAAAAGAATTTGCTTATGCCTGCGGTGCCGGTGAATCAATTCATGCACAGGCCGCAGAAGAACAGATGTACGCTATCGCTATGAATAACTTTGCTAAACGTATCAATTCAGAGGTAAACTCTGAGACACGCATCGAATTCAAAGATGATAAAAAGAGCACGTATACCAAAATTTCCTATATGGTACGAGAAACTACTATTCGCGAGCATCTGCAACGTGAAGTTGGACATTTTACCATGCAGGGTAGACACTACACCTTTGTGAAACTGAAAATGCCAAAACCAGTGTTTGATCAACTGATTGCTGAAAGCAAAGAGCAGAAAGCCGCCCGTCAATGAAACAAGATCACTGGCGATTGTTTATGCTCGTCGTGGTATTTGCAGCCACTCTACTATTGTTATCAGCGTGTGGATCAACCAAAGTGGCAGCTGAGAAACCACAGTACTGTTATACCAATCAAACTATTCATTCTCAAGATGGTGAAAAGGTAACCAGTAGGACCGTGGTTGAATGTACAGATGATCAATTTAAACGGCTGACTGCTGTGAGAATGGGCATGGCCGACCACTGCGGTATCGCAAATAGAACTGTTCGATCTGGAGATAAACTTGTTAACGTACAACTCAAAAGCTGTCAAATTCTTGACCACAACGGTGCTGTTGTTGGTTATGAATATGTCCAGTAATGCTCAGACCATAAACATAGAAAATCCCAAATTCTATGAAAGCACAAACGGTCCATTACTGGATCAGATCATCGATGTGTCATTTGGATGGTTCAAAGGACTAGACTCCGAACAAAAAACAGCCTATTACAGTTCTCTAATCCTGGCATTAGAGGAAGTACAGCCTGGACAGTTTGCTCGTTGGTACAAGAACAATGCCAGCGGCACTGTACGGGTTGCTTGGCAATATCCAAAAAATGGTGTCATGTGTAAACGTCTACACATTCATTTGATAGCTCACGACACAGAAAAGAACATGCAGACCACGGCCTGCTTTAACGAAGTAGATAATAAGTGGCAATGGTACAACTAAATATTAGTTCATGAGAATACACACAAGCGACAAATTCATTGCCTGGTCAGCTCTATTCAGCGGATTAACGGTATCTGCAGTGGCCATTTACTACAGTGTGGCTGGATTAGTGGCCATATTCTCTGCGGCAGTTATTCCTATTATTGTGATGGGCGTGGCCTTAGAGATCAGCAAACTGGCAGGCACTGTATGGCTCAAGCAGAATTGGACTAGAGCACCGTATTTTATTCGAGCCTATCTATTGGCCGCCATTACCATATTGATGCTGATTACCAGCATGGGTATCTTTGGATTCCTAAGCAAAGCTCACAGTGATCAAAGTCTAGTATCAGGTGATGTACAGAGTAGGATAGCCATATACGATGAAAAGATTCGAACAGCAAAGGACAATATTGATGCGAACCGCAAGGCGCTTAAACAGATGGATGAGGCTGTGGACCAAGTTATGGGTCGAAGCAGTGATGAAAAAGGTGCCGACAAGGCTGTTAAACTCCGAAGAGCACAGCAAAAAGAAAGAGTCCGCCTTCAATCTGAGATTACGGCCGAACAGAAAACTGTTGCCGCCCTTAGCGAAGAACGTGCGCCCATCGCGGCTGAAGTCAGAAAAGTTGAAGCAGAGGTTGGGCCTATAAAGTATATTGCTTCGTTTATCTACGGCAGCAATCCTGATGCCAACGTATTAGAAAAAGCAGTTACCTGGGTAATCATTATTATCGTTGTGGTGTTTGATCCGTTGGCTGTGATTTTACTATTAGCCAGCCAATACAGTTTCCAATGGTTCCGAAAACAGGAAGAGGAAACTCCAGAGATTACTACCGCAGAACCTGTTCCTGAAGAAACAGAGGAAGAACCCGCAGAAGAACCTACAGAGAATCAATTTGGTCCTGCAGCCACAGAATTGTGGCCATTTCCTTCAGCACATAAATTACAAACACACACAGAAGAAGTTCCAGGCGAAACACAGTCGACCGCACTAGGAGGTGATATAACGGCGCCTGAGGAAAAGCCAGCAGAGGTGGTAGAGGAACTACCATTAGAGCAATGGAACAAGATGATTGAAGAAGCTGAGAAAGCTGTGGAACAAGAGCGTGAAGTTGAAGACTCAGAAATTTTAGCGTCCGCTCTTGAAACAGAAAAACAAGCAATGACCGCATGGAAACATGAAAATCCTGATTCTAGTCTGAAATTTCAACGGCAGCTGTTAGATAGAGGCATCATAGATCATCTACCTTGGAAAGATTATCTCAAACCCCAGGCAGACTTCATGGACGACGCAGCCATAGAAGCCAAGAAGTGGGCAGATGAAAATCCCAACACAGAGGAATCAGAAAAGGCCAAAGAGTGGGCCAAAGAACAGGGCGTTGATGCAGATCTGTCTTGGATGGAAAAGGATACTCAGGGCAATCAGATCAAAAAGGTCAAAGAAACCTATCAGCAGAACGCTGAGCAAAATGAAAAGACCTTATGGCAACGCATCCAAGGCGTGAAAAGTGACAAATAAGATTTTGGTTATAACACCGCCTGATGACACAGTATTACAAGGTCTAAGACTCACACATGTAAATCTCACAAACGAACAAACTGCTGTGGTGTCTCAGGCAATTCTACAAAACAAGCTGCCACACAATGTCATTAATTATGTATGGCATTTTGGTAATCCTATATCTTGGTTACTGCAGATGAAATCTAAGAGCAATCTTATTATATTCAATGCAGATTCTGGTCTAGACAGTGACATGATCAATGGTTATCTAGCAGCAGATTCGAGATCTTATTATTTTGGTACACTGCGAGATTTACATGTGGCCAACGATCGTGTTATAAGTAATAGTGATGACATTTTAAACCTATTGGAGACTATTTCGAAATATCATGATTAAACCCAACAAACTTTCAGGCACAGGTGTTGTAGTCAAAGAAAACGAAAACATCAATCAAGCCTTACGTAGATTAAAGAAAAAAGTAGAAGATTCGGGTGTTCTCGATAAGCTAAGAGAAAAAGAATTCTACGAAAAACCAACCGCTGAGCGCAAACGCAAGAAAGGTGCTGCCAAAGCCCGCTGGCGTAAAAAACTCCGTGATCAACAACTTCCTCCTAAACTGTTTTAATCATTGACCATTGGTCAGAAAGGTAGTATAATAACTGTATGTTAACAGATATTATGATCGACTTGGAAACGCTAGACGTTCTCCCTACAGCAACTATTTTAACTATTGGTGCTGTTAAATTTGACCCATTCGGCGACGATGTAAACGAAAAGACTTGTGAAAAATTCTATGTCCGTGTCGATGTTGACAGTTGCGATCGAATTGGAGCCACAGTTTCACAAGCCACGTTAGATTGGTGGGCCTCACAATCGCAGGAAGCTCAGAACGAAGCGTTTGATCCTGCAAACAGAGTCTCTATCGAAGAAGCAATGACACAACTGTATAAGTTTTGTTGGGGCGGTAAGCGAGTATGGAGTCACGGTGCTGGCTTTGATGTTACTATTCTAGAATGGTATTTCCGTAAAATCGGCAAAGCCATCCCCTGGAGCTTCTGGGAAGTACGAGATACCCGCACAATCTTTGATGTAGGTATCAATCCCAATCGTCCTCCTGTGCTAAAACATCATGCACTGGAAGATGCATGGAATCAGGCAGTAGGTGTACAAAATGTCTATAAAGCTCTGCGTACCAGTACAATGAGCAACGGCAATTATATCGCACCATTCGCAAATCAAAGGTAATAACATGCATTATACAAACACAGATAATCCTATAGACTTTCCAGCTTGTGGATGCTATAATTGTATGAGTAAGATTAAAGATCCTATTACAGGCTGGCCACTTACGATGAGTAGATTCATTGTATGTCCAGAATGTGGAAATAAACGTTGCCCTAAAGCAACAGATCATAATTTAAACTGTACTAACAGTAATGAACCAGGACAAAACGGAAGTAGATATGGACAGTCAAACTAAAGAAGTCATGGATATTCTCCAAGAAGAATGTGCAGAAGTAATTCAAGCAGTAAGTAAAATCAGCAGATTTGGTTTAGATAATTACAAGCCGGGTAAACCTAAAACCAACAGAGAACATCTGGAAGAAGAGCTGGGCGATATGTTGGCTATGATTGATATCCTACACAGTATGGATATTGTCAGCTACGCAAACATCGAACGTGCTCAAGCAGCTAAAGTTGAAAAACTTAAGAAATGGTCAAATATTCAGAATTTAGAGAATATCTGATATAAATAAAATTGTGAATTGTACTGTCAAGGGCAGTTCATAGAGCATAGTGCTCAAATAGATCTTACTTTAAAAGGAGATAGAAATGTCTAAGATCATCGGTATTGACCTCGGCACCACCAACTCATGCGTGGCTGTTATCGAGAATGGAAAATCCAAAGTTATTGAAAATTCAGAAGGTGCAAGAACCACACCCTCGGTTGTGGCGTACACTTCGGACGAGATCATCGTCGGCGCTTCAGCTAAACGACAAGCAGTTACAAATCCCAAGAATACAATCTATGCCAGCAAGCGACTAATTGGACGAAAGTTCAAAGAACAAGCTGTGCAGAAAGATCTCGATCTCATGCCCTATGAGATCTACGAAAACAGCAACGGTGATGCTTGGGTTCGAGCTCAAGGCAAAGAATTTGCACCGCCACAGATTTCAGCAGAAGTTCTGCGCAAGATGAAGTCCACCGCAGAGGATTACCTAGGACATGAAGTCACACAGGCTGTGATTACTGTGCCTGCCTACTTCAACGATAGCCAAAGACAGGCGACTAAAGATGCTGGCAAGATCGCAGGCCTAGAAGTACTGCGTATTATCAACGAACCCACGGCAGCTGCTCTGGCCTATGGTGTAGACAAAGAAGATAAGAAAGATCGCAAGATTGCTGTGTATGACCTCGGCGGCGGCACTTTCGATGTGTCGATTATTGAGATAGCGAATGTTGACGGAGACAAACAAATCGAAGTACTCAGCACCAATGGTGACACATTCCTAGGCGGTGAAGACTTTGACCAACGTATTATGGATCATCTCTGCGATGAATTCAAGAAAGATCAAGGTGTTGACCTTACCAAAGACATGTTGGCACTCCAGCGACTGAAAGATGCTGCTGAAAAAGCCAAGATTGAATTGTCCAGCAACACCAGTACAGATGTTAATCTACCTTACATCACTGCAGACGCTTCTGGTCCACGTCATATGAACATCAAGATCAGTCGTGCCAAGTTAGAGTCATTGGTAGAGGAACTGGTTAACAGAAGTCTAGAGCCATGCCGCACAGCACTCAAAGATGCTGGTGTCACTGCTGCTGACATTGACGAAGTTATCCTTGTTGGTGGCCAGACACGCATGCCTAAGGTGCAGGAAGAAGTTGAGAAACTGTTCGGCAAAGCACCACGTAAAGATGTTAATCCAGACGAAGCAGTGGCAGTTGGTGCCGCTATTCAAGGGGCTGTATTGGGTGGTGATCGCACAGACGTGCTGCTGTTAGATGTAACACCACTCTCCTTGGGTATCGAAACCATGGGCGGTATAATGTCAAAGATCATCCAAAAGAACACAACTATCCCAACCAAGGGACAGCAGACATTCTCCACAGCAGAAGACAATCAACCAGCTGTAGACATTAAAGTGTTCCAAGGTGAACGCGAATTGGTCAAGCATAATAAACTACTCGGCGAATTTAAACTAGACGGCATTGCACCTGCACGTAGGGGTCAGCCTCAGGTCGAAGTGACCTTTGACATCGATGCCAACGGTATCATGCATATCTCTGCCAAAGACAAATCAACAGGCAAAGAAAACAAGATCACTATTAAATCAAACAGTGGATTATCAGAAGCTGAAATTGAAGCTATGATCAAAGATGCCGAGCTGAATGCAGAAGCAGACAAAAAAGCTCGTGAGTTGATTGACACACGAAATTCAGCGGAAGCACAGGTACACGAAGTCAAGAAAGATCTTGAAGAATTCCGTGCAGAACTCACAGAAGCAGAAATCACAGAAATCGAAACTGTGATCGCTGAAGTAGAATCTGCAATGACCGGTGACGACAAAGACAAGATCAACGAAGCATTGACCAAGGTATTTCCAGCAATGAAAACACTGTTAGATAAAAAACAGGCCAAAGAACAGGCAGCACAAACACCGCCTACTCAGCCTGAAGCAGATGATGTAGTTGATGCCAGCTTCACAGAGAAGAAGGCAGACTAATCATATAGGGGTACTTTCGAGGCCCCTAATTGTTCTTACTTTATAAGGAGACTATTATGAACAATCAATTAGCTAGAATAGATGCTCTAAGCAGAGCACTTGTTGGATTTGATACCATGTTTGACCAAATGGAACGTCGATACGCTAACAGCGTGCCCAACAACTATCCTCCACACAATATACTCAAGACTGGTGAAAATCAGTATGAGATTCAAATTGCTGTGACAGGATTTGAAAAATCGGAAATCGCCGTGACTGTGGAATCTAATGTTCTCACTGTCACTGGCGAAGGAGCGGAATCTATTCGCCACGAGAATCCGGAGGTTGTTTACTTGCATAGAGGGCTGGCTACTCGTGATTTTGCCAAGGAATTTCCTCTGGCTGAACACATTGAAGTCACTGGTGCGGAGATTAAGAATGGTATGCTTATCGTTAAATTGATTCGCAACATTCCGGAATCTGAAAAACCACGTGTCATTGACATTGTTGACGTTAAATAGTACAATATAAGGGAGGGCAACCTCCCTTATTAAATACTCAACATAGGAAACATATGTCAACAGATACCGCAGTAGAAGAATCAGTAATTACAGCACTTCAACCCCCTAGTCTGTGGAAGGTGGTATTTCTCAATGATGATTCTACTCCAATGGAACTTGTAATCGATATTCTCACAGACGTTTTCAAACATACTGAATCGTCTGCTAAACAGGTGACATTAGAAATACACGAAACAGGCAGTGGTATAGCAGGCGTGTACAGTTTTGAAATCGCTGAACAAAAAGGAATCGAAGCCACAACAATGGCTAGACAACAAGGTTCCCCATTACGTATACAAGTGGATCCAGAATGAGTCTAAGAGAGATTACTAAAGACCTTCACCATGAGGCAGAAACCACTGTATTTGCCAAGATGTTGCTGAGTGGCAAGATTGAACGAGAAGACTACAGAAATTATCTCTATAATCTTTTGGCCATATATGATCCAATCGAATGGTATTGCCAGCGTCAGGGTTTCCTTGTCACTATGCCAGACCTACCTCGCTTGAAAGGCCTTTATGCTGACTTTCAAGAATTAGACGACGGATCATACTGCTATCTTACTCCGGCAACACTTGGGTATCAAGCATACTTACATATGATTGGCAATACTCCAGAACTTAAACATTTGGTTAAGGCACATTTATATTGCCGCCATATGGGCGACCTATTCGGTGGTCAAATCATTAAGAAGCAGGTAGCACATATCAGCAAGGGCAAGTTCTATGACTTTGAAAATGGCGATGCTATGAAGATGTCTATTCGAGAAATGTTAACAGACGATCTAGGTGACGAAGCTCGTGTGGCATTTGAATACGCTATCAAAATGATGCGAGATCTGTATCGTGGAGAATAATGTTTGGAACACGCTAATAGACATACAAACTCTATTTGAGAAGTCGTTCGATAGCACAGGTATCGAAGTGTTTGAGCCGGGGATGGATCGGTTTAATCAACCCGGGTGGGTTAATAGAGTTTGGACCAGTGATGATTATCGTAGAGCTCACGTCGATGTAGTCGATGCC